>Ga0315280_10003465_pt1 | contig 24237 bp, 24 predicted proteins | sample YL17G06_40_MG_FD_203697 | JGI IMG/M metagenome (GOLD analysis project Ga0315280, IMG submission 203697) | Sediment microbial communities from Yellowstone Lake, YNP, Wyoming, USA - YL17G06_40 | ecosystem: Environmental > Aquatic > Freshwater > Lake > Sediment | place: USA: Wyoming | collected... | reverse complement strand
GGTGGTTCAGAACGGTGAACTTCCCCGTCAAGTTCTCAGAGACCCCGGGCGTGGTGAGGTCGGCTGCTCCGCTTCTCGGCCAGCACAATAGGGAGGTTCTTGAGGGTCTTCTAGGCTACGACCATGGTCGGGTGGAGGAACTGGAGAGGAAAGGCGATATTTATACCGAGAAGTAGCGCCCATTCATATTACAGATCAGTCGCGCGATGGTATGGGAAATACTTTCACCGAGGAGCGCTCATGCCGTGTAATGAGCACTCTGTTCTGCGGGTTGGATGTGTATAAGGAGTCCACCTATGCCACCCTGCTGGATTCGGGTGGAAAGGTCGTGAGCCGCGCACGTAGCGGATGATCAAAGACGGGATCCTCCAGTGCCTCTCAGATTACAGGATAGGGAGGATAGGGATGGAGACATCGAACCAGATAGCGCCACTATACAGGCAGCTGATCAAGATGGGATACGAGCTGCGGGTATCCCGCGCGCGAACAATGTGGAGAACGATCGATCGAGCTCCTGTGTTCTCATGTTTATTCTCAGCGTGAACATGTAGTAAATTGCCGCTACACTCACGCTTACTGCGGCCACCAATACTCCGATCGTCTGTGCATCGACCATACACTTTCACCTGAATAGACTTGGAGGGAAGTGAGGATAAAATTTGGGTTTGGGACTATAATTTAATGGTGAGACCGGAAGGATTCTAACCCTGGACATTCGGGTTTCTGCTCCAAAACGGAGATCTGGGTGGGCGCATCTCGGGAACATTTGACTGGTGTCTGTTTCAATCGGAGTTCTATCTAAGCATAGTCGCCCAGGTGCCTCGCATGGACCTTGGATTTTTCCTGAAGGTTTCCTACGAGGTCCTTATCTGCGGTGTACATCGTCGTCTGGAGGTGTTCCGCGAGGGCTATGTAGCTTGCGTCGTATATCGTTATGTCGTTGTCCAGTGCCGTTCTGATGGTTGCCTTCGCGTATTCCTCCCTCAGGTTGTGCAGCTTTATGCCGTAGAGTGATAGGCTCTCGTTTATTTGACTCAGCCTTTCAGCGTCCATGTCTCTTCTGGCGCATCTCACGGCGTTCATGACCTCGAAGGGCATCAGCGAGGGCGCGGAGAGCGCCAGCTTCCCTTCTATGTAGTCGTCCCGTATCCTGAGCGCCTTCTCCCTGTCTTCCTCGACGACGAACCACTTGACGACCACAGAGGCGTCGACGACTACCTCCTCCACCTGATCCCGCCCCTCCCCTCCCTTATGACGCGCAGGCTGCTGTAGCCCTCTTCGGGCGTTATGACGTTCCTCTCGTTGAGGAGGACGGCCTTCGCCAGGTTCTGCCCCTCTTCCTCCGCCAGGACGCGATCCAGAGCCTGCCTCACGACCTCGCTCCAGTTGACGTCCTTCTTCCTCTCCATACGACTCTTGAGCTCAGCGTCGACCCGGATGGAGATCATCGACATGGCCACAATCGTTAATACTTGTATATACGTATATAAAAGTCTAGCGAAACTAGATGGAAGGGTGCCCTCGACTTTTCTGTTCACCGATGATAGGGTCGGAAGGATTTGAGTCCTCAGCAATGACAGAAGATTCGGAAAATAGACGTACGCTTTATCAAACCACTGAAGGGACTTGGAAAGCATAATCGAAAACGCGCTGAAACAATGGAGCTCAACCGCCAAAAAACAGTTAACATAAAATAAAAAACCGCTATAACTGGCAGCAATGATCTACTCCAGCCTAACCGTTCCATACTTCTCGTAGTAGTCGACCCATAGACGCCTCATCTCGGGGTCGAGGCCGTCCCTGATGAGGCCGTAGATCGTCCTGATGTCCTCGATGGCGTAGACCCTGATCCCCATCTCCTCCTCGATGTTCTCGACTGCGCCCTTCTCCTCAATCTGCTCGGCGTCCCCCATCCGCTCCTGCCTGTCCACGGCTATGACAAGCCCAACGACTTTGTGCCTGCCCAGCAGCTTCAGCTTCTCGAAGGTCTCGATCTTCGTCGCCCCCGTGGTGATGGTGTCGTCGACGACCAGGATCCGCTGCCCGGGCTTGAAGTAGCCGGCGCCGACGATGACGCGGTCCGCCGAGAGGTCGCCGTACGCCTTCTCCTCCTTCCGGTCGTACATGTAGCGCTTGTCCATCCCGTAGAGCTCGTTCAGCCCCTCGCACGCCAGCGTCGCCAGGCTGATCCCCTTGTAGCTCGGCCCGAAGACGTAGTCGAAGTCCTCCAGCTGCCCCTGCTCCCGAAGCAGCGCGATGTAGCTCGCGAACGCCCACTTCAGCTTCGCCAGGGACTCCCCGTCCGTCAGCGCGCCGAGGTTGATGAAGTACGGGGACAGGCGGCCGCTCTTCAGGATGAACGGCTCCCTTGCGCTCGGCGGCAGGCGCAACGCCCCCTTCCTGATGAGGACATCGAGAAAGACCTGCTCGATCTTCCCCTTCGAGACGAGGCCGCCCCCCTCGAGGCTGAAAGCGTCGCTGTTGAGGTGGTCGAGGACGGCCCCGTAGTACAGGGTGGAGCCACAGTGCGCGCAGTCGAGCTTCATGGATTCGACGCCGCCACCGGCCTCGACATCGAACCTCGTCCGCTGCGGGTTGTACCTCGCGTTCGTGGGGCAGAGGGGGTTGGGGCACTTGAAGATGCCATCGACCTCCCGGGGGATATCGATCCGCCTCTTCTCCTTCACCCCCCAGTCCTCGATGATGTTCAGCGTCGCCGTCGGCGCCACGAGGCCGATGAGGTCGACCTCCCTCGACGTGAGGTACGTCCCCTCGATCTTGATGAGGTCCTTCTTTCCCAGCCGCCTGCTGTCGACGTTGAGGGCGATGAGCACCCGCGCCGACGGGTCGAGCCTGAGGATCTTCAGGACGAGGAACGCCTTACCTGCCGGGATGTGGTCGATGACGATGCCGTTCTCGATCTTGCTCACGAGCAGCTGCCTATCGGACACAGGGTAGCCCCGCATCGATCCCTACAATGTCACAGAAAAACATTGCCTCAGCGCCATGCGATTTCGTCACGCGTTACGCAGATCGAGCGCCATTTCCGCGCGGTCGGCCGGATCCATCACTTCCTGGCTCTGTTCGTCAGCAAGGCGCCGAGGAGGATGGCGCACCCTCCGACCAACGTCACGGGCGTGGGCACGACGCCGAAGATGATGGCCTCCCCGATGAACGCGGAGACCGGCTCAAGGTACAGCCAGACGGTCGCCTTGACAGCCTCGATCCTCGACAGCGCGAAGTTCCAGAGGAAGTAGCCGAGGAACGAGCACACGACGGCGAGGTAGAGGACGCTCACCCACTGCCCAGGCTGCAAGGATCTGGCCGGATTCCAATCCGAGGTGAGCGAGAGGGGGATGAGCGCCATCGTCCCCGTGACGATCGTGTACGCCGTCACGGTCAGGGGCCTCCGGACGCGCTGCATGATCCGCCTGCTCAACGTGGAATACATCGAGAAGAGAACCGCGTTCATCAGGAGACTCACGACGCCCAGGTAGAAGAGGAGGTCCACGTTTCCGACAAAGAGATTCGGCAGCGCTATGAGGGCGACGCCGGAGAGTCCCGTCACGGTGCCCAGCGCCTTCTGCGCGCTGAACCTCTCCTTGAGGAGGACGGTCGAAGCCAGCCCCGTGAGGATGGGGATGAGGCCGACGACGAGCAGGGCCGAGACCCCCGCACCTGCGTACTTGACTCCCGTGTACTGGAGCCAGAAGTATATCGTTGTGCTCATGAAGCCGAGGAGCGCGAGCTCCCTGACGTCCCGAAGCGTTGGCCTGAAACCCCGGAGATATTCTCTGGCCATGAGTGGGACGAAGATGACTGAAGCCACGCTGAACCTGAGGGCCGCGAGGACGAGGGGGGTCAGGGTCGTCAGCACCGCGCGCGCCGCCACGAACGAGAGGCCCCATATCACCGCCACGACTATCGCGGCAAAGGTACCGACAGCAGATCCTTCAGACAGCTTTCCCGACATTATGGACACCGAATACCTAAGTTTATATATATTAATCTATTGGAGAATTTGATTAACATTTGTTAATTTAATTGTTTTTTTCATGAACACATGATCGGATCATGGGCGAGAATTCGATGGAGCTGAACTCCCCTTAGCCGTGCCCCGGCGGAGCTCGCGCACAGCGTTCTCACGCCCCGATCAGCGGATCCAGTGCGAACACGACGGCCAGTGCGACCAGGCCCATGACGACGCTCATCGCCGTTATCGACCGGTGCACTTCGATAACGTTTATCTATCGCGCCCATTTTTCTCGGATAGCTTGAGTAGTACGATCGTTTCGGAACAGAAGGCTGGCCTTGGGTTGCCTAAGGGCTTTTACGCTCTCGCGCTGTGTGAGTTCCTGTTTGAGCTCACGTGGTTCATTGCCCAGCCGATGTTCACCCTCTACATGATAGGGCTTGGCGCGACTATCCTTCAGGTCGGGGTGATCCTGTCGGTGCAGTCCTTCCTGATGATCGTCGCCAGAATCCCCCTCACGGTGGTCGCCCGACGGGTCGGCGAGAGGAGGATGATCTGCCTGGCCTTCGTCGTCCAAGCCACGGCCCCGATCCTCTACTCGCTCGCGCCGAGTCCGACGTGGTTATACTTCATACCCTTCTATCAGGTCCTAGCGACGGCCACGTTCTTCCAGGTCGCGTTGTCGATTGCGTCGAACATGTCCATCCCGAGTCGTCAGGGCGACGCCCTGGGCGATTCATGATGATAACTTCGACGAGCATGTTCATCGGCCCGGTCATGTGTGGATCCCTGCTGATCCTCCTGAACTACTCCCAGCTCTTCCTGGCGGCGTCCGCCTTCTCCTGGGTGGGGCTCCTCGTGTTCGTGCGTTACGCGTACGGTGTGATCGGGTCATCCGGCCATGACGAGCAAAGGGGTTCCGCCGAATTCAGCACGCTGAACTCGATAAAGATGGTGATCAGCGAAAGGAACGTCGTCACACTCTCCTTCATCAGGACCGTCTACGCGACGTCCAACACCGTGCTCCACACGCTGTTCGTCATCTACGCCGTGGGGCAGCTGTCCTTCAGCCCGTCCACGGTGGCGATGTTGCTCTCCGTCGAGGGCCTCGCGAGCACGTTGATCAAGATCCCGACGGGGAGGATGTCCGACAGGCGCGGTAGGAGGGTCGTCCTCCTCTCCACGTTCTGCATCGTCATCCTCGACTTCCTAGCCCTGTCGTTCGCGAGGGACCTGGTCTCCATCGGGATATTGCTCATCGTTTTCGGCGCCTGCTGGGGAACTAGGGCGGTGACCGAGTGGGCCTTCCTGACGAACTCCGTTCAGCCCGAGAGGAAGTCGTTCACGATGTCCTACCTGGAGAAGTTCTGGGACGTGGGCGCGGCGGTGGGGAGCATCGCCGCGGGCGTGCTGTCGGGGTTCATGCCCATCTCGACGATCATCCTCCTCATGGCGTTCGTCAACATCCCGGCCCTCCCAGCCATCTACACCATGAAAGGAGCCCGAAATAACGGGCGATCCTGATTCTGACACAGGTAATAATTTCGTGATCAATCGTGGGCATACGGGCAGCTGGGATCGGCGGCAAGCCAGTCGCCGTTGATCGCGTAGGCGGTGTACCGGCATCCCCCGCAGATGTTCTTGTAGGCGCAGGCGCCGCAGGCTCCCTGGAGCTCGTCCCTCCGGCGCATGTAGTTGAGCAGCTCGCTGTTGACCCAGATCTCCTCTAAGTCCTTTTCTAAGAGGTTGCCGAGCTTCATCGGGGCGGGCACGCAGGGCAGGAGGTCGCCTCCGGCCGTCAGCCCGGCGTAGGTTATTCCCGCCGAGCACCCACCGAACCCGGAAGCAAACTTCTTCACGATCCCCTGGATCCTATCGCTGAACTTGCCCCTCCACATCCTGCTGTAGCCCGATAGGGCCTCGTTCACGGTGAAGATCTCGCCGTCCGACCTCTCGTGGCCGAGCCTGTCGTAGTAGGTCATCCCCCTGCAGTAGGGCTGGATGCCCTTCCCGCTCACGGCGCTGTCGTGGAATTTCTCGTATGCGTATTCCAGCGCCTCGATCCTCTGTTCGTCGGTGATGTCCAGGTGGATGACGTCCCTGCCCCTGCCCGCGGGGATCAGCCTGTTCAGGTAGAACCTGTCCACGCCAAGCTTCTCGGCCAGCGTTATCGTGCCCCGCAGCTCGTTGACGTTCTTGGAGTGCAGGGTCATCGTGGCGCACAGCTCGTCGAATCCTGCCTCGGCGCAGTTCCTGATGCCCTGGACAGTCGCCTCGAACGAGCCGGGGTGGTTCCGAAGGAAGTCGTGGGTCTCGGCCCTGTAGCCGTCGAGGCCGATCTCGACCCGCCTGATCCCTGATTCCTTCAGCTTCCTCACCGTGTCCCTCGTCATCAGGGTGGCGTTCGACGCGATCGTGCACAGTATCCCCGAGTCGCTCGCCCGCCTGACCGCCTCGAAGATGTCCGGGCAGACCAGAGGTTCGCCGCCGGAGAAGGTGACGATGGAGATCCCGGCGTCGCCGAGCCTGTCGATCAATTCGAACTTCTTTTCCGTCGTCAACTCACTATCCTCGGCGTCTCCCGAGTCCTGGTGGCAGTGGATACAGCTCAGGTTGCAGCGGTTGGTGTAGTTCCAGACGATGACGACGGGGACGGCGGTGGGCTGCGGCGCCATGAGGCCGAAGTGGCCGATGCCTCGGACGACGTTGAGCATGCTCCTCCGCATGAGCGCGTCGCCCATCAGTTCCTTCACGTCCTCCTCGCTGAGATTCGTCCGACCGAACACGCGCTTGACAAGTGGCAGTGCTGTGCGGTAGGCGGTTGAACATCCGATGCAGTCGAGCTTCTTTCCGGTGATGTACGCGTCTAAGACCGAGTACAGCCGGGGACGACCACATCTTACGCAGTTGCGCGAGAGATTTTGAGCGACCCTTCTCCACACAGCGTTGAATTTCGATGCCAGTCGGATCTTATCGAGCGACAAGATGCGTCTCTTCATCTCAAGAGGATGATATAACGCTTTTCTGTACGCTCATGAGCTGCGACTAGTTCGATCCAGAACTATGTTCGTGGCGATGTGGCTCGCAGTGCCCATTGGTGTCGATCAACCTTTTATGAGAGCGCAAAATGCTATCACGAACCATAGATGGTTAAGGAATCCAGGCCGGTGCAGAAGCAGCGCTCAAAGACCAGTGATATACTTTCCATCTACGTGTCGGCCTTCTTCATCCTCCTGGGGATGGGCATCATCTCCCCATCCTCGCCATCTACGCGAGCTCCTTCCAAGTCTCCTTCGCCATCGTATCACTCGCCAAGCCCGCCATCGACGTTCAGCCGTATGCTGCTTGGCTTCAGCGGAAGGACCTAAAATGGAAAAATGATGTCGAATATGTGATAGATTATTCCAGACGTAAGTGCTATGAGCCAGAGCATCGGGGTCACGCGCATTGCTTTCTTCGATCCTGTGCAATATTCGGTCGACGATGCCACGTGTGCCCAGATGGCGACTATCCTCCGAGAACATCGACGCCGTAACCTCTTCCGAAAGAACGCTCCCCAATGATAACACCTTGTTAACGTATTTGGCGCCTGTTCCACACGTTGAGATCGAAGTCAGATCGGCAGGCCGCGTGAAGGGTGCACAAGCTAAATAGGAAATTCAAGAGATTGATCTACAACTTGCGACGTGAGGAGGAATCGCTATGAACGGATGGACCAACGAAAAGCGGTTTGCCGTCAAATGGATTGAAGGCCAATCTGAAACGTTGGCCGAGATGAGTGGCAAGATCTTCGCCTGGGCTGAGCCCGGGCTGAGGGAGTACAGATCAGCGGCGCTCCTCGTCGACTACATGAGGGCGCAGGGATTCGGCGTGGAGGAAGGCGCGGCCGGCATGCCCACGGCCTTCGTCGCAAGGTGGGGGGAGGGTCGCCCCGAGATCGGCCTATTCGCCGAGTACGATGCCACGCCGGGGCACTCGCAGAGGGCGGTACCCCGGGAGGAGGCCGACGTGCCCAACGGGCCCGGATTCACCGACGCGCACAACATGCTCGGCGTCGCGTCCTGTATAGCGGCCGCTGCCCTGAAGGTGGCTGCGGAGGAGTTCGATATCGGGCTTGGCATCAGGCTACTCGGGACGCCCGCGGAGAAGCTCTGCGTCGGCAAGCCCTACATGGCCAGGGACGGGTACTTCGACGGCATGGACGCCGTGCTGGCGTGGCACCCTGGCGGACCGACCACCGTCCTAGGGGAGGTGTGGCCCCTCGCCTACAGGAGCGTGCTCTTCAACTTCCATGTCGCTGGCGCGAAGGGCGGCGAGAGCGGCGACGTCAGCTACCCCGGCGCACTGGACGCGGCGATCCTGACGTACAACAACGTCAACATGCTAAAGGAGCACACGGCGGCGCTCATGCGCCACGGCGGCAGCATGAACGAGTTCATGATGACGGGCGGCCAGGCGACCGTCGCAACGCCCGACTTCGCCCAGCTCGTCTACTGCTGGAGGACGGGGAACCTCGAGGACCAGAAGGCGGTCGCCGATATGGTCTCCAGGTGCGCGGAGGCGGCGGGGATCGTCACGGGCTGCCGGGTGTCCCCCCGCCTGCTGACGGCGGTGCGGACTGGGCTGCCGAACCGGGCGATGACGGACCTGGTCATGGGGAACCTGCGGATGATCGGGTCCCCACGTCACACAGAGGATGACAAGGAGTTCGCGCGTGAGGTCCAGCGGAACCTTGGGCTGGAGCCTATGGACGAGCCCTACAACGAGGCGATCGTCGAGCCCGAGCACGCGTACGATCGGTTCCACCCGGCCGACGACGTCAACGAGTTCACGTGGCACGCCCCGACGGCCCGCCTCTACGTGAGCAAGTCCCTTGCGCCGATCCCGGGATTCAGGTACCCAAGATGGGTGGACTCCGCCCTGTGCGGCACGGGAGCGACCCTAAGGATGGGCATGACCGCCTCGAAGGTCCTGACATCGAGCGCCCTGGAGCTCGCCCTCTCCCCTGATCTCATAAAGCGGGCACGAGCCGAGTTCGACGAGAGGAGGCGGGCGCATCGGGAGGACCCGCTCCTTCCGCCCGGCCTAAGGCCACCTGTCGGCCTTCGCTGGCCCGAGTACATCACCACGGAGCGAGGCAGGCAGTGGTGGATCCCGCCGATTGAAGACTGAAAATCACCTTTTTCGTGTCTGTCGTAGCATTATATCGGCTGACTTTGCCTTGGTTGTTCGATATCCGAGTGCGTTCAATGCCTTAGAACAGTTGTTTCGATCGATGGTATAAATAGCGCCGGGGATCGGACTGTATCCGAGGAAGAATAGGATGAACAAGCAGTACCTCACGGTGTTCGCCATATGCGCATCCATCGTGCTCGGCGCATCGGTCATCGCCTATCGGCCGCTGGAGATCAATGCACAGGAGTTCAGGTATCCTGTCGGTATATCACCCTCTTTAGGGGCCATCTCCAACACCCAGATCGGGGACCAACTAACCAAGACGATATCGCTGTCCGGCGCGGGAAGCGCATCGGCGCGAGCAAACGAGGCTACCCTGACGCTCGGAGTTCAGACGGAGAACCCGGCCGCCTCGGAGGCCGCCAATGAGAACGCCGGGACGATGACCGCGGTCATCGCCGCGATCAAGTCCCTCGGAATCGCAGACGACAAGATCGAGACCATCTCGTACGAAATCAGCCCCATCTACGACTCGAACTGGCAGAAGGTGATCGGATACAGGGTCGTCAACCTCGTGCAGGTGAAGATATCGGACCTCGACCTCGTCGGCGGCGTCATCGACGCAGCAAGCAAGGCTGGCGCGAACCGCATCGACGGCATCTCCTTCGGCCTCTCCGACGACATCGCCCAGCAGCTGAAGCTCGACGCGTACAAGAAGGCGCTCGGCGACGCCGAGACGAAGGCCAAAGTCATCACCGAGACCCTGAAGCTCACGCTGACGGGCGTGCTTTCGGTGAGCGAGAGCGTCTACTACCCCTATACACCGATCAGAGCGGTGTCCATGGCAGGGGCTACCGAGAAGGTCTCCACGCCGATCTACGAGGGCGCGCTGAGCGTCTCCGTGACCGTTAACATCGTCTACACCTTCGAGTAGAAAGGGACCATTCCCACCATCTTTTTATTCAATGTGACCCTAAGCAGACCCAGTCCAGGATGCGACGCCTTGTACAAGGTCGTGTTCACCGTCGTCGAGGTCCCCGAACCGAAAAGCAGAGACGGGCTGACGACCCATGTTAGAACCCCTTGCAGGATTTACAAGGTTGGTGACCGGATCACCGTCGCCACCAGCCCGGCCCGGCTCGTGCTGGGCGAGACCGACAGCGTCTGCCTCGAGGCCCTCGGCGCCATGCTCCCGCTGACGTCGGCGTTCTGCAGGGAGACGACGGAGCCATGGGACTACGTCGGCAGGATCAGATACTGGTGCTGCCCCGATGTGGAGCGACCCGTCGTTTTCAAGGTCGAGCGCGCCCCCGTCGAGCCCGGCGAGGTCCCGCTACGGTAGCTCCATGTCGATTCATCGGGATTTCGCTATCGGCTCGGAACCTCACTCGCCTTCGCCTGATAGCGCCTGATGATCTCGGGCTGGTCGCGGACGAGCCTAAGGTTTCCCTCAACGATCGAACTGTACGTGGTCGCGATGCCGTGGCCGATGCCCTCGAACCTTTGGCTGAAGGCGTGGCCGAGGTCTTGGGCCGTCTTGCAGCGCGGATTGCAGGGGAAGAAGTAACCGACGAAGTAGGCGTAGGGGTCGATGGGTTCCCGGCGCTCGGCTTCCTCGATCTGATGCGCCGCCCGCTCCTCGACGGAGACGCCGCTGGCTCGGTCGGAGGCGTACGCGCTGGCGCAACATGCGGGGTAGCCAAGGAGCTCGCCCATCCTCGTCAGCCAGTCGGCGTTGAACTCCTCGGGGTACGTGACGTGCATTCGGTCGATCTCCGTTGAAGGACGCTGGATCATCGATCGCAGGATTCTTCTCCGCTCGTCCATCAGCTTCTTCAGCGCCGCTCCGGTGTGCGCATTGGAGTAAAGGAATACCTCGCGTACGGTAGGCCTCACCTCGTAGTGTAGGCTGCGCAGCCCCAACCCCTTAGCCCAATCCATGAGGGCGCGATATCGGTCTGATTTCGTCACGATGTCCTCGTAGGCCGACCTCATCTCCTCTTTGACATGCCGTATGGTCTTCACCCTCTTTCTGATGTCGTTGATGGAGTCAAGCCCCTTCATGAGGGGGTACATCCGCCGATCTATGGCTGCGCCCATCGAATCAGCCTCCGGTAGCTCAGCAGGAACGGTCAGCTGAGAGCAGGGCCGCAGGCCCAGTTTGACGGATAGACAGTTCTCGATCTTGATGCGCGGTGGCAGTCTCTCGTCCCCTAGGAGCCCCTCGATCGAGCTCGTTCCCTTCATGGAGCCGTACTCTCATCAAGGAAATGGACAATCAACTCTAAAAGGTTGGCTTTCGGCATCCACGATAACAAGAATCTGATAGGTGCCAGCGATATCTATAATGAAACCTATGATGAATATTTAACCTCAGACGTCGTTGAGTTTTACGTGTCTACCCAAATCTACACTTGAAGTACAAGTTCTTGATTGCTCGGCTCGAACCAGAGTTCCCTGGCCTCGCCCACGAGGAACACGGAACCCACGACTAGTACCATGTCGTTCTCGCCGGCCAGTTCAATCGCACGACGGACGGCGCCCTTCGCGTCCTTTACCATCTCGTACGGCTTTGAGTGCTTCTCGACTTCCTCGGCGATTCGGGCTGGGTTCGCGGCCCGGTCCATGACGCCGTGGGCCGTGATCACGAAGAGGTCCGCTGCCTGCGCGAGCTGTTCGATCATGGCGGGGATGTCCTTGTCCGACGAGATGCTCACGACGGCGATTAGCCTGCCGTACCTGAACTCCCTCAGGACGGCCTCCTTCACGGCCCGCGTTGCCTCTGGGTCCTTCGCGCAGTCGAGGACCACCAAAGGGTGCCTCTGCACGATCTCTAGGCGCCCAGGCCACCTTACCCTCTCCAATCCTTGCCTTATGGATTCCTTCGGGATCGTTATCCCGTGGTAGACCAATGCCTCGACGGCGCCGACGGCCGCCGCCGCGTTCAGCAGCTGGTGGTCGCCTAGCAGCGGCACGAACAGCTCGTCGAAGCGGTGCACGAGCCCATCGAGCTTGAAGCGCTGGCCCTCGAGGCCCGAGCTCAGCTTCCTGAACGCGATATCCGTGCCGACGCGAAAGATCCTCGACCCGGTCCGCAGGCAGACCTCCCTGAACAGGGCGTAGACCTCGTCATCCGCTGTGGCCGTTATGAGGACGCCACCGGGCTTGATGATCCCCGCCTTCTCCTTGGCGATCGCGAGGACGGTCTTTCCGAGGACCTCCGTGTGCTCAAGGCTCACGTTCGTGATAACCGAGACGAGCGACTGGACGACGTTCGTCGCGTCGAGGCCGCCGCCCATGCCGACCTCCAGGACGGCGAAGTCCACTTTCTGTTCCGAGAAATATTTGAATGCGACGGCGGTAGTGACCTCGAAGAAGGTCGGGTGCCTCAGGCTCGGGTCGCGGTCCATCTCGTCGACGAAGGGCCGTATCTCGCTCACGATCCTCACCACGTCTTCGATCGGGATCTGCCTGCCGTCGACGATGATGCGCTCCGTGAAGCTGGACAGGTGGGGCGACGTGTACATGCCCACCCTGAAGCCAGCGGACCCCAGGATGGAGGCAACCATGGCAGTGGTGGAGCCCTTGCCGTTGGTGCCCGTCAGGTGGATCGACCTGAACCTCTCGTGGGGGTTCCCGATCAGGCCGAGCAGGTGGCTGACGTACTTCAGACCCAGCTTGGACCCGAACCGCTGGATGTGGAATAGCCAGTCAACCGCCTCCCTGTACCTGGATTCCATGGATTGCGATCGATCATCCGCCAACTCTTCGATACCACCGTAAACTTCCCAAAATCGTTATTTAAGGATAGGCTGGCTTTGGGCCTTTAAGGCTGCAGTCTTCTATAGACCCAACGAGCAGTGGTCACGATAACGGATTCATCTAAAAAAAGGAAGGTTATCTGCCGTGATCGTGGAGAAAGGAGGTATTCGGCGATTTATTGTCTCCTGATCACCCTGCCGGGCTTGGCGCCCGTGTGTCTGTCCTTTTCCACGACGGCCACCCCGTTCACGAAGATGTGCTCGAAGCCCTTTGGGTACTGCCTCGGCTCCCTGGGAGTGCTCTTCATCGCGAGGTTCGGCCAGTCGATCAGCAGGATGTCGGCGTAGCTGCCCTCCTCGATCGTCCCCCTGTTCTTCAGGTAGTGGGACTTGGCCGGGAGGGACGTGCACTTTCGGATCGCCTCCTCGATGGTCAGCACCTTCTGCTCCTTGACGTACCGGTTCAGGAAGGAGGGGTACGCAGAATACGTGTTGGGGGCGGGCACGCTCCACGGCGGGTACTTGGACTCCCTCTTGTCGTCCACCATCATCGAGTCCACGCCCACCATGCCCCTCGGATGTTTGTAGAAGAGCCGGATGAAGTCCTCGCTGAAACGGTAGTCGCCGATCGAGCACTTGGAGTCTGGGTCCTCCTCGATGAGGTCGAACCACGCGTCCATCGGATCCTTCTTCTTATCCGACGCGATCTGCGCGAGGGTTTTGTCGTGGTATGCCCTGTGCTTGTGCTCCGTGATCTTGATCTCCCGGGCCCAGTTCTTCGGGTTCATGTTCGGGTTCGATGGCGGCTGGATGTAGAACTTGCCCTTCGTGAGGGCCTCCTTGATCTCCTGTCTGAAGTCTTGCATCCGCAGGGCGGTTGCGAAGGCTTGGCGCGTCCCGAGCAGCCGCAGGTACGGCGCGAAGTGTCCGCAGAGGTATTGGGCTGAAAACCACCAGTAGGGGATCACGTCGAAGTGGACCTCGACCCCCTCGGCGAGATACCTGTCGATGATGTCGAGCGTCGCCCTGCCGATGGCTTCCTGTACCACGGGCGGAGGCGGCAGGGGGGTGGCGTCCCAGCCTCCGTAGAGGTGGGCGAGCACGAGCGGGACGCCGGCCTTCTTCGCCGTCTCCAGCTCGTCCGAGATGCCCTGCATCCGGTCCCACGGTATGCCGGTGGTGATGCCCCGCCTGCGTCCCGTTCGCCTCCAGTGGGGGGAGTACACGGTCCCAGGGTATTCCTTTAGGATGGCCACGTGCGCATTCAGCTCATCCCTGCTCGCGAAGCAGTCGGGGTCGTAGTCGACGCCGGCCGACATGCCGACGCAACCGTCGTCCAGCGCATTTCTCACGAGTTCGCCGATGGCCTCGACCTCCTTTGGCGTGGAGGCGCGCTCGAAGTCGTTTCCCAAGACCGCGGTCCGGCAGGATCCGTGGCCGACCAGTGGCGCGAAGTTGATCGAGAAACCCTTCTCCTCGATGACCTTGAAGTGCTCGCCCATGGTCTTCCAGGTGATCGTCCAGCCGAACTTCTCCTTCAGGAGCTTATTCACGTCCTCGACGGGGAAGAAGGTCTTCTTCGGGAAGAACATGTAGGGCTCGACCTCGAAGGTGTAGTCCTCTGCGATGCCCGGCAGCTCCATTGCTTCGCCCAGGGGGGCCATGGAGCTCCCGCACTGCCCGCCGACGAAGGTCGTGATCCCCATGTGGACGTCGCTCTCGCAGTTAGGGTAGAACAGGATGCCCCAGTCAGAGTGGCTGTGGGAGTCTATGAAGCCCGGGGTCGCCGTCAGGTTCGAGGCGTCGATCTCCTTGACGGCGTCGCCCTTGACGTTGCCGACGGCGAGGATCTTATCTCCCTTCACGCCCACCGAGCCCTTGTACGACTTCCTTCCGGTTCCATCGACTATTGTGGTATTCTTGATCAGTACATCATATTCGGTTACCATAATGACCGTTTTAATATCCTAGAAACGATATTTAAATTGATGAGCACTGAGACTCGGCCCGATCCAAGGCGATCGGTCGGGTTACTTCGGATGATTTTCTACCTCATCCTGCTCATACCTCTGAATCTCGCCTGATTTTTATCGTGAATGCGAGAAAATCGTGTCGACACGCCCAGAGCTACCTAGGTTTTTAGTTTGAAAAATATGGGGAATGGATTGCCTTGCCTCTACATGGGTACGATCTTCAGGACTTGGAGGAAGAAGAGGGCTCTGCCCGATAGCATGGCGAACCTGAACAGGACCGTGTTGCCGAAGTAGGCGCCGAGGCCGATCATGATGAAGTAGCGGCCGAGCTGTGTTGGGCCCTTCACGATCCCCTTGTGCTCGTACGTGAGCAGGAAGTAGGACACGGCGCACAGGGTCCCGATGGCGATGAAGGCGAAGTTGAACCAGTCAATGGCCGCTCCTGTTGTGGGCGCGGTCGCGGTGCTGATGACCTGGCTGACGATGCTTGGCACCATCGAGGCCGCCATGCCTAACCCCAGCGATGAGCCGACGAGGATGGCGATCGGATACCTGCTGATCCATCTGTAGTCGGGGAAGATCAGGGCGTACATGGCAAACCCGAGTATGATGGGGATTATCAGGTAGAGCTGTTCGCCGGTGAACAGGTGTACAAGCGACGTTCTGAGTAGGCTGTCGATGTTGACGACGATGGTGATCGCCATTACCGTCGCGACGAACGTGTGCTCGGCTAACCTGAAGGCTATAGTCTCCTTGTACATGGGGTAGCTGTATATCATGAGCATTATGGCGAGACCTACCCAGATCCCGATGATCCCCGTTATCTCCGTCGGGTATGCGGCCACGTCGATGGGTATCATCTCATGCCTTCCTCCTCGTGGCGAGGTAGGCGACGTTGGCTATGATTACGGCGATCACGACGAGCAGGTGGGAGGTGCTGATGGAGTCCATGTTCGTGGTCGCTGAGCCGGGTTCGCCGATCAGCTTCTCCATCTCTGCTCCTCCCCTGACGCCTGAGAGCAATCCGACGAGGTTGCCAGATCTGATGTATGTCATCCCGGTTGATGCATTCATCGCGATCCCTATCCAGCCCACTGCGACCTTGAAGGGGACTTGCCAATATCGGATGAAGTAGTCGCCGACGTCGCCGGTGTCGCTGGACAGAACGAGCTTACAATCCTTTGCTCCGTTGAAATTCTTCATCATCGGTATGTCATCCGTCAGGTGGCCTTTGGTGTCTTTCGTGAATACTTGGCGGAAGTTGGTTGCCATCAGATTGATTGTGGTCTCCTGTATGGGCAGGAAACCGAAGAAAGCATAATCGTCGCCTTCCTTGTAGGTCCCAGCCCCGAATGCGGGAATCTTTGACATGATCTCGTTCCACGTGATCGCCACATCTGTCGTGCCCATGCCGAACACTATCAGTTTGGCTTCCTTCCGGACGACCATCTTAACGCATGCTATACTCCCTGGCAGGCATTCGGACCACGCGCTCACGCCGAAGTTGATGCCCAGAACGACGACATCGCCCTTCTTCAGGGAATTTAGCGAGTTGTACATGGCCTGGCTTGTCGGGGTTACGAAGACTGGCAGCCCGATGGGCGAGATGAACGGTACGGCGAGTACGACGAAGAGGATCCAGTACAGGATCCTTCTGTCGATGTTCGTTATTTTACCCAATATGCCTGAGCTCATTCCATCCCTCCTCCGTAGAAGCCCATCTCCTTTCCGAGCAGGGCTCTGAAGCCGAACGCGATCAGACCCAGGGCTGCGGTGATCAGGAAGGTCCTCATGGCGGGCACCTGACCGTAATTCAACAGCCACGTCCCGATGACCGGGAAGCCCGACCAGATGACCTCCCCGATGGGGGCGTTTGTGAGCATAACGATGCATCCAGCGATCAGCAGGAGCGCGGCGTCCCACGTCCTTGCCCTGAAGGCCCTGTAGGCGGCTGAGAATATGTAGAACCCGGTGATCGCGTACATCGTTTGGCCGCCCTGGACGTACACGTTAGTGAAAACCCAGTCGTAGAATGGATTCATCGTTCCAGTAGCCAAGTTCACGAGTCCGATCAGCGTGAGCAGGGGGAAGAAGATCAGAAGCCAGGCGCTGAGGAACCACCTTCCAGGCACCCTTCTCTGGATGGTCCTGTAGTGAACGCGTATCAGGCTTATGGCGCCGATGCCGATGGCGATCAGCTGGATGATCAGCGCCCAAGTCTGGATCTGATTGGTTATGGGCGTGATCCCTTCGTACGTGAAGAAGTAGCTCATGACCATGATGATGGCGACGATGGCCGTCAGGACGAAGACCAACTGTTTCCTATATATTTGTGACATCGCTTCATATCCCCAAAATGTCGATTATCGTGTTCACGCCGGCGACGCTCAGCAAAGCTCCGATGACCAATATCAACAGGATTATCATTTTCAGTATGTCTTCGCCCTTGAGGCTGCCCAGGACATCCGGATCTCCCGCTATCGTGGCGCTCGCCGCGTAGAGCTCCTCCGATAGGAGCATGTAGTCGCATGTGGCCACCATGAAGGGCATCTGATGGGTGTTCGCTGTACCGCCGATTTGAAGGGCACCGACTATGTTTCCCGCCTCCCCTAGCACGACTGACTCGTAGTAGAAACCACCTAACAGTATGCTCGACGCGGGTTTCTCCCTCTGTATGAATCCGAGCGAGGCCGTCAGCGACGAGTCTTGGTCTGCCGCGAAGTTGATCAGGTTGGTATCGAACTCCTCGGGCTTCCCCTCGGCCAAGTACGCCGTCCTCATGGTCTCCTCCACGAGGGGGAGCGAGTCGGGAACCGGGGTGTAATAGAAAACCTTAACTCCGCTTTTGACGGCGAGCCGTGTGACGTATCCCAGGATGCTGATGCCCGCGAGTATCTGAAGACCGTTGAGAGGATCATTCAACGTGGTCGGGCCTAGACCCGTAGTGTAATATATCGGCTTACCCATTTCAGCCGCCCTTCCCACCGCCTCCGGCAGAGCCACGACGGCAGGGAAAGTCCTGGCACTAATCTTGTAGCCGGTCCTTGCAAGGTACATTAAGAGATAGAATAGTACGAACGCTAAAACCAGTAACGCGAATCCTATTAACGTACCCTCACTGATTATTGCCATTTATGTTTCACCATTTTTTTCCTATTTCGTGCCGGTGTTTACGTATCGGCACCAATCCTCAAGGAGCCTCACCGCTATTGGGGACTTCAAAACGTCCCATACGCGGGGAAGGCCCCCCTCAGATTGTCCGCAACATATATTCTTATTATATTATTTAATATTTACTATAGAAATGCGTCATGATCAACAGAGTTTCTATATTTTTTAAAAGTTTTAAATTATTATAATCAGTAATGTCTCCTGGATTTCATAAATTATTTACTATGCTTAAATGGAGAGAATATAACTGACTATTATTATATCACCTGAATGATAGATGATAAGCGTACACCAATTTTTCGTTATATGTAGATGGCTCGATACCCGATCTATTCTTCGATGATCTCGACGTTCGCCCTGGGCACCGTCGCCACCATGCCGTTCTCCAGCTCCACCTCCAGTATCCTCACATAGGACTCAGATTCGGCCTTCACCAGCTCCACCGGCAGGCTCACGACCCTGCCGATGGCGCCGAAGTATGGCTGCCTGATGATGCGTACCGGCGTTCCCGGGGTCATTCCTCCGCCCAGCTCCTCCCCAGCGGCCTCGTGCGCCTCCTCGTGGGGGATGATGATTTCGGGCCTCAGGACGCCAGCCCTGATCTGTGTCGCTCCGTTCACGCACGCCATGTACCCGCCATAGCGATTGAGGAGGTCGAATGTCCGTTGCGACATCCGCATCTTTCCGAAGCCCTCCGTGACGATCAGTGTCAGGCCCACCTCCTCCTGGCCGGTGATCGCGACGCCTATGGCCTCTCCCATGAATTTCGTCAGGTCGTTATGCCTGACGCCTCCGACGACGATGCACGATACCCCAACCTCGGCGCCCTTCTTCAACGCCCCCAAGGTCACCAGCGAACCTCCCACGAGAACCTTTCTCTTATCGCCGGGTCCGATTCGGTCCTCCGTCAACTCGTCATCGGATGAGCCGACCGCGATCTTTATCTCGCCGTGGACCTCGCCGCCGATGCCGAAGATCCCCTGGATGAAGGCCGCGTTCGTCTCGATGATGGCCCCTTCTCTCGGTAGGATCTCGACCACCTTTCCAGGTATGTACGAATCCACGTCGACTGGCACGGGGAAGCCCCTGACGATGACCTGCCCCGTGATGCTTGAGATGGACTCTATCGTCCCGTCCGTCGGCGATGTCACGCGCCTTTTGATCAGGCCGAACAGGGAGTTGTACGCCGTCATCACCTCGTCCTTGGCGACCTTGTCTCCGACCTTCTTCGTCATATATCTGGGGAGGTCCTCTGGTTCCAAACCGATCAGCATGGCGGCCTTCACGATCTCGGGGTCGCCGCTTATCTGGGTCCTGGCCACGATCGTGTCGTGATCGACATTGTCGTCCACCTCGACCAGAACCTCCCCCGGTATGGGCAGACGTCGCGTCTTACGGACGGTCATGGCCCTCTTGACCTTGAGCCCCGGGGTGTAGGCGTACGCCTCCTTGGAAACCTTCTCTCCGCCCTTCGTCTCCGCCTCGGACAACTCACACAATCTCCTTCAGCTTGTCGACGGGGTACAGGTCTATAGCTGTGAACCACTTGGCTAGGAGTTCACTCCTCTGGGCGTCGTCCGCGGGCAGCTGGAGGGGCCGGCCCCTCGCGTCGAGGAGTATCCCGGCCACCCCCCCTGAGGCCTGCTTCTCGACCTTATGGCCTGGGCCAGCGCCCATGTCGAACTCCCTGTGGGGGGTTATTGTCGCCTTTGCCTCCTGCCTCTCCGGCAGCTGCAGCAGTTTTATCTCCCCGAAGTTCATGTCCTCCTTGATCCTCTGCCCATCCGGCATCTCCAGCTCGACGCTCATCGCACGCTCGCCGAGGGTGCCCACCCCAGCGGGGGCGATGACGGTCCCGAGCCGGATGAGGCAGTCCTTGTCGAATATGTTCCACGCCGCATCCCTGTACACGGTTGAGAGGACGCCGAGGTGGGGCATCATGAAGACGCTGTCCTGGAACATCTTCGTCACCCCCTCGGGCTGGAAGGCGTCGGTGAGGATGAACATGCTCTGGATGCGCCTCGGGGCGTGACTGAGCAGGCCGCCCGTGCCGGCGATGATGTCCATGACCATCATCTTGATGTAAGAATCCTCAATGGCTTGCAGGAACATGTCGGAGAGGGTTTTCTCCCTCCGGATGCCCTTGAGCCTTGTGGCGATGGTCTTGTGATGGTTGAGGCCGAGGCGCAGCGCCTCGCGCGCGACCGAGTGTTCGACGATCAGGTCCTCCAGCGTCTGCGGGATCGTCGTCGGCCTGATCATCTTGTTCATCAGACTGCTGGCGATCTCCTCCTCGTCGAGCTTGAAGGGGAGCCACCGCATGATGTTGGGGATGCCCGCCTCCTTCATGACGTTCGTGACGCTGTAGCTCATGCCCAGGTTGGCGCTGACGCTACGGACGAAGCGGCCGTCCACAATGGAGTATATGTTAGTCGTCGCGCCGCCCAGGCCTACGCCGATGACGTTTAACTTGTAAGTGCTGGCGATGAGCTGCATCGCCATCCCCTCGCCCGCCGGCGTCGGCATGATGGGGACCTCCGTCCACTTCATCAGCTTGTTGTATCCGGGGGCGTGGCTCATCACGTGCTCCATGAAGAGCTCGTGGATCGCCCTGCGCGCAGGCTCCGTATTCTCGACATCAAGCACTGGCCGTATATTTTCGACTAAGGTGAGGGCGAAGTCATTACTCAGTAGTTTCTCCATCTCGGCGCCCAGATTCTTGTTGCCCGCGTAGACGAGGGGGAGTCTATACCCAACACCGAGCCGGGGCCTGGGCTCGGCCGCCTTGATGAGTTCGGCGACCTCGACCACGTGGGCGGTGGCGCCGCCGTCCGTGCCGCCGGCCAGAAGGATCATGTCTGGCCGGAGGTTGCGTATCCTCCGGATCTTCTGGTAGGGTTGTCGGCCGTCGTCGCGCGCTATGGTGTCCATCACGATGGCGCCAGCGCCTAGGGCCGCCCTGTTCGCGCTCTCCGCCGTCAGCATCTTTATGAGGCCGGCGACCATCATCTGGAGGCCGCCGCCGGCGCTGCTGGTCGTGCAGTAGAGGTCGACCCCCACGGCGCCGTCGTACGGGATGACGATGTGGCTCCCGTCGTCGGATAGGATCTGGTGTCCAGTCAGCTCCTCGACCTCCCTCACGGCGTTTCTGACCCCGAGGGTCACGTCCTCGTATGGCGCCTCCACCGTTGTCGGCGACTCGCCTGCGACGTAGAACCTCCACTCCTTGTCCATGATGTGGAAGAACCGCGCCTTTGTTGTGGTGCTTCCCACGTCCGTGGCGAGGATGTACTGCATCTCTTCATTGGGCTTTAAGGTAGTTAACCCCCTGCGATTGCGTAGATGATGCAATAACTACTCATTAAAGTTTACCTTGGGCTCTGAACGTCGCCGTAACATGCGAATTAGAAGGGAAAGAATCGTCGCCAACCGCGTTTAGGGATCCCCTTTTCGGATTCTTCCTTTTTCTTCTTTTCCTTCCTCTTCGCCTCGGAGTCCTCGCTCGACATGTCCTCGAGCATCTTGATCAGCTTCTCCACGTTCTCTCTCTTCTCGAAGACCGTGAAGAACTTTTCACCGCCCCTGCCGGCATTATCGCCCAATATCGGGAGGAAGGGAGAAATGAAGAATCGGCCCATCTGTCCTCCAATGAAGACGAGGGGCTTGGAGCTCTCGAGCATCAGGATCGCCGGCGCGTCCATCCCGTATTCGTGTATCTTCTTGGCGAACTTCCTGATGTACTCCTCTTCCTCCTCGGGCGTGAGCTCAATACCCCAGAACAGCGCGGTTACCCCCTCATCCGCTTCCTGTGTGCGAGTACCTCATCGACGCCCGATGATTTAACGATTGTCAGGCATTGTGAGCCCCCTCGGTGCTAACCCTCGCGCTTCTGAGCTTAGATCTGAGGGCCATGTAGGCTCCTATTATGGCTCCCAATAGGAAACACAAAAAAAAGGTGAGGACCAAGATCAACGAGAGCTGACCCACCGCCGACAACGTGAAGATGATAGAGAACATCCATTCGAGCGCCGCCAGCCTGAGCCCTACGGCCAGGTGTTTCGAGCTCGATCTCCTGCAAACCAGATATGACACCACGATCGCTACAGCAACATACATCGCGTACGAAACATCGCTGAAAATGCTCGTGGGAACGGATGGAAAAAATCCGGCCAGTGATCCCATGATGACGAGCCCGATCCAGATGACGCCGTTGGCCAGGATGGCTCCGGCGAGGTAATCGTACAACGTTGGAGACCTTTCTCCGACGGGGGCTTCCATGGTCATTCGACTCCGACATACGTGGTTGAATTCGTATAATAATCTTCTATGTGACGTTGAAGCGTCGGTTACGATGATGTGGAACATTTAATTTGTGTTATATGGTCTCATTTAATGAACGCTGACATTTTGTATCTATTCGTGAGAACTTCAGGGATCACGATGGTCGTTGAATTCGATTAATATCGACTTTTTAGTGACTTCTTATTATCAATGAAGAAATTGGTGATATGCGCTGTTATGATAGCCGTGTATGAAAATCGATCCTGAGGCATGGCGTGATAGGGGTGTGTGCGAAGATAATGGAAATGCGGTTACCCACACAACATGATTTATATGGGCATGCGGCGTGGTTCATCCGTGCACTGGGGTTCGAAATCGGACATCCGAGATTATGTGGCGGGGGCTTGCCTTGCGTTCGGCGTGGTTCTGCTGGCTGAAGAGGCACTGAGCATCTACTACGCCAGTCTCGGCTGGGTCGGAATCAGCCCCATCGGTGAAGCCGAGCCCCTCTCATCCCTCTTCATCGGGGTTCACATGGTCGGCGGCCTGCTGAGCGGATATCTCGTCGGTCGAAGGAGGGCGGAGAGGATCGTTCCGACGGCGCTGATAGCCGCCGTGCTGGCTTATATAATCGAGTCCTTATTTTTCAGGCTCTTAATAGGGTCTTTCCAAGGCAGCCTCTGGGCGCTGCTCAGCCTAGTCGGCGGCGGCGTGTTCGGGGCCTCCTTCGCGAGCGTTCGGAGGGCGAGAAGGAGACTGAGGCGGGCTGCGGAAAATGAGGGTGATAGGTCGGATGCTGCCTGATTGGCTTTAGCTTTCGAGCTCCTTCCTGATGGCCTCAACGTACATGTCGGTGACGAGATCTATCATCCTATCGCCCGCCTCCTTCGACGCCTTCGTGGCGTCCCCCAGGATGCCGGTGGGCGTCACCGCCTTGAAGCCCTTGCGGACGTACTTGCTCGTCAGGGGTCCCCTGTAGCCTACCTTCATCTTCTTCCTCCTCACGAGGTTGGGCTTGTACGCCATCATGAGTGAGGTCTCGGCGGCGCCAGAGTGGCTGCCCGCGTCCTCGGCCGAGACCCCGAACTCCGCCATCGCCGCGTTCATGCTGTTGATTAGCCTATTCAGATCGGCTAGGGCGATGACATTAGCCTTGAGCCTGGGTGCGATCTCCTGGGTGGCCGTTAGGACAGGGGCGAAGTTGCCGCCGTGTGTCGGGACGAGCAGTATGTTCTCGAAGCCGTGGTGGTCCAGCGATGAGCACACGTCCTTCAGCACCTGTATCAGCGTCGTCGGCGAGACCGTGATCGTACCAGGGAAGTCCATATGGTGCTCGCTACATCCGGGCCGAATTGTGGGGGCCAGCAGAGCGTTTCCGAGCTTCTCGGTCAGCCTGACGCCAAAGAGGTCGCCGATATACGTATCCGTGCCGGTCGGCAGGTGAGGGCCATGTTGCTCTATGGAGCCGACGGGGATGACCACCGTCCTGTACCCATCTTCGATGGCTTTTTTCACCATTGGCCAGGTCATCTCCTCGATCCTGATCGTTTCCATCTCGGTACATCACCTATGGTAACGTCCAGCCGCAGGTTGTTATTATCCCTATTTCATAGGCGGCATGGAAAGTGGGGGGCAGGGGCGGCAACAACTTTCTAATATCCTGTGCATGTATTGCTCCGAGTGTAAGGGGTTTGTGATCCCACTTGAAGATGGGGACTAGGATGATCGCCATCGTATCCATTTTAGCGGCGGTCTATGCCTTGGGCAGTTTCCTCCCTGGATTCCCGATGATCGGCGTGCCCGGCTCACGCATCGACTTGACACGGTCGCTCGAGATGGGATACGGCCTCCTCCTCGGCCCGATCTTCGGGCCCTTCGCCGCCTTCCTCGGCAACGTGGTTGG
>Ga0315280_10003464_pt1 | contig 24237 bp, 25 predicted proteins | sample YL17G06_40_MG_FD_203697 | JGI IMG/M metagenome (GOLD analysis project Ga0315280, IMG submission 203697) | Sediment microbial communities from Yellowstone Lake, YNP, Wyoming, USA - YL17G06_40 | ecosystem: Environmental > Aquatic > Freshwater > Lake > Sediment | place: USA: Wyoming | collected... | reverse complement strand
TCAGCAGTGAAAACATCGTTGCGCTATGCGATGTTGACCAGCAGCGAGCAGCCCCTACGTTCAACCGCTACCCGAAGGCGAAAAAATATAGCGACTTCCGCATAATGCTCGAAAAACAGAAAGACATCGATGCGGTGATAGTCGCTACGCCTGACCACGTACACGCCGTCGCCACTATCACAGCAATAAAAATGGGTAAGCACGTGTATTGCGAAAAACCTCTGACGCACTCAATATACGAGGCCCGAATGGTTGCCCAGGCCGCCCGCGAGCACAAGGTCGCTACACAAATGGGCATCCAGGGACATTCGGGAGAGGGCATCCGTCTGCTGTGCGAATGGATTTGGGATGGTGCCATTGGGGCCATCCGCGAGGTCCACACCTGGACGGATAGACCCGGCAACTGGTGGCCTCAGGGTATCAGCCGACCAAAAGACACACCACCGGCGCCACCTACGCTGGACTGGGATTTGTGGCTGGGACCGGCACCATACAGGCCATATCATCCGGCTTATGTGCCCTTCAAGTGGCGCGGCTGGTGGGACTTCGGAACAGGACCGCTTGGTGATATGGGCATACACAATAGCTCTCCGATTTTCTGGGCACTTAAGCTGGGCTATCCGACAAGCGTGGAGGTCGTCTCCCAGGAAGGTAATAACGAAGAGACCGGGCCGGTCAAGTCAATTGTTCGGTACCAATTCCCAGCTCGCGGCGATATGCCGCCGCTGACGCTGATGTGGTATGACGGCGGGAATATGCCGCCGCGTCCCGAGGAACTCGAAGAAGGGCGGCGACTCGGCGATGATGACGGCGGCTCGCTATTTATCGGCGACAAGGGCAAAATACTTGCTCCCGGCTGGTGCGCTGAAAGCCCCAGATTGATACCTGAGTCAAAAATGAAAGAATATAAGTTGCCGCCCAAAACCATTCCCCGCTCGCCCGGCCACCACGAAGAGTGGATAAAAGCCTGCAAGGGCGGCAAACTACCCACCGCGAATTTCAACTTCTCCGGCCCGCTAACCGAAGTGCTCTTATTGGGTAATATCGCTATCCGCACGGGTGAAAAACTGCTCTGGGATGGGGCGAATATGAAGATTACGAACGTGCCGGAGGCCAATAACTATATTCGCCGCCAGTATCGACAAGGATGGAGTCTGGGGTCTTGACGAAATTTTTGGTGCGTTTATGATATAATGGGTTTTGCAGTCTTTGATGACCCGTGCAGGTCGGGGTGTATAGAGAATTTTTCGGGTGTTTTTATGAAGCTGGAGATGAGAGGCGATATGCGGATGGAGCAGCGGATGAAGCTGGCTCCGCATATGATTCAGTCGATGGAGATACTCCAGCTTCCAATCCTTGCGCTCCAGGAAAGAATAGAACAGGAGCTTAACACCAATCCTGTTCTGGAAATAGAGGAGCCGGCAAATCCCGAACTTGCCGGTCCTGCTGAAGAAAGGCCTGAAGACAATATAGACGAAAAAGACCTAATTGTCGGTACAGATGCCAGCAAAGTTGAAGACTTTGGGCGCCTGGAAAGTCTCGATGATGATTTCAAGGACTATATAGACCAGACAGGATCGTTCCGCCCTCGCATTCGAAGTGACGAGCCGGACAAGAAACTTGAGGCGATAAAAAACGTTGCTGCACTGCCTCAGTTGCTGCACGATTATCTGACGGAGCAATGGGGGCTGGTGGACGCCGATGAGCGGGTCAAAAAAGCCGGCAGCACAATTATAGACTACATCGACGACAGAGGCTATTTGACCGTAAGATTAGAGCAGTTGCACAACAAGGATAAAGCAGATTTCACTCTCGATGACTTAAAGAAGGCACTGGAACTTGTGCAAAAATTGGAACCTGCGGGAGTGGGTGCACGTGACTTGAAGGAGTGTCTGCTTATCCAGATGGCCCAGAGCGGCGAGGATATGAGCTTTGAATCTCGTCTGATTGCCGAGCATATAGAGGAGCTGCTTGAGAATCGTTTGCCGGATATTGCCAGAAAAATGAACTGCAGCATTGAGGCAATCAACCGGGCGCTGGCGCGTATAAGTAAGCTCGATACCTCTCCGGGGCTGCAGGTCGGCTGGGACAGAAACCATCCTATCACTCCCGACGTGATAGTGGAATCGACCGATAACTCGGATGAGTATTCCGTCCGGCTGGCCGATTCAAATCTGCCGAACTTGAGGATAAACGATTACTATGCAAAGCTGACAAAAGATATCAGAATTGGCGAGAAAGCAAGGGACTTCTTACAGAAAAATATCCGCTCCGCGCAGTGGATTATTGACGCGATAGAGCAGCGAAAAAACACACTGCTCAAAGTCGCAAAGTCGGTGGTGAAACATCAGAAAGATTTCTTCGAGAAAGGGCAACTATATCTTCGTCCGCTACCGATGGCAAAAGTTGCAGATGATGTTGGTGTGCATCTTGCCACTGTTTCCAGAGCCGTCTCCGGCAAATACATCCAGTCTCCCTGGGGGATATTGCCTCTGCGGAAATTTTTCAGCGGCGGCACCGAAGATGTTAATGGCGAAGGCCGTAGCTGGGAAGCCGTAAGGGCCAAACTACAGCAGATTATTGATGCGGAGGATAAGGCAAAGCCCTTAAATGATGACCAGATACGGGAAAAACTGGCAGAGGCCGGCATCAAAAATCTGGCCAGGCGCACCGTTGCAAAGTACCGCAAACTCCTGAACATTCCCGCCGCAAGATTCAGAAAAAAATACTAACATCCAGGCACAATCCAAACTCCAACAAAAAATATTTGATTTTATTTGAACAGCAATTTACTATGTGAGTATATTATCACATAGTAATTTAATTGGAGTAATGCTATGCTGACTAAACACCAACAGTTATTGTTTGCGAAACAGGCCGAAATCGCGCAGGCAATCGGCCACCCTTTGCGTCTTGCAATCATTGATTTTCTAAAAGATGGGCCGCAGTGTGTCTGCGATATTGCTGCGCACATTGGCGCCGAGCGTTCCAACGTCTCGCGGCATTTGTCCGTGATGGTGGCCGCAGGAGTGCTTGAGCGCCGTAAGCACGGACTGAAAGTCATTTATCGGCTGAAGTGCCTCTGTATCCTCGATTTTTTCACCTGTATATCGGGCGTTCTGAAAAATGAGGCAAAGGAAAGTAGTCGGCTGCTCACAGCTCTGCGGTAGGAGATGCTGCTTTGGATTTCAAAAGTGAATGGAAAAAACTGGCGATTATCGTGGCAATAATAGCAGGATTAGCTTACCAAATTCTAATCGGCACGCTTTAAGAAAGAAAGGGGAAAAATTATGAAGCGGGAGTTGAAAATTTTTGCTGCATTGGCTGGAATCTTTCTTGTGGCTTATCTTCTGCCTTTGAGCAATGTGAAGGTGCAGGATGCGATACAGGAGTCGTTTCGGCTGCTTCAATGGTATGCCCGCAACCACACCCTTGCTTGTGTGGTGCCGGCGTTATTTATAGCAGGGGCGATTATTACTTTCCTGTCCCAGGCCTCGGTGATGCACTATCTTGGCCCGAATGCCAATAAACCACTGGCCTACGCTGTAGCGTCGGTAGCGGGCTGCGTATTAGCGGTCTGCTCGTGCAGTGTTCTGCCGATGTTTGGAGGAATTTATAAACTCGGCGCAGGGCTTGGTCCTGCGACAACATTTCTATATTCCGGCCCGGCGATAAACGTCCTTGCGATTTTCTTGACCGCCCGCGTGCTGGGCTTCCCGATTGGAGCAGGCAGGTTCATTGGCGCCGTGGTTTTTTCAGTGGTAATAGGATTATTAATGGCAGTGATATTTCGCAAAGGTGAGCGAGCAAAGGCAGAAGCCGCCTTACAGATGCCGGAGCCGGAAAAGCCCAAACGGCACATCGCAAAGACGGCTTTGTTCCTTGCCTGTATGATTTTGTTTCTGGTGTTCAGCGACTGGTTCAACCCGGGCAACGTTATTGTGAAAACGGCCGACGGCAGGCAATTCAAAGCCGTCGTTATTAACGAGACAAAAGACGCCGTCCGTTTTCAGCTCGAAGAAGACCTCGGTGAAAACAAATTCGGCGACAAAATTACATTAAACAAGACCGAAATAGCCGATACGCAGGAACAAAGAACCTTGATTATAGCCATTCTCCACATAAAGTGGTATCTGGCCGGCCTGTGCGGCCTTGCGGTGCTTATTATGGTCTGGCGATGGTTTGAGCGGGATGAGCTTCGCCAGTGGATGCACAACACCTGGGACTTTGCAAAGCTGCTCGTACCACTTCTTTACGGCGGGGTTTTTATCGTCGGCTTTGTGAGCGTTTTGCTGCCTGAAAAGCAGGTTGCGCAGTGGGTCGGCGACAATAGCTTACGGAGCAATCTTGTTGCGAGCATAGTCGGCGCCTTCTGGTATTTCGCCACGCTTACTGAGATTCCAATCACGCAGGCCTTGATGAAGCTGGGCATGCACAACGGCCCCGTGATGGCGCTGCTTTTGGCAGGACCTGCACTGTCGCTGCCCAGTATTCTGGTAATTCGTAAATTTATGGGAAACGTCAAAACGACGGTTTTTGTTCTGCTGGTGATTGTGATGTCAACGATTGTGGGAATGTTCTTCGGCGTTTTTTGGGGATAGGTAAAAAGACGGCCAAATAATTTCAAAATAATAAATCTTGTTGCCAAAAAAGAACAGACATAGATAGGGAGAAAAATTATGGATCGTAGAAATTTTTTAGCGTCGGGTCTTGCTGCTACTGCTGCTTTTACCTCGATAAGACCGGCAACTGCCGGAGCAGCGGAATCTAAAACGGTTAGGATTGTTGGAGTGTCGTGCAGCCCACGCGAAGGCAAGACGACTGCCACCGCGGTCAAAGCCGCCCTCGATGCCGCCAAGACTGTTGACCCTCGCATTAAGACTCAACTGTTGGATCTTGGTGGACTGGATATTTCCGGCTGGGTCGGTGGTGCACAGCCCGACAAACCTGAACTACCAGAGGATGATTTTGATACGTTTGTTTTGCCGAAACTAAAAGACCCCGTGCCGGATGGATTGATTATTGGCTCACCTTCATACTTCCGCACGATGAGCGCTTTATGCAAGGCCTTTCTGGAAAGAATCGCTGTGCTCCGTTCGCCTAAGTTGCTTCTTGCTGATAAACCGGTTGGTGTATTGGCAGTTGGGGCGTATCGCAATGGTGGGCAAGAATTAGTTATTGAGCAGATTCAAACTGCAATGCTCTGCCACGAGGTTATGATAGTTGGCGGAAAGCCAAAAGCACATCAAGGTGCAACGCTCTGGAATAATTACAACGACGATATCACCAAAGATGAATTCGGAATGGATAGCGCCAGAAAACTGGGTATTAGAGTCGCTGAGGCCGCTCTTCGTCTTGCGCAAAAGTAAAATGCAAATTGAGAAAACAGTTTCATCAAGCTGTAATAAAGATAATGGCTGATATTAAAAAAATACAGCCGGCTGCGGATTATCCGCCGGAAGAAGGTTGTTACCTTCGCGGCAACGATTATTCGCCGGTGGCGGTGGTGGTAATTTTGCGCTGGAGGCGTGAGCAAACTCCGCCAGATATTGAGAAGCTGGTTAGAGTGGGCGTTGAAAGTGGGGCTGCTTTGTCGGGAACGTTGCAGACAGAAAATATCGGTATAGAAAAAATAATCTGTAACGTGATTGCTAATCCCAATATTCGGTATTTGTTGGTTTGTGGTCCGGAATCGCCGGGACATTTAGTCGGCGACGCGCTTCTGGCATTGTCAAAAAATGGCATAGACCAGCGAAAACGTATCATTGGAACGGATGCTCCGACTCCTTTTCTTTTCAATGTCCAGCCGGAGTTTGTCAAGCGGTTTCGTGACCAGATTACCGCGATAGACCTGGTTAACGAAGGTTCGCCAGAGGTTATCCGTCAAGCGGTTTGGTCTTGTTACCAGGAAAAACCAACACTGTTTGGAAAATACGAGATTTACGACCCCGGCGCATACCCGGATGAGCCGTTGAGCGGGAAAATCACCTGGAAAATTACCCAGCCGTCTATGGAACCTAAAAATGAAGAGGAAAATAAACAGCGCCGGAAGATTCAGAACCTGATGGAACGTATCAGAAAAACATCCGAGAAAAGAAAGGACATTGCCCCCGAATCTGATACAGATAAATCATCAAAAGGAAAGCAAAAATGATAACAAAGGGCACAAGGAAAATCCGCGTTCTATTTCTGTGCACCCACAATTCCTGTCGAAGCCAGATGGCCGAGGGCTGGGCCCGCCATCTCAAAGCAGACTGCATCGACCCATATTCTGCCGGGATTGAGCCGCATGCCCTCGACCCTCGTGCTGTAAAAGTTATGGCAGAGGCTGGCGTGGATATTTCTGGCCATCATTCAAAGCATCTAAATGAATTGAAGGATGTTGATTTTGATTATGTGATAACAGTTTGTGGTAATGTCCGCGAGAGCTGTCCTATGTTCCCCGGCAAGACAAGAGTTATACACGTGGGATTTGATGACCCTCCACGATTAGCAAAAGAAGCAAAAACCCAAGAAGAAACTTTGAACATTTATCGCCGAGTCAGAGATGAAATAAAAAGTTTTATTGAGAAGTTACCGGATTATCCCATAGAGCAAAGGTGAAAGATGTTTGACCTTCATAATTTAGAACAAAATGAAGAAATCAGAGAAACGGTTCGCAAGGGATATACGGAGATAGCAAAGGGAAAGTCCTGTGGCTGTTGTGGGTCGCCGTCGCCTGTGAAACTTGCTTCGGGGATAGGATATTTGAATGACGACCTTGAGATTCTGCCTGAAGGGGCGAATATGGGACTTTCCTGTGGCAATCCGACTGCTATTGCCAATCTCAGAGTCGGGCAGGTTGTTCTGGATTTAGGCAGTGGAGGCGGGTTTGATGTCTTTATCGCCGCTAAAAAAGTAGGACCAAATGGAAAGGTCATCGGAGTCGATATGACACCTGAAATGGTCAGCAAGGCAAGGGCGGCCATCCCGAGATTTACAGAGAAGACGGGACTTTCCAATGTCGAATTTCGTCTCGGTGAAATTGAGCATCTGCCGGCAGCGGACGCAAGTGTTGATGTGGTGATCTCCAACTGCGTAATTAATCTTTCGCCGGATAAACAGCAGGTCTGGCGGGAGATTGCCCGTGTCCTCAAGCGAGGCGGTAAGGCGTGTATTTCTGACCTGGCAATGAAAAAGCCCTTGCCCGAAAAGGTTTTGAAATCCGCAGCGGCGCTTGTTGACTGCGTCACAGGTGCGGTTCCGATTGACCAGATGATAAATATGGCCAAACGGGCGGGCCTGAAAAATGTTATAGTCGCCGAAAAAGCATACAACATCGACGTAATGGCAGATTGCAACGACCCGCTTTACAGACAAATACAGGAATTTCTTCCACAGGGAACTAAACTTGGCGACTACATTGTAAGCGTTGATATAACCGCATTTAAGAAATAATCGGTTAAAAATATGATAAATGAAAATTCACTACAAAGGCAGGGCAAAGACCTGAATATCTTTGAAAGATACCTGACTGTCTGGGTGGTATTGTGCATCGTCGGCGGAATCGTTTTAGGCAGGCTGGCGCCGTCTGTAGCAACCTACCTCGATAGTTTTGCAATTTATGTCAATAAAGCTCCTGTCGTTTCAATACCGATAGCAGTATGTCTTTTCTTTATGATGTATCCGATTATGGTGAAAATTGATTTTGCCGAGGTTCTCAAGGCAGGCAAAAACATCAAGCCGGTCGGCCTGACATTGTTTGTCAACTGGGCCATCAAGCCCTTCACAATGTATGCGATTGCACTATTTTTCTTAGGCACTTTATTCTATTCCTTCATTGGACCGGACTCGCTGGATTTGGTCAAGATGCCTTTCGGTCTGGATTTGCCGGTTGGGTCAACTTATGGAGTCGGAAAGGTTATTGAAACAAACGGCGTAAAAATGCTCGAAGTGCCGCTCTGGCGGAGCTATCTGGCCGGCTGCATACTCCTCGGTATCGCTCCCTGCACAGCGATGGTTCTGGTTTGGGGATATCTGGCAAAAGGCAACGATGGGCATACGCTTGTTATGGTGGCGATCAATTCTCTGTCGATGCTGCTTTTGTACGGGCCGTTAGGCGGATTTTTACTCGGTGTTGGCCGGCTGCCTGTCCCCTGGCAGGCGCTGGTGCTTTCCATTGCTATCTATGTGGCCTTACCCTTGGTGGTGGGATATTTCTCGCGAAAACTCATTATAGCACATAAGGGACCGCGGTGGTTTGAGGAGAAATTCCTGCATATGCTGACCCCTGTTACGATAATTGCACTGCTCATTACACTGGTTTTGCTATTTTCTTTCAAGGGTGAGGTCATACTATCCAATCCGCTGACGATTTTGTGGATTGCAATACCACTTTTTATACAGACCAATCTGATATTCTGGATTGGCTATCTATTATCCAAACCGCTTAGGCTAAGTTACGCAGATGCTGCCCCCTCGGCAATGATAGGCGCATCGAATCATTTTGAGGTTGCAATAGCCACCGCAACAATGCTTTTCGGTCTATCATCCGGTGCTGCGCTGGCTACAGTTGTTGGCGTGCTGATAGAGGTTCCTGTTATGCTTATGCTTGTTAAAATCTGTTTGAGAACTCAAAACTGGTTTACCGTGCATAAAGTTGCAATTGCATAAGGAGGTAAGATTATGTCGTGGTTGGTAGGATACCCGAGAGAAAAAATTGGCTGGTTTCCAACTGTTGACCCGGAAAAATGTGTCAAATGCGGCATGTGTATGAACTGCGGGAGAAACGTTTATGATTGGACCACGGACGGCCCAGTGGTTGCAAGGCCAAACAACTGTGTTGTGGGCTGCAATTCATGCGCCAATCTTTGTCTGGGTAAGGCCATCACATTTCCCGATATTGAGACCATAAGAGAGATTTACAAAAGAGAAGGGATATGGGCCAAGGTTAAAAAACAACTGGAGCAAGAAGGTAAACTGAATATCTCCAAATGACCTTAAAAGCACACAAAATAATCAGGTAATAAATGATGCAGGAAACTTTAGAACTAAAGCCAATCGGAATTATTCATTCGCCATTCAAGCAGTCCTCGGGCACGCCGATTCAGCCGACCTTTGCGAATGGTGCAGAAGGGCGAGTTGAGATTTTTCCCGAATATGCGGCGGGCTTAAAAGATTTGGATGGCTTTGAGCGAATCTGGCTTATTTACTGGTTCGACCGCGCAGCCGTACCTCAATTGCACATCAAACCCTATATGCACGACCAGGAGCACGGCTTATTCGCTACCCGTGCACCGTGCAGGCCGAACCCCATCGGCATTTCCTCCGTAAAACTCGTAAGAATCCAAGACAACACTCTTTATGTTGCCGATATTGATGTCTTAGACCAGACACCTTTGCTCGATGTGAAACCCTATGTTCCTGAATTCGACTGTTTTGAAGTCAAACGCCTCGGCTGGCTTGCTGCGGGTCCGCCTGTCACGAAATTCGCGGATGACAGGTTCTGTAAACCGCAAACTCAGGAGAAAAAGCGATGAAGAAAATCCAAATTCTCGGCCCCGGCTGCCCCAAGTGCAAAAAACTGACCGAAAACGCCGAGGCAGCCGCCAAAATGCTGGGTATCCAGTATGAAATCCAAAAAGTTGCCGACATCAATGAAATTATGAAGTTCGGCGTAATGCTCACGCCGGCGCTTGTCGTCGATGGCCAGGTAAAGACCGTTGGCAAAGTTGTTTCGCCGGATGAGATTAAAAAAATGCTGATGTAAGGAGAAGATTATGTGTGGACAAGCTAATTGTTGTGGTGCTGGACCGACGTTGATATTTGCATGCTCCGGGGCGGCTGATGTTGGCCAAATCGCCGACCAGGCAGCCAGAAAGATGACCAAAGAAGGTGCAGGCAAAATGTTCTGTTTAGCCGGCGTCGGCGGCAGAATCAGCGGTATTATGAAGACAACCGAATCGGCCTCAAAGATTCTCGCAATTGACGGCTGCGAGCTGAACTGCACGAAGGAATTACTTGAACAGGCAGGATTCACCGGCTTCGAGCATCTGCGCATCACCGACCTCGGAATGCAAAAGGGAAAGACAGATGTAATCGACCAGAACATTGCCGAGGTTGTTGAGCAGGGAACAGCCCTGCTAAAGTAATCCTGCGCACCGGATGAGCACAAGTGAGCGTACCGATAACATTTTTGAGTCAGTGCCCGTGCAGCGGCGGCCGCGGAATCAATCCGCTGGTCCTGCTGGCTATTGTCGCAGGCATCTGGCTGCTGGCGATATGGATAAAGTCCATATTCCGAAAGGAAGGTATAAGTCTTATGAACAAAGCCGCAAAAATATTGATAGTTGCCGCATTAGTCGCAACGGTAGTTATCGTAATTGCCCTCAAGTACAGAAGCTCTCCCGCGACGGACCAGCCCTCCGCTGCCGGGACTACTGCTCAAAAATCACCCACCCAATTGCAGCGGTCAGCAGGCCTGCCGATGCTGGTTGATATCGGTGCGGGCACGTGCATTCCCTGCAAGATGATGGCTCCGATTCTGGAAGAGCTGAAGAAAGAATACGCTGGCAAACTTGTAGTCGAATTTGTCGATGTCAGAGAAAACGCCGACGCCGTGGGGAGATACAAAATTACGCTTATACCCACACAGATATTCTTCGATGCCTCCGGCACAGAGCGTTTTCGCCACGAAGGGTTTATGTCAAAGGAAGATATCCTCGCTAAGTGGAAGGAGCTTGGTGTAAATCTTGCAGACCCCAGTTCCCAATTGCCCACGTTCGAACGCCTTACCCCTGACAAGCCGGACAACCGTCCGAAGGATAGCATCTGCTATATGTGTGATGGGGATATTAGCCCGAAAACACTCGTGACCGTTCAGACTGATAAGGGTCCAGTGAGACTGTGTGGTCTGCATTGCTACTTCATAATGTATTCTTGCCTGACCGAAGACAAAACCGATTTCGAGAAAAAAATCTCGGTTACGGATTGGGCGGCGGGAAACCAGATATCTGCTGCTTCAGCGGCGTATCTATACGGTCTTGATGAAACAGGCCGGCCTACCATCAAAGCCTTCGCCGATAAGCAAAATGCTCAGGCAGAACAAAAAGCATCCGGTGGCAGTATCATCGGTTGGCAGATTTTGCAGGGCAAGGAACTGGCCACCCGTTGCGGTTTCTGCGACCGAGCGGTATATCCGCAAGATGGGGCGGTTGTGCGTGTCAGCGGGGTAAACACCTGGGGTTGTTGTTCTCATTGTGCTCTGGGCGTGGCCGCAAGAACTGGCAAAGACATAGAGGTCCACGAAAAAGACCGGCTCACAGGCCAGGAGATTGTCGTCAGGACCCTGGACGGCAAGGTGGCCTCGCTGGAACCGGCGACTGCTGTTGCCTGGTTTGGTCAGCGGCAAAAACCGGATGGCACATGGGTCTCCGCCGGCTGCTTCCACCAGGGCTTTTTTACCAACGCGGACAATTTGAAGAAATGGGTCGAGCAAAACCCTTACGAGACAGGCCGGCTCATCAGTATCAGCCAGGCGCTCGCCGACAAGATGAAACTATCACCCGAACAAATCCAAAAGGCCTGCAAGATAGGTGAGTGTTCACCGAAGTGACCGGCCATAAATTCCCTTGTGGAGAGTATTACCATGACTACAAGAAATATCCTTCCAGCAATCGCCGTTGTCCTGTTCGGAGTATCCATCCTCCATGTCTGGGCAGTTGAACCGCCGCCACCAAAACCCGATGTTCTGAAGAAACCTCTTTTGGTGCGTGATGCCTACCCTGGTTTGGCCTCGAGTAGTCTGACCTATGCGCGGTTGTCCGGTCTGCCGTCCGGGGTGATACTCAGGACGGATGGTCTCATCATTAAGGACAAGGACATCGCCGAGGAGATCGCCAAGTCGCCCCAGGAGATGCAGGCCCAGCTTAAGAAGAACGCCTTTTTCGTGCTGGAGGATATGACGACACGTAAGCTGCTGGTCGTGCTCGCCAAAGCAAAAGCACCAGAGCAGAAGAAGGACGCCCCGGTGCCTGCCGAGCGTGAGTTGATCCAGAGGTACCTCAAGGAAGTGGTGGCCAGGGTGGAGGTCAGTGACGCAGAGGTAGCTGAGTTCTACCAAAACAACAAGGATGCCTGTGGCGGTGCAACCCTGGCCCAGGTGAAAGACCAACTAAAGCAATATGTCCTGCAGGAAAAGCAGCAACAGGCCGTCAATGAGCACGTTCGCACACTGGGCCAAAGGATGTCGGTGGAGGTCTCTGCCGCCTGGACGAGGGAACAGTCCATCCTGGCCAGGGACAACCCCGTGGACAAGGCCCGCGCCAGCGGCAAGCCCTCTCTGGTGGATTTCGGCGCTACTGGCTGCAGGCCCTGTGATATGCTTGCCCCTATCCTTGAAGCACTGAAGGAAAAATACGCTGGCAAGTTGAACGTGCTTTTTATCCACATCGGCCAGGAGCAGATTCTCGCAACCCGGTACGGCATCCAGACTATTCCCGCACAGGTGTTCTTCGATAAAAATGGTAAAGAAGTTTTCCGACATATTGGTTTCTTTCCTCAGGACGAAATCGAGAAGAAACTGGCTGAATTTGGGCTCAAGTAAACCATGGAGCAGCTTTTCACAACATTAACACGTGCAGTCGAATCCTCATCCGTAATTGCGCTGGTCGCAGCGCTTGTATGGGGCATCCTGAGTATTCTTCTAAGTCCCTGTCATCTCGCAAGTATCCCGTTGATAGTGGGTTTTATCAATGGGCAGGGCCGCATTTCAACTAAACGTGCCTTCATCATTTCTACCCTATTTGCCGTAGGGATATTAACCACCATTGCCGGAATCGGGATAGTTACCGCTGCTGCCGGCAGATTACTCGGCGATGTCGGCAAATCCGTCAACTATTTTGTCGCTGTCATTTTCTTTGTTGTCGGTCTGCACCTGTTGGGCATAATCCCGATGCCCTGGTCGGGTCCCGGCCAGGTGGGTATGAAGCGAAAAGGAATATTGGCTGCCTTCATCATCGGCTTAGTCTTCGGAATAGCCGTCGGTCCCTGCACCTTCGCATATATGGCGCCGATGTTAGGCGTAACCTTCAAACTTGCCTCAACAAATCCTATCTACGGTGCGATTCTGCTAATCGTCTATGGCATCGGCCATTGCTCGGTCATCGTTCTGGCGGGAACAAGCACAGAGCTTGTCCAGCACTATATGAACTGGAGCGAGAAATCCAAAGGCACGGTAATCGTGCGGAAAATCTGTGGAGTCCTGGTCATACTTGGCGGAATTTACCTTATCTACAAAACATAATTTAAGAAAAATGGGAAGAAAAGAAGAGAAAAAAAGTCGGAAAATAGGTGGAAATTAGGGTTTTTGAGGAAAATTTTGAAAAATGGGGTGGTTGGCAATATCAAAAATGGTGATTTTATAGGACTTATTTGTTTTTAGGCGAAAAATGGGGGTAAAAATTAGCATTTTTTAGCATTTTTTTGCAAAAATTTACAAAAATTTACAAAAATGAGCAGGTTTTGAGCAGATTTTGAACACTTTTTTTGCACTTCTTGACTTTGGGAGGAGATAAGTAGCGGGCAAAAGGACATCAGGAAATCAGGGTATCAGGAAGAAGAATATCAGGAAAGCAGGGTATCAGATTACTGGATGCTCGATGCTGGATACTCGATGCTCGTAGGTTGTGACCAGTAATGAGTAGATGGGTGGATGAGTAGCAGGGCAAATCCGAAATCCTAAACTCTAAATCCGAAACAAATCCAAATAACCGAAATACAAAATTTAAAACAAAGAAGACACGGACAAGCACGGATTTTGTTTAACCGCAGAGAGCGCAGAGGGACACAGAGAAATTTGCTCGGCTTTGGTGTTTCGCCACACGGATGGCGAACAAGTCTCAGCTAAGGGTATTCTTGATGCGAGCATCTGTGATACCCATTCGCTTCGTCCACCGAAGTCCCAAAGACCAGGACTTTGTTTAGAAGCCGACCAAATAAAAAACTCTCGCCGCAGAGACTTTCATCGTCCACAAGGTCAACTGCGTTGTCCTTATACATAAGCTGGCCGATGGGAGCGAGGCTGGCTGGGGGGTTTTTGCACAGAGATATAAGTATATAAGTATATGCGTATATACTTATGGAGTGCTTTAAGAATCAAGGGTTTTAGAATGAGGGATTTGATAGAGAGTGCTTTAAGAATCATGGTTTTGAGAATCAAGGTTTTTAAAAGAGAGATTTGAGAGTGAGGGGAGGAGTAGATGGGTTGATGCTGGATTCTCGATGCTCGATTCTGGATTCCGCCATCGGCGGATAAACCTCGATACTTGGCAGGAGTCATGTTAGGCACTAATAAACAACACACTCTATACAAAAAGTTTGTTGCCTCAAATGAAAGTCTGATAGAGAAAAGAATTATAGAGGTAGAAAAGAACTCTAAAAGGCCAGATTTTAATAAATGTGTTTTATAATCTCCTAAACTTAGGCTATATTATTTAACAATGGATAGTTTTGTGTTTGAGTTATACAAAGATTTTGAAAGGTGAAGTTGTTAATGCTAAATAACGTACTTTCACCGCTCACAATGATTCTCAAACTGCCTGGTAAAGTGCCGCCGAGGTACTCAGATCGCGTTGTGTTGACTGCAGATAATATTAATACAACTTTAGAATTGGCAGGACATAGTCGCACTGGTGATACACGTGTGTGGTTAATCGATAGCCTTGAATTGTCCGCACGCCGAATGATATCACATTGTGCGGTACATATCCATATTCCTTACACAGCAACTGGACGCTGGTTGCGACCTCGCAAAATTATGTCAGTTCTTTCGCCTACTTCAAAGAAGCATATTCTGTTTGTAGATCAACGGCATCTATTGTGGAATTCGATTGTTGCTTACTTAAAACCTTTAGCTGATATTCTCGGCGACAGTAGAACACTTCTATGGGTGACTTGGGACTTATACGTCATAGCTTTGGCGTCTCGGTATAGAGCGGAATTGGTAATGTCTCCAAAAAGAACATTATCGCTAATTAGACAACTAGATAACCTCTCAGAACTTAATGCAGGGTGCCATGCTCGGTTAGCAACAATTGCGGGGATATTGAACTGCTTCAAGGAGAACAGTGATGGACCATATTTGCGATTTCTTCCGGATGCGACGGGGGTGCCAATATCCGAACGACTCGAAGAAATAATGGAGGATGCTTACCTTCTTGAAGCTTCACGGTTGCGTAGATTTTTAGGTGTAAAACAGAATGTTGCTTCAATCAAACGCGACCTTCGCAAGATTCTTTCCCACATATGCCAGAAAAGCGCTTGGGCTAAAGGATTGGTTGGAATAGGTTCGGCAACTATACGAGGCGGTCATGGCTCCGCAAAAGCCTTGGAGAAACTGATAAATATAATTCCGTCTTTGGGCAGTCTTGGGCAACAACCTGTGCTCACCAATATTGGCTTTCCTTGCATTTCGAATCAGGAAACTTGCGTGCAAGTTATTCGTGGAATATCTGGAGAGAATTATTACATATACCCTCGACAAAAGCGATTTGAATAATGACGGGGAAATTAACGTACTCGATATTGATTTTATCCTTTATGGGATAAAGTAGAACACTGTGATGAGATGCCCCGGTGAAGTAGCCCTGATGAGATAGCCGACGAAGCGGAGGGCAGGCGATAGGTGAAAAACCCTAAGAGATACCCTGAAAGGTCGTGATAGGATAGCTGCGGCATCTCACAGGGTAAACTATCGCACTTCACGGGGTAAACTGTCGCATCTTATCCCGATGGGATAGTGAACGACCACGATGGGATAGCATACGGCGCATCCCACATGGCAAGCACATCTCACGGGGCAAGCTGGGGCAAAATGGGGTGGCGTGGTAAATGGAGTGAATGGTATAATTTAAGTTTATGAATAAATTTTATTATGTGTATGTTCTGCAATCGGAGAAAGACCATAAATTTTATATTGGCTGTGCGAGCAATATCAAAAAAAGGTTAGAGGAACATAACAGCGGCGAAGTTTCGACAACAAAGAACAGGCGGCCATTAAAACTAATTTACTGGGAAGGATGTCTAAATCAACAAGATGCAGCCCGTCGAGAAAGATATCTGAAGACAACATGGGGCAAAAGATATATTAAAAAGAGGCTACAAGAATATCTTGCCAAGTGATATAGCCAGGGCAGGCCCTTCAATTCCACTCAGGGCAGGCGACCCGGCTTTGGTTGTTGACATTCCGAGGGAAGAGGGTAACATATTCAGCGAATCGTAAGCTCGCCGTTGTGTAGGTGAGAGAAATAATGTAAAGATTTATCTCTGTGCGAACTAAAGAGTTGCCGGATGGAGCCTGGAATTTTCAAGGCATACGATATACGGGGCGTTTATCCCGACCAAATCAACCAGGAAGATGCGTGGAAAATCGGCTGTGCCTCAGCACGCTTTCTGCCGTCTCTGCTTCGGGGCTACCAGCGCGGCCAGGCCAACAGCCAGGCGCTGTGCATCGGTCGTGATATGAGAACGCACAGCGAAGCTCTGGCACAGGCGCTGATAGAAGGAATTACCGCTGCAGGGACAAATGTGATAGATTTGGGGATGATTGACACGCCGCAGATGTATTTTGCAATCAACCACCTCGGCACCTGTGGGGGAGTGCAGGTGACGGCCTCACACAATCCTGCCAAATATAACGGCTTTAAGATATCCGGTATTGAAGCCAGGCCGGTCGGCGCTGATACGGGTCTGAAGGATATAAAGCATATTGCAATGGCTCTGCTTCATACAAAAGCAAGGGTAACCGGCTTGGTGGAGAAACACGACCTGACAGCCGAATACAAAAATCACGTGCTAAAGTTCTTAGCACCCGGCAAAAGGAAACTGAAAGTTGCCATTGATGCCTCAAACGGTATGGCAGGCAAAATGGTTCCGGCGGTCTTCGGTGACCTGCCGCTCGAAATAACCGCTCTTAACTTCGAGCACAGCGGCAAATTCAAGCATGAGCCGAACCCATTGCTTGAAGAAAATCTTGCCGACGTAAAAGCCGCGGTAAAGAAACGCAAGCACGACTTCGGCATTTGCTTTGACGGAGACGCGGACAGATTGTTTATGGTCGATGAGAAAGGCCAGGGCATCGGCTGCGATTTGCTGACGGCTTTAATGGTGGCGTATTTCTTAAAGAAGCAGCCGAAATCTGCGGTTGTTTACGATTTGCGCAGCAGTCGCGTTGTTATGGAAGAGATTATCAAAAATGGTGGCACGCCTCGCAGGGAACGGGTCGGGCACGCCTTTATGAAAAAAGCAATGCGTGATTCGCACGCTATATTTGGCGGAGAACTTTCGGGGCACTTCTATTATCGCGACAACTACTACGCCGATTCAGGTTTGATTACTCTGGTGCATGTAATAAACATTATACGCCAGGCCCAGGTGCCGATAAGCGAGCTAATCAAGCCGTTGCGCAGATATCACAGCAGCGGCGAGATAAACTTCCAGGTAGATGACAAACAAGGCAAAATGGACGAGCTTTCCAAAAGATATGGCGACGGTCAAATCGACCATCTGGATGGTATCACCATCGGGTATAAAGACTGGTGGTTTAACTGCCGCCCGAGCAATACCGAGCCGCTGCTGCGACTGAATGTTGAAGCAAAGACTAAAGAATTGCTCGATGAAAAACTCTCAGAAATCGAGGCGGTGCTTGGTAAGCCTATGTGATAAGATATCGCTCGGCGTTGAGCTCGCTTGTCTATCGCAAAAAAACATTTTTCAAGGAAAGATAGTGGAAATATACACAAAAACATATCGGACGCCGAAAGGCATACTTGATGGTGTGCAGGTCAAGTGGACGGGATTTAACATTCTGCTGGTAGCCGGCACCAAAGGCTTTTTGGCCTGTCCTGCGATTGATGTGGAAGCCTGTGAGCGATACGGCGTTGCTGCGGCGATAGTGGAAAGCACACCTTCCAATCCGATAGGGGTGCTGGAGCGTTTCCCGAACCGTAAGGTTACAAAGGTGAACGCAAAGGCCGAAGCTCTGGGCATCAGAGAAGGTATGGATGTCACCGAGGCCTTCGCCCTCATCGCTTAATTTTGTCCAAAAGCATAGGAGACTACTATGGGTGCAAACCGTCTCTCCCGGCGGCAATTGTTTGCTGTTGCTGGTGCCACCATAGGCACAGTATTGGAGGCTGGTGACGCTGCCAGCACCGCTCAGTCCAGCGGCAAAGCACCATTCAGGTATTGCTTTAACACCAGCACGATTCGTGGACAGAAACTGCCTCTGGATAAAGAAATCGAAATTGCCGCCGAGGCCGGCTATGATGCTATCGAGCCGTGGGTTGACAAAATCAACGAATACGTCAAGGGCGGCGGTAGTCTCAATGAACCGCGTAAGCGGATCGCCGACCTCGGACTGACGGTCGAAAGCGCAATTAGCTTCTTTCGTTGGATTGTGGATGACGACGCTGCGCGTGCCAAAGGTCTGGAACAGGCGAAGCGCGAGATGGAAATACTTGCTCAGATTGGCGGTAAGCGAATCGCCGCGCCACCAGCGGGGGCTACCGACAAGGAAGGGCTTGACCTTATGAAGGCGGCTGAGCGGTATCGTGTGCTTTTGGAAATCGGCGACCAGATAGGTGTCGTGCCGCAGATTGAGCTTTGGGGCTCTTCAAAGAACCTGCACCGGCTGGGCCAATCAATGTTTGTGGTAATTGAAAGCGGCCATTCAAAGGCGTGTCTGCTGCCCGATGTTTTTCACATCTACAAAGGCGGCTCAGACTTTAACGGCTTAAAGCAGATAAGCCCGCAAGCCATCCAGGTTTTTCACTTGAATGATTATCCTGCTGACCCGCCGCGAGACAAAATAACCGACCGCGAGCGTGTGTATCCCGGCGACGGTATTGCACCTCTGACTCAAATCCTGCGTGACCTCTGCGACAATAGCAGCCGTGCGGTACTTTCACTTGAACTATTTAACCCGGCTTACTGGAATCAGGACCCGCTGACAGTAGCAAAGACCGGCCTTGCCAAAATGAAGGCGGCTGTAAACAAAGCGTTAGGTATAAACTAAAGCGCGATTGCGGAAAGTGAGGGAAGCTATGAAACCCGAAAAATGTCATCTCATTTTAGGCGTTGTCACCGGCATTTTATGTGTTGCCGCCTTGGGCCAGATAGAACGGTCTGGGTTTGATGAACTGATGCTGATTGCCCCGGCTAATCCGGTTCTGACCGGCATTAAGCAACTGGATGTTGTTATTACAACACGAGGCACAGACCCAAATAAAATCGGCTTAGATAGCAACCGCCTGAAGACTGAAATAGAACGCAGGCTTGAAAAGGCCGGAATCAAAGTATTCGTACCTAAAGAAGGTGTTACTTATAAGCTGGACATAGGTTCAAACCTCAAGATTTCCATAGAAATGCTTGACATGAGCGATTTGCGGCAAGGTGTGTTTCGCGTTCAAACCTCATTGTCACGGGCTGTTTGCCTGAATGAACAAAGGAACCTCCTTTTCAAGGCCGACGTCTGGACAACGAAGCCGGTGATGCAAACGGAGCAGCTACAAAATATATCCGGTAAGGTCACCAAAGCAGCCCTGGCGCAGGTTGAGACCTTTATTCAAGCCTATCACACGACCAACACGGTGGGCAGTCGGCTGCCTGATGCCAATGACACCACGCCAAGAGAATTATCAAAGGCGCCTCGTGAAAAGATTGTCCCGGGATACAAATATGTAGCGTCAAAAAATAGTGATGTATTTCATACGCCGAATTGTCGGTCGGCGAAAAGAATCTCTCCGGAGAATATAATAGGTTATAACAGCAGAGACGATGCGATAAATGCCGGCAAGAGACCGTGCAAAGTGTGTAAGCCGTAAAAACAACATCATTGTCAGGTATGAATTTAATCACGGTTATAGTAATAGCTATTGGACTGGCGATGGATACCTTTGCGGTCTCTATTGTAAGCGGCAGTGCGTCCAAGCAGGTAAGGGTCAAACAGGCCTTGCGAATGGCTTTTTTCTTCGGCGGCTTTCAGCTTGTTATGCCGTTGGTAGGCGCTTTGGCAGGGCTTACCTTGAAAAAATACATCGCAGGTTATGACCACTGGGTAGCGTTCGGGCTTCTGGCGGCGGTCGGCAGCAAAATGATTTACGAATCATTCAAGGTAAAATCAGCCGGCAAAAATCTCAACCTTTCAAATATCTTTGTCTTGCTGGTTCTATCCGTGGCTACCAGTATCGATGCCCTGGCAGTGGGCATTACGCTTTCGCTTATTACAAGTTCCATTGGCACGGCGGTTATAATCATAGGCCTGATAACATTTACACTTTCGTATCTTGGTGTATTCATCGGCCAAAAGATAGGGCACTTCTTTGAACACAAAATTGAGGCCATCGGCGGCCTTGTGCTTATCGGCATCGGTTTGAAGATACTGCTGGAGCATTTGTTGTGAAAGCGTTGCTGACATTTGGGGTTACCGGCTTGCTGCCGTAGGGAAAAACAATATAATGTGAATATCGTTTCATCAGGTTGAAGGTTTGCACAGCAGCGAAGGACGATAACTCTTTATGGCATCAAAAGTATATTTTATTAAAGCCGCTGTTAATGACGGCGAGCAGGCGATTTCCCAGAAGGCCCGCAAGCTCTTTAAGGCCGGCCGTTTCGGAAGATGCTTTAAGGAAAATGACTTTACCGCTGTTAAGGTCCACGTCGGTGAAGAGGGCAACAACACCTATCTCTCGGCTCCCTGTATCAAGGGCCTGGTCGAGGAGCTGCTGGCGTTGAAAACAAAACCGTTTCTGACCGATACCAGCACATTATATGTCGGCAAAAGGCACAATGCTATTGACCATACTACCCTGGCTGCCAGACACGGCTTTGACGTGGCGGGGCTGGGGATACCGTTCATTGCCCCCGATGGATTGTTCGGGACGGCTGAGACGGCGGTGGAAGTCAATGCTGAACTCAATAAAGAAGTTTTCATTGCCTCCGACATCGTAAGATGTCAGTCAATTCTTGCGGTAGCCCATTTTACCGGCCATGTCGCAACCTGTGCTGGCGCGACGATAAAAACGCTTGGGATGGGTTGTGCCAGCAGAAAGGGTAAGATGAGACAGCACGCGGTCCTTCAGCCCAGCGTCGGCGAAGATTGTACCGGTTGCGGCGAATGTTTCAAACACTGCCCCGCTGGTGCAATTACCCTCAGCGACCAAAAATCACACATCGACCATGAAAAATGTATCGGCTGTGCGGAATGCGTGGCGGTATGCAGATTTAATGCCGTTGAGTATGATTGGGAACAGGAAAATGAAATCCTTCAAAGAAGTATGGCAGAACATGCGCTGGGGGTACTGAAGGGAAAAGAGAACAAGGCGGCATTTTTCAACTTTTTACTGTCAGTCACCAAAGATTGTGATTGTTTCGACTCCCCCGATATGCGTAAGATAGTCGATGATATTGGTATAGCTGCCTCGACCGACCCTGTGGCTGTTGATAAGGCGGCGCTTGATTTGGTGGAAAGGAAAGCGGGCAAGAAAATGGCGCAGTTACTGGAGAACGATAAGCTTGACCCGCGTTATCAAATTGAGCACGGCGAGCGCATCGGGCTGGGCAGCAGCAAGTATGATTTGATAGAAATTGGATAGCGTCTTTTTATCCGCCAGACGCCAGGCAGATTACAAACTTGAGGACTCGGTATGTCTCTGGGGCAAATAATAAGACAAAGACGTGAGCAGATGAATCTAACGCTCGATGAAGTTAGTGCCGCCGTCGGGTTTTCCAAGCCGTACCTATCTACAATCGAAACCGGAAAGGTAAAAAACCCGCCAAGCGACCAGCTTCTGACAAAACTGGAGAAGGCGCTTGAGTTTGAGCCGGGCGTGCTGTTGCGGATTGCTCACATAGAAGGGCTTTCTTCCGACCTTCGTCAGGAATACGAATCTGCGGAGGCAGAGAACCAGAAATTGCGGCAGTTTATTAAGAATCTGGTTCATAAAAAAACTGATGTCACCCAACTCGGTTCCCTTCTTGCCGAAAGCAAACTGGACGTAGAGCAGGCTGGTTCCCTTTTGTCGGCAGGGAGGCTTGTGCCGGTGATAAACAAACTCTCAGCCGGCTATCCGAGCGATTTTGACGACCTGGACTACCCGGTAGGTATCGCCGACGATTATGTCCGCTGCCCGGATGTGCACGACCCGAACGCCTTTGCCGTCAGGGTTGTCGGCGATTCGATGGAGCCGAGATTCCGCGAGGGCGACATAGTGGTTTTCTCACCCGCCTCAGAAGTCCGTAATGGCGACGATTGCTTCATCCGTTTTGCAACGCCGCACGAAACGACCTTTAAGAGGGTCTTCTTTGAACCGAGCAACAAAGTTCGCCTTCAGCCGAGAAACGAAAAATACCCACCCACAGTTGTTGACGGCAGCCGCATCAACGGCCTCTACCGCGCAATAATAAAATACGAAAAACTATAACCATTAAAAAATGCAGAACCTAACCTTTCATTGCATGAACGCTCGCAAAATTGCCGAAATACGTGTATGCGGGAAGTAGTTGGGTATATTTTGATGGCCTTCCCTGATGGGTCTTGACATAATAAGAGCTTCAAGGAAATTTCACCTTGTTCATTCAGTGAGATTTTTGTAATATAATTCAGCCGAACGAGATATCAGAGCCATAGGGAAGAAATATACAACGATATAACGAACGAAAGAAGGAGATGAAAGATTATGAAGAACTGGCTTGATTGCACAATATCTCCAGGGCAGTTTACAGGAGAGTTCGCCGTCCAAGGCAAATTGTTTGATGGCACAGGATTTTCACTGTTTGCTCAAGAAAGTGATTTGAGGTTTGACAAAGAACCAACGTCAGACAAACCAGTAAAAGGATGGATTAGCGTTAAGATTGGGCCTCGGAAAGGTAATCTTCTACTGGTTACCCTTCCTCAGCCAACATTCGAGAATGGGCAGACGATAACGGTAAAAACAAATCAGGTCAGTGATCTGTAAATGATCCTCTCAAACCTTGAAATCCAGAAGGCGCTGGACGAAGGAAGACTTGTCATTGATCCTGAGCCTTTACCACGGAAACCAGAGCACGGGAAATATTGCCCGTACGATACAACCGCAGTTGACTTGACGCTACATAATGAAATCAGGGTCCCCGAAGGCGGAGCATTTGTTTATGATTTAATGGAGCCAGGTTCTCTGTCCGAACTCATAACTAAGCATTCGAAAAAATATGTCCTAACAAACAAGCAACCTTACCATTTGGAGAAGGGCGAATTCGTTCTTGGCATAACGCTTGAGAAAATTGTATTGCCTATCGACAAAGGACCGCCATATTTAGCGGCTCGAATTGAAGGCAAGAGTAGCAGATCTCGATGTGGATTGCTTGTGCATTTTACTGCACCTACTGTTCACGCCGGTTGGAATGGACCACTTACGCTTGAAATTATAAACCTTGGTCCTACCACCTTCGTGCTTCGTCCAAAAATGCTAATAGCTCAGTTAATCATTGAGCAAGTTCATGGAGAATTATTCCCAAATCCGAGCCAATTTCAAAACCAGACAACACCAGAGGGTCTATAATAACCATTCTTCTATCCATATCGAAACACTCCTTGCAATTATTTTTTTCGGAGGTATTTTGGTTTAGCAGTATAAAAATTCATAATTGACAAATTGGTTTTATTACAAACCGGATATGGAATGTCCGCCGACAATTAGCTCATATTTTGTCCCGCCACCGCTAAAACCAAAGCAAAGACTTTTGTAGCGCCGGCTTGTTTTAGGGTTTTTGCACATTCGTTTAACGTTGCACCGGTTGTCTTGATGTCATCAATAAGACAAACCTTTCGCCCGGCAAAATTATGTCCTTTCCGAACCGCAAACGCACCGGCAACATTTTTGGCGCGGGCAGCAGGACTTGTCATTGCCGGCTGAGACTTTGTCCTGCGAATCCGAACAAGGTTAGTAGAGATTTTTGCTGTCGGATGCTTCAACTTCTTTGCGATTACCAGCGACTGATTGTAGCCGCGAATTAACCTCCTCGTCCAGTGCAGCGGCACAGGAACGAAAAACTCTATCTCCTTGTAGAAACTGCTGCCCTGTAAAGCAGAATTGGCTAAAAAGCCCAGAACCGAATCCAGTTCCGTCCGGCTATTTTTGAATGAGAGTATCATTTTTTGTAAACTCTGCGCATACACACCGCCTCGAGCTATCTTGTCAAAATGAAATTCTTTTCCCTGACAAT
>Ga0315280_10003463_pt1 | contig 24240 bp, 18 predicted proteins | sample YL17G06_40_MG_FD_203697 | JGI IMG/M metagenome (GOLD analysis project Ga0315280, IMG submission 203697) | Sediment microbial communities from Yellowstone Lake, YNP, Wyoming, USA - YL17G06_40 | ecosystem: Environmental > Aquatic > Freshwater > Lake > Sediment | place: USA: Wyoming | collected... | reverse complement strand
CGACCACTAACCAGTTCTCCGTGCGCATCGACCATCGCATCTCCGATAAGGCCCAATTCTTTGCCCGCTTCAACTTGAATCAGATTGACGGGCCTTTGACGAATCCCAACCAGACGGCCATCGATCCGAGCTTCGCGATACGGTTCTTCGATCATCAGCGGAACGCCGGGCTTACCTACACGCGCACCGCGTCACCCAACTTCACTTCCGAGTCGTCCTTGGGCTTTATCCGCAGCACGCCGTTTTTTCCGACGATTAACCACACGCAGCCAGCGCTGGCTTTCGGCGACGGCTTGTACGAGGCCTTCAACTCGGCGGACGGACAGGTGATGGGCGCCTTCGGCAATCTTTTTCAGGTAAAACAGAACTTCATCTACGTCCACGGGACTCACACCTTCAAATTCGGAGCCGAGGCGCGGTTCAACCGCGATGCGACGGTTTTCGGGACGGATGTCAACGGCCGCTATGGTTTTGGCGGTGGCCCCGCTTACGCGCCAGTGGAGATTCCTTCCGCGAGCGGCCTGCACGACATCCACATGGGCGATTTGTTGCCCGACGCTCTGACTGGTTTCCTGACCGCTACGCCCTTTTCCTATACGATCACCGTCGCCTCCCCTGTAACCGCACAGGGAGATCGCTTTGACGAAGCCGCTATCCAGCGTGAAGCTTACAACTTCTATTTCCAGGATACCTGGCGGGTGCGCCCGCGGCTCACAGTGAACTACGGGCTGCGTTACGAAGTGAACAGCCGTATCCACGAATCGAAGCGAAGGACCGCGCAGCTCGCCATCGTTGGGCCGGACGGGCAACCCGTGCCCTTCTGGGACCCGGGCGCGCGCCAGAAGATCCTGGTTAACCCACAACCTCCTTACGGCAAGGACTGGCGAGGCTGGGGGCCGCGTTTCTCCCTTGAGTGGCGAGCAACCAGTCGCACGGTTGTGCGAGTGGGCGGTGCGATCACTACCCTCCTGCACAACCTCTGGCAGAATAACTTTGTGACCGGGGGGTTCCCTTTCCTCTTCAATCCCTATGTTACGGTGTCACCTGGAGTGCCAGTGCCATTCGAGAACGCGGTCAAGCGCTTTGACCTCCCGCCGGTCTTTACGCCCGCCGGACAAGCCGTTTTTGCTACCGGCCGCACCACGGACGCGCCTGTGAATACCGAGGTTGATATGCAGCGCTTTCAGGATGATGTGGCTGCCCTTACCCCTGGACACCAAGTTCAACTCCTCTCGGTGTTTGGGATTTCACCCGGCTTCCGCAACGGGTATGTAGGCAGTTATACCGCCGGCCTGGAGCATGCTCTTGGGGACGCGAAACTCAGCGCCTCCTACGTGGCCACGGTGGGGGTGAGACTCTCCGGCGTCGTCTTGCCGAACGGCTACGCCGGCGCCGACCCTGCCTACGCCCGCTTCACGCGCTTTGACGCGGCGGGAGGCGTCGCGGGCGGGTATGGACCCGAGTACCTGATGACCAGCCAAGCGCACTCCACCTACCATTCCCTTCAGGCTGCCGTGGAGAAAACCTCCACGCGGGCGGGGCTGGGTTTTCAGTCGAGTTACACCTTCAGCAAATCCCTCGACGATACGAGCGCCGTGCTGGGCGGATTCTTTGGTTCTTCGGGGACGCTACTCCAAACCTTTCCTCAGAACCCTTGGAATCCCGGCGCAGAAAAAGGGCCCTCGACTTTCGATGTAACGCACGTTTTTGCGCTTAGCCTGATCCAGTCGCTGCCGCTCGAGCGCGTCGCTTTCTTGCGTTCGCTGGGACAGAAGCTGACCTCGGGCTGGCAGTTCTTGAACATCACCACCCTGACTAGCGGGTCGCCATTTTCAGTCTTCTCCGGCGTCCAACAAACCGGGGTGGGCGCGGGCGGTGCCGACCGACCGGACCAGATCGGGCAGCCTGTGTTCTCTACCAGCCGCAAGGTACGAGAGGATTACTTCGGCCGGGGCGCGGACAACAGCTCTTTCTTCTCCATTCCCATCGGCGTGCCTGGTGGAACCGGCCCCAATCAGGGGAGGTTCGGAACGCTCGGCCGCAACACCTTCCGCGGACCCGCCTTCCACAATCTTGACGTGGCATTGATCAAGGATACTTCCTTCGGGCGTCGGGGTGGGGCAGAGGCCATGACGCTCCAGTTTCGCGCCGAGTTCTTCAACGTCTTCAATCTCCTCAACTTCGGTCTTCCCGCCAACATTGTCCGCGGCTCCGGATTCGGCTTCATCAACCGCACCGCCGGCACATCCCGACAGATCCAGTTCTCCCTCAAGCTGATCTATTGAATTGACTGATTGAGTCATCTGATCACTGAGCCATCGAGTGATCGGGCCGTTGGGGGAATGATTCGATGAGTCAAGGAAACGGCTTCAGGTGTGATTCCCGGCGTCAGGTGAATTGGGAACGCCTCCGCGGGACCATTGCTCGTTTGAACGGCTCCTGGCAGGCGAAGCCAGCGAGGCAATTGACACCAGAAACTTGACAACGCTTGTCCCGCTCTGCGCTTGATTTGCTCTGCACTCGCGCCTATTATTGTGCCACACGAAGGTTTCTTCCGGATGACTGCTGAGACAGAAGGCCGTGATCGGTAAGACCATCTCCCACTATCGCATTCTCGAGAAGTTGGGTGGCGGCGGCATGGGTGTGGTCTACAAGGCCGAGGACGCGAAGCTCCATCGCCACGTGGCGTTGAAGTTCCTACCTCCGGAATTGGCCAAAGACCGCCAGGCACTCGAGCGTTTCCACCGCGAAGCCCAGGCTGCTTCGGCCCTCAACCACCCCAACATCTGCACGATCTACGACATTGATGAGTACGAAGGGCAGCCCTTCATTGCCATGGAGTTCCTGGAGGGCGCGACGCTGAAGCAGCGCATCGCCGGTAAGCCATTCCGGACCGACCGACTCCTGGAACTGGCGATTCAGATTGCCGACGCCCTGGATGCGGCGCATGCGAAAGGGATCATCCATCGGGACATCAAGCCGGCGAATATCTTTGTCACCCCGCGCGGCCAGGGCAAGATTCTGGACTTCGGGCTGGCAAAGTTGGCGCCGAAGCCTAAACAGGTAGCGGAAGCGGTGGGAGCCTCAGCTTTGCCGACCGCCACTGCGGGAACCGCGGAAGAGCACTTGACCAGTCCCGGCGTGGCGATGGGCACGATCGCTTACATGTCGCCGGAGCAAGCTTTGGGGCGGGAAGTTGACTGTCGGACCGACATCTTCTCGCTCGGAGCGGTTCTCTACGAGGTGGCTACAGGTTCAGCGGCGTTCGCGGGCGACACCTCGGCTGCCATCTTCGATGGCATCCTCAACCGCATGCCGCCCGCTCCAACCAAGCTGAATCCTGAGATACCGAGAGAGTTGGAGTCCGTTATCAATCGCTGTCTAGAAAAGAAGAAAGAGGGTCGCTACCCCTCGGCGGGAGCCCTGCTAGCTGACCTCAAAGACTTGAAGCGGGATAGCGATTCGCGACGGCTTGCAGCGGCGGGCCTGCTGCGCCAGCCAAGCCTTTTTCGCTCAAGACTGTTCCTTCTTCTGCTTCTAACTCTTGTGGTCGCTCTAGGTGCTGGGGCTTTTGTGTGGCGGAGACAATCTCGCGTGCAGTGGGCAAAAAGCCAGGCAGTTCCTGAAGTTGAACGACTCACGGGAGAAGCACGGTTGGGTTGGTTCGTTTACGATTGGTCAAAAGTGCGAGATGCGTTCCGCCTTGCCCAAAAAGCCGCGCGATACGCCCCCAATGATGCGCGCCTCCAGAAGGCCGTCGATTCATGTTCGAACGTCCTGACTGTGCGGTCCGACCCGGCGGGCGCCACAGTTCGCATTAAGCCTTACGATGACCAAGCCGCCGAATGGACCTCTCTCGGTCAGACACCCTTGCGGGATATCAGGCTGCCGTTTGGCTTTTATGTGTGGAAATTCGAAAAAGCTGGCTACGAACCCGTCGAAGCGGTATCCAACAGCTTTAGCGGCGACATATTGAGGAAACTTGATCCAGTCGGAACGATTCCCCCCGGCATGGTGCGGGTTCCGGGAAGGAAGGTCGAGGGGCTTGGGAACTTCCCAGACTTCCTCATCGACAAGTATGAGGTCACGAACCGACGATTCAAGGAATTCGTTGACGCTGGCGGCTACCGGAGTCCCAAGTATTGGAAACAGGAGTTTATTCGAGATGGCAGGGGCCTCTCCCGGGAAGAGGCCATGACCTATTTTCGTGATACCACGGGGCGCCCGGGGCCTGCCACCTGGGTAGCCGGAGACTTCCCGGAAGGCCGGGACGACTATCCTGTTTCGGGCGTGAGCTGGCATGAAGCCGCTGCGTATGCCGAGTTTGCAGGAAGAAGCCTACCCACCAAGGATCATTGGGCTCTGGCGGCGGGTTTCGGCCTACGGCTATACCGTGGCAATGGCTTTCCGACCATGATGTACAGTTCCAGCAATTTCCACGAAGACGGCCCGGCCGCGGTAGGAAGCCACAAAGGCATCAATGCGTTCGGGGCCGTGGATATGGCGGGAAACGTTAGGGAGTGGTGCTGGAACCAGTCACCGGATGGCAGGTCTATCCGTGGCGGGGCCTGGGATGACGCGGTGTATCTGTACACAGACGAGAGCCAGCAGTCACCCTGGGACAGGTCACCCAAGAATGGCTTCCGGTGTGTGCTCTATCTTGATCGGGAGAAGATTCCTCCGGCAGCCTTTGAGCCGAAGGGACTGGAGATCTCACGCGATTTCAGGGACGCAAAGCCGGTCTCTGATTCGGTGTTCAAGGTTTACAGATCCCAGTTCGAATATGACCGCAAAGAGCTGAACCCGATTGTGGAAGAGCGAGACGAAAGCGCGAAGGATTGGATCCGAGAAAAAGTCACGTTCGATGCTGCCTATGGTAATGAGCGGGTAATTGCCTTCCTTTATCTGCCCAGGAGGACAGAAAAGCCGTATCAGTCCGTCATCTATTTTCCAGGATCCCCAGCAGTTGCTGCCCCGCCCTCCAGCCAGGGGCTGCCCGATTTTTCCTTTTGCTTGGATTTCTTCGTGAAGAATGGCCGCGCGGTCGTCTACCCGATCTACAAAGGAACGTATGAGAGAACAGGAGATATGAGGGCCGAGGTACATATACCCACCGAGGAGTATCGACACGCGCACACAGAATACTTGATCAAATGGGTGAAAGACTTGAGGAGGTCCCTAGACTACCTGGAAACCCGGCCCGATTTCGACCACCAGAGGATTGCGTTTTTCGGATGGAGTTGGGGTGGAAAGCTGGGAATGATCATTCCCGCCGTTGAGACGCGGATCAAGGCGAGTATCCTCTATCTTGGCGGATTCCATTACAGGGGTGCGCTTCCCGAGGCTCTCGGTGTCAACTACATTTCCCGGATCAGAATCCCGACTCTGATGCTTAACGGGAGGTATGACATGATCTTCCCCCTTGAGACCAATGTGCGTCCAGCATTCAAGCTTCTCGGCACTCCGGAAAAGGACAAGAAGCTGGTCGTCTACGGCACCGACCACTACGTCCCCAAGAAAGAGCTCATCAAGGAATCCCTCGACTGGCTAGATAGGTACTTCGGGCCGGTTAAGTAGGTTCATAAGCAGCCTCCCCCTTCCGGCTACGAGCGACGGGGCATAAACCGCTGAAACTGGGATATCTGGCGCCAACGTACTGTCGGTTCCGCCGACTGGCCACTGCCCTCCACCCCGCGCTTCCAAGCCCTTCTGCGCCGCATGGATTTCCCGCCGTAGAGACGCCCCGGTGGGGCGTCTCCGCAGACGTTCCAGCGGAACGTCTCTACTAGGTGCGGGCGGCCTGAGGCCGCCCCTACCAGCCGCATGAATAAAAGCAGTGATGAGTGGCGAGAGCAGGTAACGGCGGCGCTCGGCCTTGCGCATCCACCACAGCGTTGGCAGGAGCCACGCCCGGGGGCAGGACGAGTCTGTGCGAAAACAGCAAGAGGAGAAGCAGCTGGCCCGCTCGCACCACCGGGTTTTCACAAAGACTGAAGATGGCGCTTGACAGGGGCGGCGGACGTGGCACAATCATAGGCTAGGATGAACGAGGAGGAAGGTTGCTCCTCTGCTCCCGGCCCGGCGGCTGCCACCTGCCCAGGAAAACCTGCTTCAGGGTGCAGGTTGAATCTAAAGCCAGCGGGAGACCGACGATGTGCGACGCAAGACTTCATCCAGGAGAAGACCGCACCAGGAGAAGTACCGTTGTGCCACGGGTGGCCGAAGGCAAACGCCGATCAGCGCGCCAGAGCAGCGGCGAAACAATCGCTATCCCTATGAATGCACAGGACTTAACTCGGAATCGCAGGCATCAGGCACTAAAAAAAGATAGTTTTTTGCAGGAACGAAGCTAGGAAGTTATTGAAAACAAAGGAAGAGCGTTAAAAACGGCCCTGAAACGAACCTGGAACGAACCGGGAACAAACCGGAACGAAGCGGAAAGAGCGGGCAGCGCAGCCCCGCCTTTCGGCTGGTGCGGCTTTTCGGCCTGAAGCGCTGCGGACCAAAAATGCTGGTCCGCGTTGTATGCAGCGGCACGGATCCCGACAGACAGCTTCGGGACAGGTAAATCTGTGCCGTGACGCGTGCGTCACATGGGCGATGGGCCATAGAAAACAGTAGCCAGAAGGCAGGAGGCAGCGAGCACAGATCTTCGGTCAAAGCGTAAAGGTGGAATCGAAGATTACGATCGGATATACTCTGCCCCCCGTAGTTCCACAGCAGTAAGCGGACGGAGGTGCTGTCGTGACGAAGAATGACTTCTACGAGTGCGTGATGGAAGCCTATCGGCCCGCGGAGGCCTTGATTCGCATGGTTCCAGCGGACAAGCTGGAATGGCGGCCGAAACCCAACTTCATGAGCTTGGGCCAGCTCGTCTGCCACCTGGGCGATGGGATAAGCGCCGAGATGCGCTGCCTGTTCACCGGTCAGTGGCCGTACACGATGGAGCAGATGAGAGAGATGATGAAGCTGCAGAATATCCCATCGTGCAGCGTCGAAGAGGCGTTGAAAAAACTGGAAAAGGACAAAACAGTATTGCGCGAGTTTCTTGGCAGCATCAGCGAAGATGACTTTGCCAACAAGGCCGTGTCCACACCCTGGGGGATGGCAGGGAAGATGGAGCGGATGGCGATCTCTTTCCGCGCGCATTTCACCAACCATAAGATGCAGCTCTTCACTTACTTGAAGTTGCTTGGCTTCCCCGTGGACACTGGCACTCTGTACTATGGTCAATCTGCGGGCTGATTTCTCCTTCCCAGCCGGGCTTGGACATTCTGCCTCTTGACAGATGGCAGAGATTGTGGTAGGCTAGGGAGGTTATCGGCCTTCTCGGAAGGCTCGCGGATATGGACACGGTGCGAAAGGGAAAATCCTCGACTCCGATTTCACGTTGTCTGGTGGCGGGGGCCGCACTTAGGGACAAACAAGAGACGTTAGAAATGACCGAACGAAGCCACCAAGTTACTGAAAACACAGGCTGCGGCCCGAAAAAGCGAAGCCAGAACGGGCCCAAAACGGACCCCGAACGAACCCATTTCTCGGCTGAACGAAGCCATATTCTCCGGCAGGGCAGCCGAGCGAGTCCGTCCCCAAGCGGCTAGCTGCCGGGCCTTCTCGTCAGGCGCTGTCCGCTCGTTCTCAAGCTGTATTCAACGCCCCCGTGTTTGGGTATAATCCCTCGCGCCATGCGGAACCTTGTCTCCTTCCTCAACGATTTGCTTCTGACGCGTTTTGACCGGGAAGTGCCTGGGGCGTCTGCAGCGTACTGCTCAGCGCCTGCGGCAATGCCAGCGAGACGCAGGCGTTACAGGACAGTGCGCGGGGAGTGTGCTGCCTTCTGCCTAGTGCTCTTGGCCTTCTGCGCTACGCTCTGGGCACAGCAATCGGAGCGCGGGAAAGCCGAGCCGTGGGGGCAGTTGCGCGTCGAGATCACCGACCGTGACACAGGCCGGGCCATCGCGGCGCACTGCTACCTGGTTGATCCGACCAAGCAGTCGTGGTCGCCGGTGGGCGCGATCAACTATGTGAAGCCTCCGGAGCGACACTTCATTGCTTCGGGGGGATTCCAGATTGCCTTGCCGCCGCGTAAGTACACGCTCACGGTTGAGCGCGGTCCGGAATATCGCCCTGTAACGCGCGAGGTTCAGATCGGCTCGGGTGAGTCGCGCGAAGAGAAGATCGAACTCAGCCGCTGGATCAACATGAACGCGCGCGGATGGTACTCGGGCGACTTGCACAACCACCGCGCGCTAGAGGAGATGCCTAAGCTTCTGCTGGCCGAAGATCTGAACCTGGCGCCCACGTTGACTCAATGGGTTTGGGAGGATCGGCTCATTTCTAAGGCTCCGCCGGCCTCGACGAGTCCCCCGGCTTTCCGCAGCGTGGACGCGACGCACGCCTATTCGGTCTTCGACACGGAAATTGAGCGGCTGGTCGATGGGCCGGGCGCGGTTGACCTGCTGGGCCTGAGGACGCCGGTGGAGTTTCGCGGGTACCTGGTGAGTCCGCCGAACTCGGTCTTTACGGAGGCGGCGCACCGCCAGGGCGGGTACGTGGACGCGGAGAAAATCACTTGGCGAGATGTGGCGGCACTGGTGGCGCTGGGATACGTCGATTTCGCCGGCATCGTGCATAACCACTTCAACCGCCACGGCGTTGATACCGAAACCGATCCGTGGGGAATGATCCCGAAGGAGAAGCCTGAGTACCAGACGCCGGTGGGCATGGCGCTTTGGACGATGGATGTCTATTACAAGTTTTTGAATTGCGGTTACAAGCTGCCGGTTTCGGCGGGGAGCGCCTCGGGCGTCAAGCCGAGTCCGCTGGGATTTGACCGCGTGTACGCCCATCTGCCGGGAAGATTCAGCTATCAGGATTGGTTTCGCGCCCTGAAGGCTGGGCGGAGCTTTGCGACGAACGGGCCGATGCTGTTCCTCACCGTGAATGGCCATGAGCCGGGGGACACGATTCTGGTGGCCGCGAGGCCGACAGCCGCAGACCTGAGAGAATTTTCCCGACTTGGTCGGGACAGGCCACCGGCCGGGACGCTACAGGCCTCAGCCGCAGGAGCGGGGAAGGCAGCCAGCCGGTTGCAGGTTCACGTCGAGGCCAGCACGGGCGGCGAACTCGGCCGGGTGGACGTGGTTTGGAAGGGCAGAGTTGTTAAGACGGTCGCGCCGACCAGCGACCTGTCGCGCGCGAGCGTGGACTTCGAATTCGAGGCAGACGAGAGCGGCTGGCTCGCCGCGCGCGCTTTCGAGAGGCCGGGTGGCGTGGTCCGTTTTGCTCAGACGAGCCCCGTCTACCTGCAGGTTGGGTCCGACCGGGGCGTTGTCAGCGAAGACGCAAAGTACTTCCTGGCGTGGATTGATCGCGCGATGAAGTTCTACGAAGGCTTCGCTGGCTTTCGGAACGACGCCGACCGTCAGGCGATGCTCGGGTTCTTTCGCAAGGCTCGGGCCGTCTACGAGCGGCTGGCAGTGAGTTCGGCGAGGCGAGGCCAGGCAGTGCAAGGCAGGAACGAATAGACCGCGGAGATAGCCTGAGAATTCACTTGGGAGTCCGCGAACCCGCTGCCGGGTTCCAGAGCCGCAAGGATTGACAAAGAGTCCCTTGCGTAGGATTCGACGCTCTCGAAGTGGTTAGTCGCTCAACTGCTCCATTTGGGGTGCTGGCATACGACTTCGTGCAGAGGGACAAGCGCTCCGTCAGGCGCTGGTTGTGCGATTCCTTCTGACCTCCTCGATAATGCTATGAAAAGACAGGTAGTTAATAGCTGCTTGGTGGGCGAGGCGTTTTGGTCCCCTCCGTGCTCCTCGGTCATGTACGGATCATTCTTTCAGGAGGTCTAGACCTAACATGAAGAGACTACTCACATTGCTTTTCGCCCTGGTTGTCGCCTTCTCGCTGACCATGCCGGTGTTCGCTCAGGAAGCGGCTCCCGCTGCCGGCGAGACTAAGGCCGAGACCAAGGCCGAGAAGAAGGTCGAGAAGAAGAAGGAAAAGAAAAAGAAGAAGGAAGCCAAGGAGGAGAAGAAGGAAGAGAAGAAGGAAGGCGAGACGAAGTAGCTTTTCTCTTCCCCCCGTTTGGCCTGGAACAGTGTGTTCCAAGCTTGGTTTTCTAAAGCCCCCGCGTTCGTTTAACGGGGGCTTTGCTTTTTAGTACGTCTGTTATGGGCAGTCCGTTGTCCCCACCCCTTTCTCTGCCGCAATTGTGAGCCTGCCCCACCTTGGAACGGCCGAAGTGGACTGCGGCAGCCTGCGAATCTGGTTGACACCCCGAGAACCCAAAGCGAAACTAGGCGAGGATATGCGGTCGCGTATCAGGAGCAGTGAGGGCATTATGCTGATTGAACCGCGCGTTTCGCGTCGCTCGCTTGAGCAGGAGCTGATGTCGCGCGGGGTGCGAATGACGCGTCAGCGCCGGCTCCTGGTTCAACTCATTCAGAGTGCCGACAGCCACCTCGACGCCATCGCTCTTTGGCAGCGGGGCAGAGCCCAGGAGCCTATCCTCGGCAAGGTCACTGTTTACCGGACGCTTGCTATGCTGAAGAAGCACGGCTTAGTGGACGAGTTGGACCTTATGGACCTGGAGGGAGGCAAGCATTACTACGAGGCGAAAACCACCCGCGACCATATCCACCTGGCGTGCGTCAAGTGTGGCCGCGTCCGGGAGTTTGAAAGTTCGCTTTTGGAGAAGCTCAAAGGGCAGATCGAGCGCGAGCGCCGGTTCCGGATTAAGGTGGTCCGTGTGGAGGCAGGCGGTTATTGCAGTCGCTGCCAGGAATAGCAGCGACTTTATCTCACCTTGAAGCTAATCCTCCCGCTCAGTCAGGCATAATGGCGAGCGCTATCGAAGGTGGCCACATGTTCGATTTCCAGGTTTTTTTGCCGGAGGCGGCTACCTAGGATCTTCAGGATTGCGAAGGCGATCTGTGGCCGTTCGACAATCAGTTCCCGGAAACTCTCCCGGTCGATTTTCAGCACCAGCGTGGGATCCAGTGCCTTGACCGACGCCGAGCGGGGCTCGTCATCCAGGATGGCCATCTCTCCAAAACATTCCTTCTCGCCCAGGGTCGCAATGGGATATTCCGCGGAATCGAGACGGCGAAATACCTCCACTTTGCCGTGCACCAGGATGTAGAGATGGTAAGCGGGCTGGCGTTCTTCGAAGATGATTTCGTCGCCGGCGAACTCCTTCTCCGCAGCGATGTCGGCCAAGGCGGCCAATTCCTCGCTGTCCAAGGCAGAGAACAGCGGCGCGGATTTCAGAAAAAGCACCTTCTCGACGGTGAGCATAGGCGTACTCCTGGGTGGCGACTCGCCCTTGCCGCTGGGTTCCGAGGCTAAGATCCTTTGCGCGCAACGTCGCAGGGCGGCGTCGGAGGATTGCGCGGCGGCGTCTATGTGCGGCCGCCAAGTATCGCGGAAGGCTTTCCAACCGGCGCACAGGGCCGTTTCTCGCACCACCGCATTGTGGTCGGCCAGAAGGGGTTGCAGTATCGCTTGCCCGTCGCGGGGCGCGTGTTCCCCGAGATAGTAAGCTGCGCAGGCGCGCACCCAGGGCTTTGAATGTTGGGTCAGCGCCCGGAGCAAGGGTTCGGCGGGCAGAGTCTGGGCACTGGAAGGTGCCGGCGCGGGTTCCAGCAACCCCAATAATTGTCGCCCGAGGGCCTTGGGCGCCAGGTTGTCAAGAGCCTCAAGGGCATCGGCTTTTTGGCGGGCGTCGCTGGAGTTGAGTTTCTGGAAGATGGTCAGCATCTGCTCGCGTCCGCACAGGATGCCCAGCATGTGGAAGACCCGCTCTTCAATCTTGACCCGATCTTCCTTCAGGGCCACGGCGAGCATCTGTTCCGACTCGGTGGCGGGCTTGGGCACCAGCGCTTGCGAGCAGAGTAAGCTTTGCCGGAAGGCGGTCAACTCGTCGCCGGCGTATTGGAACAGAGCGGCCCGAGCACCTTCCGGCAATGGGCCGGAGCGCGCCAGGCGTTCGAAGGACTTCAGCACCTTCCAGCGCACGCGCCATTCCGAGTCCTTTAGCAGGGCAACGAGGGTGGGAGTCACCTGCGGGTTTCTAAGCCGCCCCAGCACGTCGGCCAACTCACTGCGAATTTCCGGCCGGTCGGAACTCAGGGCTCTCTGCTCCAATTCCTGAATGCAAGCGGCTCCGCCCTTCGTGACAATGGCCGCCAAGCTGCGTCGAGCGGTATGGCGCAACTCAGGCGGACCCGCCAGCGCTTCGATGAGATGCGCAATGGCGTGCGTGGAGCCGATCCGACCGAGAGCCCTCGCTGCTTCGCAGCGGATAGTGAGCACAGGGTCTTGCAGCAGTCCCGCGAGCAGGTGCACCGACTCATCAAGAGGCAACTGGCCCAGGGCATAGGTGGCAGTTGAGCGCGAGGTGGGGTCGCCGTGGGCCAGCTCACGGAGCATGGGCAGCCATTGCTCGGCGACGGCTCCTCCCTCGAGGGTGGTGAGGGCAAGCAAGGTGTTCACGCGGACACGGGTCGAGGAATCCTCTAGCAGAGGGCGAAGGCGGTTGCCCAGGGTCGGGTCGTGGGTTACCATCAACGCTTCTACGGCATTAGCTCTCACCCGAGCGTCTGGGTCCTCAAGAAGCGGGGCGAGGCGGTCCCGGTATTCTGCTGCTCCCAGTCTGCCGAGAGCGATGGCGGCAGTAGCGCGGATGCGCGACTCAGGATGAGCCAACAACGCCGCGATGGCTTCGGTGGCGTCCGGGGTTCTGAAACCCTCCAGAAATTGGATTGCCGCGATGACCCGCTCCGGATTTTCGCTGCGCAGAGTCTCTGACAGTATGCCCAGGCTGGCCGGATCCTTGAGCTTGCTAAGGGCGTTAGCTGCAGCCAACCGCAGCGCCGGGCTGCCGGCCTGGAGGTTACGCAACAGCGCACGGATATAGCCCTTTTTGGCGGTCAACGCGATGGCTAGCCAAGTGAGCGCCAACAGAATTGCTCCCCAGGAGAACTGTTGCCCCGTGGTGATTTCTCTTCCGGAAGGCAAGTGGATGCTTTTGAGGTAGCTGTTTCCGAGCAGGACCAGCAATCCCGCCGCAGTCAATGAGAGGGGCTTGATGTAGCCCTCGATGAAACCACGCACCCGCGCACGGCGGTCAGGTGGGACAGGGTTGTAGAGCAACTGATAGGAAGAATCTGAAAAGGTATAAAGCATTGACGCATCGGCGAGTTTCGTGCTTACGACCGAGGCGAAGCCGTAGCGAAGGCCCATCCAGGTAGTGCCCACCACCAGGATGACGGGGTGGAAATTGATCGTTGTTCCCACGCCCAGCCGCGCGATGACGGCCCGGGTGAAAAACAACTGTACAGCGAGACATAGAAATCCTTGCACACCAACGAAACGCCCAAGAAACGTGGCCAGGTCGTTGGGGTTGGGGTACTGCGCCCTGACGGTCTTGCTGTAACAGAAATCCACGATGGCGAAGACAGTCCAGAGCAACAGGGTGTAGCCGGCCATCGAGCGGTGCAGGGGCTCGCGGCCGACCTCGCGAATACCGTCCTTGATTTTTTGCCACTCGGAGGGCTTCACGCGCGCGGCGGCCGCCACCAGATCTGCCTTGGGTGGCTCTTCGACTTTCCGGTACCGACGGTAGGTGAGACCGCCCAGAATCGTGGAGGCGGAGATCAGACCTGCCCAGACCAGCAGCAAGTTCTCCGCTCCCAGGGCGCGCACTACCTGCTTGCAGAACAAGCCTACGCCGATCATCCCCAACAAGGCTCCCACGGCGAGGAGCGGGAACAACCGCTTGGCCTGACGCGTGTCGAACAGGTCGCCCGCAAAGGTCCAGAACTGCATCAGCGAGAAGTACCAGATGACCTGAGCCTCGATATATAAGACGGGGAAGAACCAGTGCGGGTGCCGGAGAAGGATCAAGCGACTTACGACCAGGCTGGCCACAAACAGCAGTGATACGCTCGCCAGAAATCTGCCCCGTTCGATGCGGTCAACCAGCGTTGTATAGGCCAGTGAGCACGCCACCAGGGACACCGCATTCGCGAAGTACATGTAGGGGAGGTATTGAACCCCAAAGTAGACCAGAAAGAGCGAATCGCGGGAATTGCGGCCGAACATGATCCCCGCGAAAAGGAAGAAGTTCACCGCCAGGCATAACCCGACAGCCGGCGCCTCCCCGGGATAAAGCAGCGCGATTCGCGCCAACGACTGTTTCAAACGCAGAGAGTCCACTGTGCTCACCCGGGCCTAGCTTGCCCGTCAGGTGATGATCGCTCGGTTGAGTATTGCTCGGCTGCCCATCGGGTCAGAGACCGCGACCCCTCACGCGGGGCGACATTCTAGCGTGGTTCCGTTTTCCGAGAGGCGTTTTCTGGCCGCCTGACTGCAAGCTGCCTGACCAGATAAGCCGGCCCGGAAGGTGGAAGGCCAGCTAGGCTCGATACTGGACACGGGACACGGACCGCGCTCAAATCCGGAGATAACGTGCAGGCATCTCTCGAAAGTGTTTTCGGCGGGAGCGACGACCTCGGGTTCACCTGCTCGGGTCGCTTCTCGCTGCAGGTCATTCGTCCTTGATCGCGGCTTTCACCATCGCCAACATGGAGGGAGAAATCATGGTGGCGGGGATGCCGTGATCCTTTTCAGCGTGCTCCGCCGCGAGCCTCAGCAGGTCTTCTTCGCTTTCGGCACGAATCTCTTTGGGACAGTTCGTGCCAAAGTCACGACACCGCAGCACCTTGGCCATGCCGATCTCCTCAGGACTCCTGGAAGACTCCGGTCACTCTACCGCCGGGTAGCAGCAGCGACTGGCCCCACTGCTTTTTTGTGGGTTTGACTTTCAGAGAGCAGGGGGTATGATAGCGCATCATGGCCGACCAAGGTAGCTCCAAGCGGCGGTATCCGCGTTACCGCACGGGCGTGGACGTGATCATTTATCTGGCGCAAACGCCCATCCAGGCCCGCATCACGCAGATCAGCCGTGGAGGATGCCTTATCTTCCCCCCACTTCCGCCCATGCAGGATCAACAGCTCAGAATATCGTTTCGTCTGGCGGAGGACTTGCCCTACATCAATTGCAAGGGTGAGGTCGTCTACAGCTTCAGCGATAAGGGATCAGGCGTCGCCTTCACGGAAATCTCTCTGTACAACCAGGACCTCATCACGAGCTATTTCGAACAGCGACTCGCCGCCGAAGAGCAGGGGGCCGCGTAGAGCGGGACCGGATCGCAGGGATCGCTCGCGCGCTTCTTCCTGAGGGAGCCGGTGCAGAGGGGGCTCTCTTATCCACTTGGGGACCAGTAGTTCGGCGCGGCCGCTTTCGGATATGTCGGCGTGACCCTGAGGAGACAGGGCTCTATGACTCAGCGGCGATACGACGCTAGCGCAAGCTTGCTTTTGCTCTTGTCCATCCTTCATAATGGCCAGTATCGATGTAGTCAAAGGCCGTGGGAGTAGCAAAAAGTGGGTAGACAAATCCGTGTCCTCTGCTTGAGCCTGATGCTTGCTCCTTTACTGGGCTGTGGCGCCGGGAGCGGGGTCTTCCGCGAAGGGCGGAAGGCCGAGGCGCGCAAAGACTGGGATACGGCGCTCGTGAACTACGAAAAGGCGGTGCAAACCCAGCCTGACAATGCGCATTTTCTCCTTCACGAAAGAGTCGCACGCACGCAAGCCTCGCTGTTCCACCTCAAGCGGGGACGCCGCTTCTTGGCCGAGGGTCGCACGGACGAGGCAGCCGGTGAGTTCCAAAAGGCGGTGAGTATTGACCCTACCAATGAAGCGGCGGGGCAGGAACTTGGCCGCCTTCTGGCGGCGCAGGCGGCGGCTAAACGCGCACGCGAGGCCGCACTCAAGCAGGCTTTGAAGGCCGGGGAAGAAGCGGGGGGGCCGGCCACCATTCAATTGAAGCCTTTCCCAGCGGAGCCCCTGGCGCACCTACGGCTTACCGCCGACAGCCGCAAGGTTTTCGAGACGCTGGCCAAGCTGGCAGGCCTGAATGTGGCCTTTACTACTGACTTCACTCCTCGGCCCCTCTCGATCGATCTGACGAACGTCAAGATTGAGGATGCCCTGCGCGTGGTCTGCCTCCAGACCAAGAACTTTTGGCGGGTTATAACACCCAACACGATCTTGGTAGTTCCGGACACACCGAACAACCGCCGCGACTATGACGAAGAGCTGGTGAAGACCATCTACCTTTCTAACCCGCTTGCGCCGGCGGACCGCACAGCCATCACCACGGCGCTGAAGCAGGTTCTGGGCCTCCAGCGGATCATCGATAATCCCGACTCGAACGCCATCATCATCCGCGATACGCCGATAAAAGTGGCAGCCGCCGAAAAAATGATTCGCGAGCTGGATCGCGGGAAAGCTGAGATCCTGGTGGAAGTAGCCGTCGTGGAAGCCGACCGAAACCGCATTCGCGACCTGGGGTTGAAGCTTGTTCCAACCTCACCTTTGCCTGATGCGGCGATCGCCGGTGTGGGGTTCAATCCCGGTGGAACAGCGGGCGGGACGACGGGGACCACGGCCACCATACCAAATGTGACTTTGAAGCGACTCGGACACATAGGCACGGGCGATTTCAGTATCGTCTTGCCGGGGGCAGTGGCTAACGCGTTGCTGAACGATTCACGCACTCATATCCTCCAGAATCCCCAGGTCCGCGTCACGGACGGGCAGACGGCCAAGTTGAGGATCGGCAGTCGCATCCCTTACGCCACGGGCAGCTTTCTGCCGTCGTTCGGAGGAGTTACCGGCGGGGGCGGCGCTGCCGGGGGATTCGGCTTGTTGGCCAGCACACAGTTCCAATTCCAGGACGTGGGGGTGAACCTAGACCTGACGCCTCGTTTGCTCGCCAATGGGGAAGTCGCTTTGCATGCCGTCATTGAGATTTCTTCCCTGGGTTCGCCCATCACCATCGGTGGCTTCAGTCAGCCGACTTTCGGCCAGCGTCGGATTGAGCATGACATTCGTTTGAAAGAGGGCGAGGTGAATCTGCTGGGGGGTCTGATCCAAAGCACGGAGACGCAGGCGGTGACAGGTCTGCCGGGCCTTAGTCAAATCCCCTTCTTGCGGTACCTCTTTTCCAGCGAGCACCGCGAGCGGGTGGAGACCGAAGTCCTGGTGATGCTGACCCCGCGGGTGATCCGGCTTCCTGAACCCACGGTGGGGACAGGCAGTGGTCTTCCTGTGAGCGGAGAGGTACAAGCTCCGGTCCCCGAAGCTGTGCCCACTCCCGAGATTTCTCCCCAGCCGCCTGGGCAGCCGCAATGATGATGTTGCTGAAGAAGAACGGACGCCCTCAGCTCCCGGATTACGCATTTACCCTGGTGGAGCTGATCGCGACCATCAGCATTCTGCTGCTCTTGACCAGTGTGGCCTTGCCCTTGGCCCGGGTGCGAGTGCAACGCACGCGCGAAGTTGAGCTGCGCCGCCTTCTGCGTGAAATGCGTCAAGCTATCGACCGGCACAAGGATTTTGCTGACCGGGGCATGATCCCCACTAAGGCGGATAGCTTTGGTTATCCCCCGGATCTCACCACGCTGGTCGAGGGAGTGCCACTGAAGGGGACCGCCACCGCCAAATACAAGTTCCTCCGCCGCATTCCTGCGGATCCCATGACCGGCCAGGCGGATTGGGGATTGCGGTCCATGCAGGATGACCCCGGCTCCCGGAGTTGGGGCGGCCAGAATGTGTTCGACGTTTACTCCAAAAGCCAGGGAACGGCTTTAGATGGGACGAGGTACGGTGACTGGTAAGAGTAGTAATCGATGGCTGGAATCCGGGGCCGGCTCCTCAGAAGCTGTGCGTTGCTCGTTTTCTGTTGTCCGCTGCAATGCGCCTCGGACTAGGGACCAGGGACCATGGACATCGAGAGGCTTTACGCTGCTCGAGTTGATGATGGTTCTGACGCTGATCCTGATCCTGGCGTCTTTTGCAATGCCTACCTACCACGTCGCTGTGGTGAGGGCAAGGGAAGCGGTTCTGCGCGACGATCTCTACACTCTCCGCAACCTCATTGATGAGTTTACGGTCGATAAGCAGCGGCCGCCATCGTCGCTGGATGAGCTGGTCGAAGCGGGCTACCTGCGTGGGGGGATTCCGGTGGATCCGGTCACAGGCTCGAACCAAACGTGGCGCGTGGACATCGAAGACGTCCCCTTAAGCCCCGAACAGGCTACCGCTGGGATTGTGGACGTGCATAGTGGCTCGGATGAGAATTCGCTCGAAGGGACGCCCTACAGCAGTTGGTAGAAAAGGCAGTCGACAGTTGACAGCCAACAGTCGGGATCTCTCTGAGGAGGGCCGCCTCAGAAAGTCGTTTTGAGCTTTGAACTGTTGACTGCCGACTGTGGACTTGAAATGAGCGAGTTTGTCTGCAAAATCGGGACGGACTCAGGCCGGGTGATGACCCAGACCGAGCAGGCGGCGTCCGAGCAGGAGCTTCGTCAGCGCCTTGGGGCCCGGGGTTATTACGTCTTTTCCATCCGCCCCAAGGAGGCGTTAGCCTCCAGGCTGGCGGGAGCGCGCCGCGGCCGCGTCCGCGCGGATGACTTTTTGATTTTCAACCAGCAGTTTCTGACTCTCTCGAAATCTGGTCTGCCCCTTCAGAAATCCCTCGACCTGATGGCCCGGCAAACCCGCAGCGAAGTCCTGCGCGCTGCCGTCGAAGGGGTTCGTGACAAAGTCCGGGCGGGAGCATTGCTTTCCGAAGCCTTTGAGGCGGTGGGCCGCTTTCCGAAAATCTATTGCGCCAGCCTGCGGGCCGGTGAGCGAAGCGGCAGCCTGGACCGCGTCCTCGCCCAATATGTGACCTACCAGAAAGTGACGCGGAGTTTCCGTAAGAAGTTCCTCTCGGCGCTCATTTACCCGGCCTTCCTGATGGTTTTCCTGACCGCCCTGATCGCCTTCGTTATCACTTTCATTGTTCCGCGCTTCGCCATGCTGTACGCGGACATGGAAGTGAAATTGCCCACCTTGACGCTGGTCGTCATCGCGTTTGCACAGGGAATCAACCGCCTGGCGGCAGTCATTTTGGTTGTTCTGGTGGTCACCGTAGTGGGCCTGCGCGCGGCCTTCCGCTCATCGCGGGTACGACTGGCGTGGGAGCGCGTGAAGTTTCGCTTGCCTGTGGTAGGGAAGCTATTACTTAAGTTCTCGGTCGCTGAGTTTGCCCGCACGCTTTCCACCCTCCTGCAGGGAGGGATCCCTATGGTTGGGGCGCTCGAGACCGCGAAGGAGTCGGTCTCCAGCCCGTTGCTTGCCCAGGCCATTGAGCAGGCCCAGAGAGAAGTGACAGGTGGGTGCTCGCTCAGTTCAAGCTTGCGCCTGAGCGGCTTTTTCCCTCCCATCGCCCTGGACATGATCGAAGTGGGCGAGACCACGGGCGCAATGTCTAGCATGTTGGAAGCATTGGCGGAATTCTTTGAAGAAGACGTTAATATTGACCTGGCCACGCTCGTGGCCCTGGTGGATCCTATCATGATTGCTGCCATCGCAATCGTGGTGGCATTTGTGTTGGTGGCGTTCTACTTGCCGCTGTTCTCCATGGCAGCGCAGGTGCATTAAACGCGCGGGAGGTCGACGTTGGAAGAGATATCTGCAGAAATGAAGGCGGAGCTTGGTCAGGCGCGAGAGCTGGCCGCGCGCTATCATTTCGAGTTCGTGGATTTACGCGAGTGCCGCCCGGACACGGACCTCCTTCGCTCCATCCCCCTAGACGTGATGCTCCACTATCAGTTTCTTCCCCTGGAAGCGCGCGATCATCAATTAGTTGTGGCGGTAAGTGATCCTACAGATCTCGCCCGGCTGGACGAGCTGGAAATGAAGCTCGACCGGCAATTGGTGATCCGCGTGGCCGCGCCGGGACAGGTGCGAGATTTCCTGAAAAAGACGGAGCCGTCCCAGCGAGTCCTGGACGAGGCGACGGAAGAGTTCCGCCTGGACGTGATTCGGGACGAAGAAACCGCCGGCGAGGGGCTCTCGCTCGAACATCTGGTCGCGGAGCGTGACGTCAGCCCGATGATCCGGTTGGTGGACTCGATTATCTTCGCAGGGCTTGAGCGCCGTGCCAGTGACATCCACGTCGAAAGCCGCGACAATGCCGTGGTGGTGAAGTATCGCATTGACGGTGTGCTGCAACAGGCCATGGCCCCGCTGGCGCGTGAGTTCCAGTCCAATCTCATCACGCGCATTAAGGTCATGGCGGAACTGGATATCGCCGAGCGACGTGTTCCCCAGGACGGCCGCTTCCGGGTCCGCTATCGCGGCCGGCCCATTGACTTCCGTGTCTCGATCATGCCCTCCATTCACGGTGAAGATGCGGTGCTCCGCATCCTGGACAAGGAATCGCTGCACGAGAAGTTTCGCCAGCTTCGCCTTGATGTCCTGGGATTCTCCGAGCGCGAGATCAAGCGTCTGAGACGCTTCATTCGAGAGCCTTACGGTATGGTCCTCGTGACCGGACCTACGGGCAGCGGGAAGACCACCACCCTCTATGCAGCCCTTTCGGAAATCAAGAGTGACGAAGACAAGATCGTCACCATCGAAGACCCCGTGGAGTATCAGATCCGGGGCATCCTGCAGATTCCGGTGAACGAGAAGCGGGGGTTGACCTTCGCGCGCGGGTTGAGGTCGATTCTGCGGCACGATCCCGACAAGATCATGGTGGGTGAGATCCGTGATAACGAGACGGCGCAGATCGCCATCCAGTCGGCCCTGACCGGCCACTTGGTCTTCACCACTGTCCATGCTAACAATGTCGTGGATGTCCTGAGCCGATTCTTGAACATGGGAGTAGAGCCTTATAACTTTGTTTCGGCGCTGAACTGCATTCTGGCGCAACGGCTGGTGCGAACGGTTTGTGAGGCCTGCAAGCGCCCGGTGGAGGTTTCCCAGGAATTGCTCGAGGAGTCGGGTTTGAATCCTGCCGCTTGGGGCGACGTGACGTTCTATGAAGGCACGGGCTGCCCCGAGTGCAACCAGACCGGGTATCGCGGTCGGACCGCCATCGGAGAGCTTGTAGCGCTCTCGGATCACATTCGCGAGCTTATCCTGGAGAAGCGGCCCACCTCGGAAATCCGCCGTGTGGCGTGTCAGGAAGGTATGGTGACCCTGCGCGAGGCGGCGCTGGAAAAACTCCGTCAGGGAGTCACTACCCTGAAAGAGATCAACAAGGTAACCTTCGTGGAGTAGGCGGCGCGAGCAAGGAGCCGTTGAGGCTATGAGCTGGGAGACCCTCAAGGAACGACTCGGGCTGGTCGGGCAGGGGAGCTCCGCGCCCTTCGTCCTGCCCCCGGTGGTCCTGGAGCTGGAGCCCGACTTTGTGGCGGGCGCAAGGCTGGAAGGCTCACCGCGTCAGGTACGCCGCCTGGGGGTTCGCGAGCTGGAGGTGGGCGCCCTGCTGCCTTTCCCCAGTCGGCCTAACATTGTTGACGAGGGCGCGGTGCGTCGGGCGGTCAGCGGAGTGGTGGAGGCGGTCGGTAATGGGAGCAGCCGACTGGGGCTCCTGCTCCCGGATGCGTCGGTTCGCGTGGCGGTCCTGCGTTTTGAAACGCTCCCGGAGGATCGCAAGGAAGCGGAATCTCTGGTCCGCTGGCGAATGAGAGATATCCTGCCCTTTGCCCCGGAAGAAGCCAGGGTTTGCTACCAGGTGCTTGCGCGGGAGACTGACGCCATTGAGCTGCTGGCCTTGGCCGTCCGGAACTCGGTACTGGCAGAATACGAAGCGGCTCTTGAGAGTGTGAATGGCGGTGCGAGCCTCATTCTCCCTGCAACAGTGGCGCTCCTGCCGCTGCTTCCTGAGGGCACGGAACCGGGGCAGCTCTTGATTCACGTGTGCTTCGGCTCAATTACTACCGTTATGGTGGCGGAGGACCGGGTGCGCTTTTGGAGAAATCGGGCTCTTCAACGGACAGTGCCGGGGGAGCTGCCCGGGGAAGTCGCCCGTGAAGTGGGTCGCGTCCTCGCCACCTGCCGCGACCATCTGAAGGTTGAAGTTGGGCATGTTTGGCTTTGCGCCCGTCCGGCGGAACCAGCGGAGCTTGGCGAAGAGCTAGCTCGCGCGCTGGGCCGGGAAGTCCGCCCTCTCCCCGGCGGGGCTGGCCGTGCAGCGATGCTCCCACCCACGGAGCAGGAGCTGTTCCAGCGTTTTGGGATGACCTTTGCCGGACTGGTAGCCAACTTGGGTTAGGAACGATGAAAGTTACCCTGAACCTCTCGATTGCCGCAAGTCGCCGCGAGCGCTATGCGCTCGTTTGGGCCATGCCCGCCACACTAGTGGGGCTGGCCGGATTGTTGCTTCTCTTGGTGGCCACGGTCCACAAGGTTCGGGAATACCGTGTCGTGCGTGGGTCGGTAGTAGAGTACGAGGAATGGGAGAACCGGCTGCGGGAGCGAGAATCGGCCTTGCGCAAGGAGCTTGAACGGCCACAGTTCCGCAAGGTTTTTCGCGACGCGCAGTTTCTGAACACGCTAATCGAGAAGAAGCGTGTTTCCGTGACCGCATTGGCCGCGAAAGTCACAAAGCTCCTGCCTGGTCAGGTGCGTTTGACCGGATTGGCTCTCGCCTCACAGGGGGACGACCTGGTAGTGCGGTTCGCCGTCACCGGCCGGAACGAGGAAGTGGTGGAAACTTTTCTGAGCAACCTGGAGGATTCTTCCGACTTCAAAGACGTGGCGATAATCAATCAGGGTTTTCAGGAGGAAGGTGGCGCGTCAGGGCCGGTGACCATTGTTTGCACGACGCGCTATCTGGCAGGCGCTCGCTGAAGCGCCGGGAGAGAACGTGCGCAAGAGTCGTCGCCAACTTCTAGTTCGCATCGTGGAGAGGGTGGCCCTTGCCTTGATCCTTCTGGACGTGCTGCTCTACTTCGCGATGTTTCGGCCGGTCGGGAACTTGGTAGCTTCCGCACAACAACGCTATAGTGCCACCCGCCGGCGCATCCACGAAGGGCAAGTGCGTGTGGAGCGTCTGGAAAAGTTCCAGCAGGCTCTGCCCAGCGCCGAGGAAGGAATCGAAGCCTTCAAACATGACCACGTGCCACCGCGACGGCGGGGATTCTCGCGAGCTGCCCGCCTCGTGCGAAGGGTGAGCGAGCAGTCAGGGATTCAATTCACTAATCTGGCCTACCGCTTGGACACGGGCAAAGGCGAGCCTCTGGAGCGGCTGGGAATTGAAATCGACGTGGAAGGGTCTTTTGCCGGTCTGCTGAAGTTCGCACACGCGCTGGAAACGGCGAGTGATTTTATCGTCGTCCGGGAGTTCAGTTTTGAACCCGGAGATGGTGAGGCGCTGGCCTTGCGCTTGGCAGCCGATCTGTATCTAACGCCATGAAGCTGACGGGTCACGTCGAAAAATGGGCGAGTGGTGTGCTGGGTGCGGTGTCGCTCGTTCTGCTGGTGAATCTGGTGCTGCAGTTCAGCGGGGTCCGGGCAGGGAGCTCGCATCCGGCGCCGTCTTCCACCTCTGCGACGCCGCAGGACCGTTTCCATGAGGTCTCTGCGCGGGGCTCCGAGGAGGTCTCCCGCTATGATCCTGTCGTGCGCCTGGATCTGTTGAAGCAATTCCAGAGTCGCCGCCTTCCTGAGCTGGCGCGGAACCCCTTCGAGTTCGAGGCTCTCCCGGCCCCACCACCACCCCAAGCGCAGTCTCCTGCGGCGCAGGCGCCTGCCCAACCGCCTCCCCCGCCGCCCGTGACGCTGAAACCCATGGGTTATGCGGAGAAGGCCGACGGGGCTGGGGAGGCTTATGTTTCAGACGAGGAGCAGGTTTATGTCGTTCACGAGGGCGACTCGGTCGCTGGCAAGTACAAAATCCTCAAGATCACTCCTACGTCGGTCACTGTTGAAGATGTGTTATCACACCGAACCGTCGAGCTCCCCATACCGCAGTAAGCCATCGAGACCCGGCTCCCAGGCGTGTGGCTATGCGCTGCTGGTGGTCATGATTATGGCCACGGTCTTGCTCGTTTCCCTGACCGCGGCGCTGCCCAGCATCTATCAGGAGGGCCAGCGCGAACGCGAAGAGGAACTCATTTTTCGCGGAACCCAATACGCACGAGCTATCGCGCTTTTCCGTCGCCAATTCCAACGGTATCCCACCGAGGTCAAAGAATTGCTGGAGACGAATCGGATGCACTTTCTGCGCAAGGCTTATCCAGACCCCATGACCCGGAAGGGTAAGTGGCGATTCATCCACGCCAACGCAGCAGGCGTGATCCTTGACTCGAAGCTGCGCAGCCTGGCGCCTGC
>Ga0315280_10003462_pt1 | contig 24244 bp, 19 predicted proteins | sample YL17G06_40_MG_FD_203697 | JGI IMG/M metagenome (GOLD analysis project Ga0315280, IMG submission 203697) | Sediment microbial communities from Yellowstone Lake, YNP, Wyoming, USA - YL17G06_40 | ecosystem: Environmental > Aquatic > Freshwater > Lake > Sediment | place: USA: Wyoming | collected... | reverse complement strand
TGGGTTTTGGGGGTGGAGAGAGCGCGCCGCGCGCGGCGCGAAAGTGCGCGCTCGCGCGCTCTTGGGAGCTTGGGGGCGGAGGAGGAGGGGAGGGAGGGAGTCTTAACCGCAGATGGACGCAGATGAAGGTTGATCGGCGGCTGCGCCGCCGGGACAGCAACGGCCACCGGAGTGGAGATTGCACTTAGGCATAAGCGGGAGCCGTCAGGCAAGAGCAGATCGCGCGGAGAGGGAGGCGCTGACATCGCGTGGGGGGATGGGCGCGGACATGGATGCAGGAGGCACGCCCCTGGCGTGCCGTCTGCTACGTCTTCCCGGCCCGCCCTGCCCCCACCCCCCGCCCTGTGAGACGTGGTCGCAATCCAGGGCACCATCCCCCCACCCGGGCGGGCGCGGGGCTGGGGGAAAGACGGCCTTCGGTGTCGGCCCCGCCATGCGGGCGGTGGGCGAACGGGGGACTGCTGCGCGGTATCATCGGATCGCCCGGGGGACCGGGCTCCCACAACGGTTTCGGGCGGCCGCCAGCGTCACGGTCAACTCGGTCGCAGAGATCGCCCGGGGGAGCGGGCTCCCACAGGAAGGACCTGCAAGCGAGAGGCCCGCCACAGGCGGGTCTACGACCTGCGCCACTGGGCGGGGAGGGCCGCCGCCCAGTGGCAATGACAGGAGGGGGCAGGCCTGGGCGGCGAGGGGCATTTCTTTCGCCCCCGCGGTCAGGACTCCATCAACTGCATCAACTCCTGGGCCTCTGCCGCGCTGCTCGCGTCGCACCCCAGGGCGAAGCCCTTGCACTGTTCCCCGAATTCCTGCTTCAGCGCGAGAAGCTGCTCTCTGCCGCCGCCCCCGATCAGGATCTTCTTGCCCGCCTCGAAAGACCTGTGGTACAGCGGCCACCACTTCTGGTGCCACTGCGGCTCGTTTCCCGCCCCCGGCTGCCACTGGATCATGTTCAGCCGCGGGATCGAGAGGAGCGCGTCATGGTGCACGATCGCACCCGGTCCGTCCCAGTGGTAGAGGGAGTAGGAGACGCGCTCGGTCATCTCCGTAAACACCGGGAGCATGAACTCGTTGAACATGGCGGGCGAGATCATCGCCGAGAAGTCGCATTGGAGCTTGGTCAGTCGCCCCGGCGCCCAGATCCAGAACACGCTGCCGCCGACCTCGTCCCGCACCAGGTCGTAGAGGACGTCGTAGTAGCGAAAATAGAGGTCAGTGATGCAGCGCAGGGACTGGTGGACCCAGGCGGACCGGCGGATCAGGTCCTCCAGCAGCCGCTCCGTCCCCCGCATCGCCGCCAGCGTGTCGAGCCCCTCGATCAGATCGGGGAACTGGTCGAGGAACTTGCCGTCCGCCTGCGCTCGCACCTGTTTCGTCGCGTCGAGCGTGAACCTACAGTAGGAGTTGCCGGGGTCGTACCTGAACTCGAACGACTCGGGCTCGTCAATGAACGGCTCACACCAGACGGTGTCGGGCATCTCCACGCCGCGGCAGCCGAGGTAGAGCGCGAGGCAGTTGGGGGCGAGGTCGCCGGAGGAGTAGGCGGGAACGGCCTCGCCGTAGTAGTCGGCGTGCAAGCAGCTTCGCAGCGCCAGGTTCACGCGATAGGGCAGACTCCTGGTCGAGTAATGCGTCACCCATCCGTCGGGCTCGGACATGGCCGGGATATCCTCGAGAGGGGTCTGCCTCGGCACCGTGATCTGCATCGCTGGTCGGCCGATGTCGCCGTCGTTCCACCAGGTGGTGAGGCGCTGGCGGGCCTGTTCCCAGTCGGGGCGATACATCAGTGACGCCATCGGGACACCCTCCTCACAGAGCTCATACCCTCAACACACCGCGGGACGGGCTGAAGGCCCGTCCCGCACACTCGCGTTCCGTTGCTTCGGCGCTCTAGCGCCGAAGCCGCATCGCTTACAGCTTCAGGCCCTTGAACTGCGGCATCAGCGGCTGCTGCACCTTGAACAGCTCGTCGGTCATCTGCTTGATCTCTTCCAGGGAGCATTTCGCCGCCGCCACCGGGTCGAGATAGCAGGCATGGTACACCGGCTCAGGGTTGCCGGTCAGCGCGGCCTCGACGGTCAGCTCCACGATGTTGGTGTGAAGCTGGTTCAGCGCCGCGAGCTGGTGCGGCAGCGCGCCGACCTGAATCCCCTGGAAGCCGGACTTGTCGGCGACCATCGGGATCTCGACACACGCGTCGTCGGGCAGGTTGCTGATGCACCCCCGGTTGGGGATGTTCCCGTTGAACTTGGCGATCTCGCCGAAGAGGAGGCCCCGCGTGATATAGGAGGCGTACTCGTGCGACCGGCCGAGCTTGATCTCGACCTTGCCCGATGCGTACTCCTCAAGCTGCTTCTGCCAGGTCTCCTTGCTGTGCTGGTAGGCGTTGAGGATGTAGGCGTGCACGCCCGGGTTCCAGTCCTCGCCGTGGGTGCAGAACTTCTCGATCAGGTCGGGCCGCTTGCGGAACCACCACACGTACTCCGAGTTGTGCCCGCTGGACTCGGTGACGTAGTAACCGAGTGCCTTGAACATCTCGTTGCGCACGATGTCCTTGCGCCAGATCTCCGGCTTCTCCATCGCCTTGCGCAGCAGCGGGTAGGCGTTCTTGCCGTTCCACTCGAAGCGCAGCGCCCAGGCCTGGTGGTTGATTCCGGCGCACTCGCAGAGGATCTCGTCCTTGGGCGCGCCGATCCACGAGCCGAGCATCGCGCCCAGCCCCTGCACGCTGTGGCACAACCCCACCGCCTTCACCTTCGTCGCGCGCTGCATCGCCCGGCACAGCATGGTCATCGGATTGGTGTAGTTGAGCATGAAGGCCTTGGGCGCGACCTTTTCCATGTCCCGGCAGATGTCTACCATCATGGGGATGGTTCGCAGTGACCTGAAGATCGCCGCGGTGCCATAGCTGTCGCCGACGTTGAAATCCACTCCGTACTTCATTGGGATCTCGATCTCAGGTCGGAACCCATCCACCCCGTGCGCCAGGATGGTCACGATCACGATATCCGCGCCCTCCAGGCCCTTGCTGCGGTCGGTCGTCGCCTCCACTTTGGCCGGATACTTCCCGACCTCCATGATGCGCTTTACCGCGCGCTCGACGTATTGCAGACGGTCCGCGTCGACATCGATCAGTGATATCGTCGAATCCGCCAGGTCCTCCCACGACATCATGTCAATAACGAGGCCCCGGGTGAAACCGAGGCTGCCAGCTCCCACAAACGCGATCTTCGCCATCAGCTTTCCTCACTGCAAGCAGTATTGCGGCCCGCCTGGGGCGAGCCGATCGGCATGCTGTATTCCACCGGAAGCAGGGGCGTACCTTCCCTGCGGGCTGCGGGTGCGTCCCGTCCGCGGCTTCAGCGGGGCAGGGCGAGGGCCCTCCGCTTGCTCAGCTCGGCGCTGCCGCCTGCCGTCCGGACCGCCTCTCCCAGGCCGCCGCGACCTCGGCGCAGAAGAACAGGATCGTGGCGGAGTAGAAGATCCACACCATGAAGATGACGACTCCCGCGAGCGGGCCGTAGATCTGTCCGTAGCGCGTGCTCCTGGCCACCAGCGCGGCGAACACGGCGCGCGTAATGTGCCAGAGCATGGCGCCCGGGACCGCGCCGACCAGCGCGGCGCGGGTGGAGATGGATGCGGCCGGCAGGAATCGGTAGAGCAGGAAGAATATCAGCACGCTGGCCAGGAAGAACACCAGCCAGCTCAGCGGGAGGTTGAACTCCTCCAGGTACTGCGCGAGCTGCGAATTCCGGCTGATCGAGGAGACCACGCTGGTGAAGACGATGGACAGCAGAGACAGCCCACCCGCGACCAGGATGGCGGTCAATGCGACCAGCTTCTGCCGGAGATAGGTGTGCTCGCTTCGGCCGCCGGTGAGCGCTTTCGTGAGGAAGATCGAGAGACTCTGAACGAGGTTCATGCCGGACCACAGCAGCCCGAACAGCCCCACGATCTCGACGAACCATCGCCCCTGCTTCTGCGCAATGGCGCGAACGGCCCCCACCAGCGCCTCGCTCGATCCAGGGGTTGCCTCCTGGATGAGGGCGACGATGTTGGCCCGCGCGGCCTGCGCGCCCATGAAGTGGCCGAAGATCGAGACCGCCAGCAGCGCCAGCGGGATCAGCGACAACAGGGTATAGAACGCCACCGCGGCCGACATCGTCGGGCAGCCGTGCTCCTCGAAGCGCAGATAGGCCTCGACGAGCAATGACCAGAGGTTGGAGAGCAGCTTCTTCATGGGAGTCGCGCTGTCTCTTCGGCGCCGCGCCCCTCCAGCCTCCCCTCCCCCCCCGGCCGACCGGCGGCATGCGGAGTGCGAATCCCCCGCACAACAGGTGAGCGTTTTCCGCCCGAAGAACTGACACAGGCGAAAGTCCGGTATGGCAGTCGAAGCCGTGGATAGAGACCAGGGCCTCATGCGAGGCCGCCCAATCCCTGTGGCCGCTCGGGCGCTGCTCCGGGAGATGACGGACCAGAGGGCATACCGCTCACTTGCCGCTCGGGTCAAGTACCCCGTAGCGGCGATGCTCATTTCGCAGACCCTGGTCACGTTTGGCGCCACCGCGGTGCTCGCCCGCGCCCTGGGCCAGGAAGGCTTCGGTCAGTATGCGCTGGTGCTGACCATCACCGGCATCTTCCAGTTGGTCGCCGCCTTCCCCGTCGAATCCGGCACACCCAAGTTCCTCGCCGAGGCGAGGAGCACCGCAGGCGGCGGGGAAGCGGCCGGTTCCGGACCTCATCCCTCGGTGCGGGCCTACTACGCCGCCGGCCTCTGGTGCCGCCTCACCGCGAGCGTGCTGGCGCTGGCTATCTGCGCCGTCGCCGCGAAGCCAGTGACGGCAGGATACCACGCGTCGGCGCTGGGAGGCCCCGTCATGCTCTCCGCGCTCGCGCTCTGCGCCGTCGCCCCGCTCAGCGCGTTCTTCATGTCGTGCATCCAGGGCATGGAGCAGCCCCGCCGCTGGTCTACCGGGAATCTGCTGACCGCGGTCGCGGTGTTTCCACTGCTGCTCACCGGCAGCCTCGGGTTCCGCACGTGGGGGTTGCAGGGCCTGATGCTGTGCATCCTGGTAGGATGGCTGGTGGCGGTCGTCATCACAGGCCTGCTGGCGCGCCGCGCCCTGGGGTTCCTCTGGCCCGCCGCGGACCCGCGCGCTGAGCTCCGTCAGCTCGTGCCCTTCCTCCTGCCCATCTCCATCGTTCCCCTCGCCGGGTTCGGCGCGCGCACCGTCATGAAGCTCCTGGTCGCCTCCAGGTGGGGCGCTATCTCTCTGGGCCACTTCGAGATCGCGCTCTCGCTGCTGGGCCATCTGGCGGTGGTGTACCAGGCGTGCAACATCGTGCTGCTGCCGGAGTGGGCGCGCCTCTACGCGGTGGCCCGACAGGGGAGCGTGCGCCTCGGGGACCATGCCAGCCCGCGCCAGGGCGGCGAGCAGGCGGCCGAGCTGCTCGCATCCCTCGCTCGCGCCCGGGGCGTGCTGGTCGGGATCGCCATCGTCTACGGCGGAGTGCTCGTCTTCGCGGGCCAGTGGGTCGTACCGGCCGTTTTCGGCGCCGAGCAGGCCGGGGCGGTGCCAGTGGTGCGAGTGATCGGACTGGTGATGCCGGCGATGATCGCGGGTTGGGTGGCGTCAACCACGAACGTGGTCTCCAACCGCACGCGCAACATCGGCTGGGCGAACGTGGTCTGGTTCTCGGTGGCGATGCCCCTGGGCGTGGTGCTGATACCGGGCCTGGGCGCGCTGGGCGCCGCGCTCGCCTGGCTCGCCGCCTACCTCGTCTTCGCCTGGTACTACATCAGCCGCGCTCGCCCGTTCTTCCACGAGGTGGAGGCCTGGGCCGCCAGGGTGGAGGGCTAGAACTCGGGGGGAAGCGCCGGCTTCTGGCCCGTCCTGGTGGCCTCCCGGGCAAGCTCGTATGCCTGGTCGTACTGCGCCGCCACCACGTCCCACGAGGTGACTGTCTCGAGGTACTCCTTCAGGTTGTTCCCGAGCGAGAGCCGCAGGTCCTCATCGGTCGCCAGGCGGATCACCCTCTGCCGAAGCATCTCTTTCGTGCTGAACAGCAGCCCGCCGCCGCTCTCCAGCGTCTGCGCAGTCAACCCCTCCATCGGGGCCGTGGTGATGAAGGGCTTGTTCAGCGCGATGATGCGCGCGAGAGTGCCCGACTGGGTCTCGTCGACTGTGGGCAGCACCACAAAGTCGCAGCAGGCCATCACCTTGTAGTAGATGTCTCCCCGCGGGATGAACTCGTAGAACTGCGCCAGGCCCTTGCTCTGCAATACCTCGACCTCGCGCCGGTACTTCAGGTACTCGTCCCGGTCATTCGGGTCGCGCATTTCGCCCGCCGCGAGCAAGTCCCACTCCTGCCCGGTCTTCTCCTTGATCTCCGCGGCGATCTCTTCCCACATGGAGGTGAGGATATCCCAGCGCTTGTTCCGCTGTATCCACCCCACCAGGCCGACCAGGTGATGGGAGAGATACGGAAGGTCGGCGAAGCCCAGCTCCTTCCTCAGCTCCACCACCTGCTCCAGCGTCCAGCGCCGGTCTGCTCGCGCTCCATGCGGCACTACCATGATGTTCTTCGGCGTCGCCCAGCCGCGAGAGCCGAAGTTCCAGTCCAGCCGCCACTTCTGGTAGTGGCACTTGAACATGACGACATCCGCCCGTTCCGCCATCTCCCGCACGAAGTACACCTCATGGTCGCACAGCCGGCCGTGGATGGTGTGGGGCTCGACCACCGTCGGCCACTGGCGGAGCGCGCTGAGCATCTCGAGGAAGCCCCGATTGTGGTCGCCGTAGCCAGACGAATCCCGGTACTCATAGAGGCCGTACTCGTGCTCGATGTGGATCGCGTAGGGATCGAGCCGCCGGACCTGCTCCACCACCGCCCGCCACCAATCGGGGCGTGAGATGTCTATCACCGGCATCACGCCGTCGCCGCCCCCATCGGTATGGGAGATCACCAACACCTCTCGCTCGGGGTGACGCTGCTGCACGAACTCGCGGGCCTCCTCGCAGAACGTGCCGATCCCGCACAGTCTGGGCGGATAGCTGCTGATCATCACGATGGGCGCCTGCGACACCTGACCGCTCTGCTTCGCCCGCGGTGGAGCGGCGGCCTTCGTCTTCGTCTGGATCTCAGGTGACATACCGAAACCTCGGGATGCTGGACTCATCCTGCTCCTATCATACCCGCCGCCCCGGCGGGTCACAAACCCCAGCGATGCCGCAGGGTGGCCACCGGGGCCTGTGCGACAACACCGAGGTGCGTATTTCTGCGGCTTCGAGAGCAAGTCCCCTTGCCGCGATTGTGCCCGACGCGGCTCGGCCGCGCGCACCGTTGTCGGAACAAGACACGCGATCATCGCTTCGGGTATGCAGCAAAACCCGCACACGGCGTCAGGGGTGTCGGTTTCCGCGCCGACCGCAATGCACGATTCCGCGCTAGCATAGAGAGGTCCTCTGGGGCTGCCTTCATCACGCTGCGGTTGGTGGGACGCAGATGGGGAGGTAACCGTCCCGTGAGCCTCCACCTGCTACCGATCATGCCACACACTCGACCAGAGAGACCAGGAGCACCGGTTTAGGGGAGTGAGTGCCATCGGGAGGCCCAGACTGTCATTGCGAGTGGCTAGGCCCACGGGGCCGCCATCCCGGCCCGCCCTCCGTCTGGCGGGCTTAGGGATTCTACTGCCGCCGGGAAAACGGCAACGGGAGCCAGCGGAGTGGCTCCCCTACGAGACCGGAAAACGGCAACGGGAGCCAGCGGAGTGGCTCCCCTACGAGACCGGAAAATGGCAACGGGAGCCAGCGGAGTGGCTCCCCTACGAGATGGGGAAGGCCTCGGAATCGTAAAGGTTTTTCTGAGACACAACACCAGGCGCAGCGCGCCGGCTGGGGAGCGGCTCCAGGAATCGCTGGACGCGGCTGATGGTCGCGGGATTCGCCCGCGCTAGGCTGCTCCGTACATTTCGTCCGGCCCGAGCAGGTCCGGGTACCGAGATCTAAGGAACTCCCGGGCGCGGTAACACAGATTGCACGCGTCCACATAGCCGGGCTCGATCTCGAACCCGTGTTCCGCGGCGAATCGCGCCAGGGCGTACGGGCCTCCGTCTAGGAGCAGCCGCACGATCGGGTGGCTCGCCGGATGGTATCCTCGCACCGCGTCCGCCGGTCCCCCGCCGCCGAGCGCCAACCCCTGGCAGAGATGGAGTCTGCCGTAGCAGTCGAGGTGCATGCGGGCCGGCGCGGCCAACTGCTCGTGCGGGCAGCGCGTCAGCTCCTCCGCCGGCTTCTTGGGCCTGCCGGGCGCCAGCCGCTCGGCCGCGCGGCCCCGGAAGAGCACGCCCTCGATCGCCGTCTCCATGCGGGACGCCTGGAGCCCGGCCTTCCCGCACACCTCGAGCAGGAGCTCGACTCGTTCCAGCGGCACGTGCATGCGGTGCCACTGGTCTGTGCTGATCCCCAGGCTGCTCATTCCAACCGCCATCAGCTCGGCAATGCGCCGCTGGGTCTCCTCCCTCGAGGTCGCCCAGTACGCGTTCGTCAGCGCCGAGACGCCCAGGCCGAGCTCGGCGCCGCGCCGCATCAGGCGCAGCAGCACCGGGTAACGCGTGAACGACTCCCCGCCTTCGGCGCACACCGACGTCACGGTTCCCAGCGACATGATGTCGTCGAGAAACCGGTCAACCAGCTCCACCGTCATGCCGCTGTCGCGCCGCGGCGTGCCCCAGATGAAGCAGTGGTCGCACTCGGCCGAACAGCCGTAGCTGATGAGAAAATGGACGCCCGTGAGAGACGGGATCGGCATTGCTCAACTCCTGCTCAACTGCGGCCTGATCTCAGCGGAACGGGGTCCGCTTGCAGCGGGGCGATATCGAGTCCGCGCGGCGCGGCGAGATTGCCGCGGCCACCCCCGCGGCGTGGTTGGTCGCCACGAGGACGCCACCATCAGCCGTCCGCAGCATGTCCGCGCTCCATTCTCCACTGGAACTCTTCTGGCCAGCCCCCGTATCACCTGTGGGGGACCGCGCGGGTCGCAGGTGCTCAGCGCGAGCGCCCACGGGAGGGCGCACGCGGAAGGGGCCGTCGCCCACCGGGCGGAAAGCTAAACGGCGGGAGATGCTGGGCCGACCGCGGCCTGTCAGGCTGCGAACCGCCGGCCGAGGAAGCATCACAGGTCAGGATGAGGTAGATTGGAATGCGCGGTTCACACTGCATTGCGGCGGGGCACAACGGCACGTGAGTCACGGCACGCGAAGAGGGGAGGCATCTGCCACCGGGGGCGGCCGCGCCTCCGGCGACTCAGGCGCGCCTGATATCCTCCCGGGCGCGAACCCGAACAATCCCTACCATCGCGCTGCCGGCTGCTACGAGCGCGGGCTCTCTCTCCCCGTCATCTCCGCCATCCGACGGCAGGAAGCGCGCGCGGTGGGGAACCTGATCTCGCGCTACGCCGACCCCAGCTATCGCGCGCTCGAGGTCGGGCCCGGGACGGGCTTCTACACCCTGGGCCTGGCGCGCGAGTTCCGAGAGGTGGTGGCGGTCGAGGACTCGGCCCCAATGGCGGAGATATTGCAGGAGAAGCTGCGCGCCGCGAAGGCCGACAACGTCACCGTGATCACCCGGAACTTCCTCACCATGGATGTGGACGCCTCGTTCGACGTGGCGGTGGCGATCGGCGTTCTCGACTACGTGTCCGATCCAGTGACCTTCGTAGCCAAGATGTGCAGCCTGGCGCGACGGGCTGTCATCTTCACCGCGCCCCGCCGGGGTCTGTGGGGCTGGTGCTTCGTCACCGGGAACCGGCTCCGCGGCACGACGGTCTACTGCTACGATCAGGAGGCTCTCAGGCAGTGGGCGCCGGGCTGGCGCTGCATTGCGGAGGAAGTCGGCATGAAGACGCCGGTGACCAGGGGCCTCACCCTGGTGGCCGCGCTGGAGAGGCGAGAAAGCGCATCGCCCGCCGCCCCCCGGCGCCGGTAGGTGCGCCATGTCCGGCCTGGTTGACAGGGCCTACTTCGCGCTCTTCCGCCAGTACCCGCACCTGCTCCGCCTGGCGATCATCACCGGCGCGGGGCAGATCGCGTTCGCGCTCCTCAATGTCTACGCCCTCCCGGTCTACCTCATCGGGGACCTGAGAGTCACGGGCAAGGCGCTCGGCGCGGTGAGCGCCACTTTCCTGCTCTGCGAGACCGCGCTCAAGTTCCCCCTGGGCCGCCTCTCCGATCGCCTCGGCCGCAAGCCCTTCGTGGTGCTCGGGCCGCTGCTCATCTGCCTCAACCCGAGCATCATGGCGCAACTCCCGGCGCGCCTGTGGGCGCTGATCTTCCCTCTCCGGGCACTCGACGGCGCGGGCGCGGCGGCCCTCTGGCCGCCGCTGTTCGCGATGGTGGGCGACCTGGTGCGGGATCGCTCCCGGGCGGCCGCCATGAGCGTTATCAACACCATCTACGTGGGCGCCATCGGCGCCGCGGTCGCGCTGGGGGCGCTCGCGGTCTATGTCACGCACACGAACCGCGCCCCGTTCTACCTCGTCACGGGATTGCTCGTGTTGAGCTCGGCCACCGGCTACTTCGGCCTTCCCCGGGTGGGCCCCCCCGAGCGGGCCTTCGAGGAGTCGCCTGGCGCGGACCCCGACCCCGATCCGCCAACAGCACGCTACTCCCTCACCCTCGTGCTCGTGATCAGCGTTCTCATGACCCTGGGCGTGCTGATGCTGCCCAACTTCCTCATCGTGTACGTGCACACTCAGATCGTGAACCCCATGGCCGGCTCCGGCCACCCGGGGGCCGGCATGGACCTGGGCCGGTCGAGCCTGTACACCGGCATCCTGATCGCCGTCCTCGCGGTGCCGGTGCTCCTGCTCGGGCTGCCGCTGGGCCACGCCGCCGACCGGTGGGGGAAGTCCCTCGCGGTACGCCTATCCTTCGCCATCTCCGCCGCCGCCATGTGGCTGGTCCCGTCATGCCGGACCATCCCGACCTTCGCGGGCATCGGCATCGTGCTGATTTTGGGCCACATCCTGGGGACGCCCGCCTGGCTCGCCCTCGTGTCCGGCCTCGCGCCCCGCAGCCGCCGGGGTGGGGTGATGGGTGTCGTCGCCACAGCCGAGGGCGTGGGCGCGGTGATCGCTCCTCTCATCGGCGGATGGCTGTGGGACATCCGTCCCGCGTATATCTTCTACGGCAGCGCCGCCCTGCTCAGCCTTGGCGCCATCGTCGCCGCGTACACGCTGCGAGCCGAAGAGGTGAGCTGAACCCCTTCGGCTGTGCACATTGGCGCGGCGGAAGCCGTCTCCCGGCAGCGCTCCGGCCGGTCTGCTGCCGCCAGGAGCGTTTTCCCTGGCTGCGGTTTTCCGTTCCTCCGCTTCTTGACATCACCTCCGCTGCGCGCTAGTATGGTCTTGCGCGGCAAGCGCCGCATACTCAGAAAGCCGCCGAATAGTGGGTGGAGCTAAGCGTTCAGTACCAGCCGACCTCCTGCCTCACGTTCACGCTTTCGGAAAGGAGTTCGGCTGATGGCCACTGGTAAGGTTAAGTGGTTCAGCGACGCCAAGGGGTTTGGGTTCATCGAGACCGCTGAGGGTGATGTGTTCGTGCATCACTCCGCGATCGAGGGACAGGGCTTCCGCTCCCTGCGAGAAGGTCAGGAGGTGGAGCTTCAGATCGAGAAGGGACCGAAGGGTCCCCGGGCCGCTAAGGTTCGACCCCTCTAGGGCGTTCAACAGCTGACACACGAGAGCCCCGGCTCGCCGGGGCTCTCGTCTTTGTGCAGGGCATCGTCATGGCGCTGAGGTCGCCAGCGTCCATCGCTCTCCTCCCACTTCGTGCTCTGCATCTGCGCCGTGAACCCCAGTCGCGTTCCTTCGGGGCCCTATCCAGAATGCCTCCCCGGCCTTCCGGCAGGCATTCCCCCGGTGATGGGTGAACGTGGCCATGGAGATGAGACCATGACCCCACGCGAACGCCTGCTGACCGTGCTCAGGGGCGACATCCCGGACTGCGTCCCGGTCGCGCCCGACTTCTCGAACATGATCCCCGCGCGCCGCACGGGCAAGCCGTTCTGGGACCTCTACCTCTACAACGACCCGCCCATCTGGCAAGCCTACATAGACTGCGCCAAGCACTTCGACATAGACTCGATCATGGACGGCTTCTTCCCGCTCACCTTCCCGGAGGAGGAGCAGGAGGCGGGTGTCGAGCGCTACATCGTGGGCCGCACCCCGGAGCGCATCTACGTGCAGCGGCGCCGCGTCGAGAACCGCACGCGCGCGTGGTATCCCAAGGTGGATGTCTACTATATCGCCGATCCGCCCACCCACGACGTGCCGGTCGAGCGCATCGGCCTTCCCCCCGTCCCGGAGCGCTGGGAGCCGATCGAGGGCATCAAGCCGGTGGTCACCGGACCGGAGGGCTTCAGGTACGTGAAGAAGATGATGGGCGAGCAGGGCCTCGTCGGCACCGGGGTCACATCCACCTTCGCGGTGAGCAACGAGGAGTTGATCTACCGCTACTACGACCACCCCGAGGAGCACGAGGCGTGGGCGGCCCAGCGCATGGAGCAGATGGAGCGCCGCTTCGCCCGCATCATGTCAATGGAGGTCAAGCCCGACTTTCTGAGCGTCGGCGGCTCCGGCACGCTGGTTTACCAGACCGTCGAGATGATGCGCAAGATCGCCCTCCCGGCCGTGAAGCGTGCCATCGAGCTCGCCACCGCTGCCGGCCTCCCGACCCATATCCACGCCTGCGGGCCGGAGAAAGAGCTCGTCAGGGTGATGGCGGAGGAGACCGACCTCACCATCATTGACCCGCTCGAGCATCGGCCCATGGGAGACTGCGACCTCGCCGAGATCAAGCGGCTCTACGGCGACCGCCTCGTGCTCAAGGGGAACCTGCACACCACCGACGTGATGCTGCGCGGTACGGTGGACGACGTGGTCCGCGCCAGCAAGAAGGCCATTGACGACGCCGCGGCCGGCGGCCGCTACGTGCTCTCGACCGGCGACCAGTGCGGCCGCGACACGCCGGACGAGAACATCATCGCGATGGTGGGGACGGCGCGCAGTTATGGGAGGTATTGAGGCTGCCGGGCGCGATGGGTGACGCCCAGGGGCAGCAGCGGCAGGCCGCAGAGGCGCAGAGGGGAAAGGCGGGATCCTTCGCTGTGGGGATGGCAGGGGCAAGCCCCTGCCCAACGGGAGGGCGCGCCTGTCGGGGTACCCGGCCACGATGTTCTTGCGGCAAGCCCCTGCCCAACGGGAGGGCGCAGAGGGGAAAGGCGGGATCCTTCGCTGTGGGGCTAGGCCTGCAATGCAGGCCGCCATGGCGGTCGTGGCTAGGCCCTGCGGGCCGCCATCCCGGCCTTCAGGCCTAGGGACCCGAAGCGACCTAGCCACTCAGGATGACAGTCTGGAACAGGTCGCGGGCCTGCCCTACGCGGGTTCGACTCGGAACACGACGCTGCGGCTACCCACGGGACACCGCACCACAAGCCGGTTCATCCTCGGCGACGAGGTGTTGTCCGCGCTATAGGAGTTGAAGGGGCTCACGGGATACTCGATGCTCGCCCCCGCCGGCGGCCGCAGGGTCACTCCCCGGAACGTCAACGCCCCTGCATCGGGAATCGCGAGCGCCCCGTCCCCCAGCGTCACGGTCCCTCTCCTCTCGATGGCGAACGACTCCCCGTATGATACGTTGGGCACGAGCGCCATCGTCACAGGCCCGGCCGCTGCATCCATGACCCGGAACTCGAGTTCGACCGCGCTTTCGCCAACCATCCGCGCGGCCACCCGCGCCTTGAACGTCGCATAGCGGTACTCGACCGCCTCCCACCCGTCCGCTGACACGATATTGGCCTCCAGCGGCATGTACGCGCCCTCGCCGCTCTTGTCCCAGAGCGTCGCCAGCTCGGGCTGGAACTTCGAGTTGCTGCCGTCGATCACCAGACCCGCGCCCTCGCGCCACACGCTCACCAGCGCCTGCCGATCGAGGCAGAACTGGTTCTCGGGCCACGGCGCCGAGCACTGGCCCGAGAGCGCCACCACCCAGGGCCCGCGCTTGCGGATCACCGACGCGCCGTCCAGCGTCGCCCGGTACTCCTTCTGCTCCTGCGGGGGCAGCGACTCATCTCCCTCCTGAGAGAGCAGGAACGCCTCCGCGACCCGCGCCATCGTCTCCCCCGAGAGGCTATCGCCGTGCCGCCGGAGCTGCTCCAGCATGAACCGCGCGTACCCGCGCCCATCCGGCCATCGCGTGAACCCCGCCAGCCCCCACATCATGGGCTGGGAGAGATGCCGCATCCGGCCGTCTATGCACTCGACGGCGATCCCGTCCGGATAGGTCCAGTTCTTGTGCAGGTCCAGGCCGCGCTGGAGCGCGCCGACGCCTGCCTGGTCGCCCGACCAGGCGGTGTACTGGACCACGCCGTCGTAGGTCAGGTAGTTGTACCCCAGCGCCGGCCCGTGGTGCTCCTCCCAGTACCCGCCGGGGCGCTGGTCCGCGATCAGCCGCCGCATCAGGTCAGCGGCCAGCTCCACCCAGTCCGGCCGCCCGAACTCGGTCCCCGCGAGCCAGATGAGCGAGAGATAGAGCGCGAAGTGGTTCGTCCCGGTGCTCACGTGGTGTGAGGTGAACCGCACGACGTCGCGATGCGGGATCAGGTGCCGGTTCACCAGCCACTGGCACGCTTTGACGATGCTCTCGCGCCATATTGCTTCATCGCCCTCAGGCAGTCTGCCCCTCAGCAGCCGGTATGCCTGGAGCCAGGCGCACGTCAGCCGCTGGCACACGAACGGATGGCCGAGCACGACCCCGTTCAGCCGCCACACCATGGCGCCGTCTTCGCCTATCCGGCTCGCGATGTGCCGGCCGTTGCGCAGTATCGCCTGCCAGAGCCGCTCATCGCCCCGCCACCTGTTCGCGGGACGGTCGGTCGCGTACAGCAGCGCGGCCGGCAGGAGGTACTGCTGATGGTAGAAGTTCCATTCGTCGGTGTGATGTTCGGGCCGGGTTGAGAACCGCCCGTCGCTCCATTGCAGATCGAGGAAGCGCTCGGCGCTGCCGGCTACGATCTCAAAGCACAGGTCTCTCAGCTCGCTCATTCGCCTCTCGTTTTATGACCGACGAGTCATTGGGACTTCAGCAGCGCCCAGCTCGTGCGGTCGAGCGGTTTCCCGTCCCGCCGCGTGTCGGCGGCCAGCATGAGCGCGCCAACTCCATCCGGCAGGTCCAGCGTCGTCTCCACCGAGCGTGCGTGCGGCTGCGAGGTCGGCCTCATCGCGCGCGCCTCCGGCGGCTCGACTCTCCCGCGGCACAGGAGGCGCCAGTGAACCCGGTACTCCACGGCTGGCGAGGGTCGGCCGGCGAGGTCGAGGCGCACGCGCAGCCCGGTCGGAGTGATGCTCGCCTGCACCGCGACTATCCTGGCATCAGGGGTGAGGCGGCGGCCGCGGTCCTCCTCCTGCCTGGGCACCTCAGTCACGGAGGCTGGCTGCTCCCGCTGCTTCGACAGCGTGTGGAGATGCCGCCCGGCGTGCCGCGAGCTGCCGATCACAGTCCGCGGCTTCGCTGTTGCCGCGCCCAGGCCACCGAGCGGAGCGACCCCCACCTGCCCGTACAGCTCCCTCCGCCGCGCGAAGTTGGTCAGCCGCCTCCCCATGACCAGGAGCTGCGTCGCGTGCTCCGAGATCGCCTCCCGTTTCCGCAGCGCCGCGTTCGCGCTCAACAGCAAGGTGCGCCACTTCGTGTGCGTGTCGTCCGCCACAGTCGGGGCCGCCGTCGGGTCCATCAGGTTGCCCGAGCGAGAGAGCCATTGGTCGTGCGAGTGCACCAGGTACAGCCAAAGCTTCACGCTGTCCAGCAGCTTCAGCTCATACAGCGCAGCCACCGTGAAGCAGTACGATGCCCAGTGATCTCCGTGGGCATCGCGCGGGTGCGGCGCCACCACCATCGTTGGCCCGAACTCGCGGATCGCCGCCTCGAGATCATGGAGCAGCGCCCGCCCCGCGTACGGGGCGTTCGGCCGGAGGCTATTCGCGTAGGGGCTGCGGGCGACTCCGGTGTAGTGGCTGGTATACGGGTGCGAGATCTCCCAGTTCCGGAGCCAGAGCTGGTCAATGCCGCGGTCCGGGTAGCCCAGGAACACGGCCTGGCCCTTGTTCACTCCCAGCTTCGCCAGCGCGAGCAGGGCCTCTCTCTGGCGCATCTGCGCCAGCCTGAGGTAGTCCCGGCTGGGGACGCGCTCCTCCGAGAAGAGCCTCTGGGCGGCCGCGCGGAAGGCGTCGCCGTTCGTGATGTAGACCACGTGCACCGCCGCGCCGGCCGCCACCGCGCCCGCGATGAGACCTCCGCACGCCACCGATTCGTCATCCGGGTGCGGCGCCACAACCAGAACGCGATCATGCGCGGTGGGCGGGGCCATCCTCGGCGCGGGGCGATCGTAGGGAGACGCTGGGCTGCCGCGCGACGCCGCGGCGCCGATCCCGAGCCCGGCGGCCGCGAGGGCCGCCACAGCCAGCGCGCAGGCGATCACCCCTCCGGCGGCGGACATGCGGCGCCAGTCAACCCGCCCGCTCGTGTGCGCCAGCATTGGAGTCTCTAACAGAACCCGCCGCGGAGGCTGTGTCAAAGCCAGTGTGGGAGGAATCCGGGCGGTTCGCTCCGTCTGATACAGCTTCTTACCCCGCATTCTCCCTGTACCACGCCACGGTCGCTCGCAGCCCCTCCTCCGGCGTCACCGTCACCTCATACCCGAGCAGATCGCGCGCCCGGGTGATGTCGGCGAGCGAATGGCGCACATCCCCCGGCCGGGGGTCCGCGTGACCGGAGACGCGGTCCGAGCCGATCATGTGGATCAGCATCCGGGCGAGCTGGTTGATCGTGGTGGACGTCCCGCAGCCAACGTTGATCGTCTGGCCCACCGCGTTCGGCGATGTGCAGGCCAGCAGATTCGCCTCGACCACGTTCGCCACCGCCACGAAGTCGCGGGACTGCTCCCCGTCGCCCTGAATCAGCGGGCTCTCATCCCGGGCGAGCTGGCGGATGAACCGCGCGATCACCCCCGAGTAGGGGGAGCCGGGGTCCTGTCGCGGCCCGAAGATGTTGAAGTACCGGAGCACCACCGTCTCGAAGCCATACAGCCCGTAGAAGGCGCGACAGTACAGCTCCCCGACATGCTTGGCGATGGCATAGGGCGAGAGCGGGTCGGCCGCCAGGCCCTCGTGTTGGGGCGACGACTCGCAGTTCCCGTAGACCGAGGCGGAGCCGGCGTACACCAGCCGCTTGCATCCGGCGTCTCGCGCCGCGGTCAACACCTTGAGGGTCCCGAGCGCATTGACCTCATGCGTCTCGATGGGCCGCTCGACCGATTCCGCCACGGACACCTTCGCCGCGTGGTGCAGCACGTAATCCACGCCCGCGCAGGCCCGACGGCACACCTCCAGGTCCCTGATGTCGCCGACGACCAGCTCCACCTTTTCCGCGACGGCCGCCAGATTCCCGCGCCGGCCGGTCGAGAGATCGTCCAGCACCCTCACCCGGCGCCCCCGCGCGACAAGCGCCTCGGCCAGGTGCGAGCCGATGAACCCCGCGCCTCCGGTCACCAGGTAATGCGGCGGCGGTGACGCCATCTTCCCGCTCACTTCCTCGCGGGCTTCTTCAGCCGCGCCTTCATCCAGGCGCGCAGCGCGGCGCCGTGCTCCGGGTCGGCCAGGCTGAACTCGGCGAAGGCCTGGAAGTAGCTGAGGAAGTTGCCGATGTCCAGCCGGTGCTCCCCCTCCCGCAGCTTGACGCAGAGGATCTCGTGACCCTCCGACAGGAGGATCCGGAGGGCGTCGGTGAGCCACAGCTCGCCCCCGATCCCGGGCTTGGTCCGCCGCACCGCGTCGAAGATCACCGGCTCGAGGATGTAGCGCCCGGCCGCCGACAGGTTGCTGGGGGCGCGCTCCGGCGATGGCTTCTCCACGATATCCCTGATCGCGAACACGTCATCGGCCTCGCCCTTCGGGGCGACGATGCCGTACCGCTGGACCGCCTCCCTCGGCACGGTCTCCACGGCAATGGTGGCGGCCGGACGGTGGCGCTCGTGCACCTCGATCATCCGCTTCAGCAGCGGCCGGCGCGAGCGCGAGGCGACGATCGAGTCCCCGAGGGCGACCACGAACGGCTTTTCGGCGGCAAACGGCTCTGCGAGCGCGATCGCATCCGCCAGTCCTTTCGGCACGCTCTGGCGCGCATGGAAGAACTGTAGATCCATCCACGGCTCCGGGCTCTCATCGTTGAGGCCCGCGGCCCGGTCGAGGTGATCCTCGATCGCCCGCTTCCACTGGCCGGAGATCAGCAGCACTTCCCTGATGCCGGCCGCCGCCAGCTCCTCCACCACGTGCTGGATGGTCGGCTTGCGCCCGACCGGCAGCATCTCCTTGGGCTGCGAGCGTGTCGCCGGCAGGAGCCGCGTGCCCCGCCCTGCGGCGGGCACGACCGCCTTGACGATCAGCGGCACTCTCCCCACTCGTTCGCGCTCTCGCTGCGCCAGGAACTGCTCTGTCTGTACGCCCTTCGCCCTTCTCATATGATTAGTGCCCCCGAACTGCCACGAAACCGTAGCCCCGCGCCGCGTAGGCATCGGATAACCTGCGCGCCGCGTCTGCTGCTTCTGCCGCGCTGGCAGCCGCCTTTTTGCCGCGGCCCCGCGGCCCTGGCCAGTCGAGCAAGATCAGCGCCGCGCCGCTCGACCCCGGCAGCTTCGACGGGAACCCGAGCTCCCTCGCGATTTCCACCAGCGCGATGGTGTGCTCGCCCAACACCTCGTCACCGAACAGCCCGCGGCGCAGGTCGAAGTTCCGATTCATGAGCCGGCCCAGTTCGCCGTAATCCCGCCGCTTCAGCGCCGCCCTCCCCGGGTCGGCCAGGGATGCGATCTCGCGCATCACCCGGCTGACCTCGGGGTCCCCCATCTCCCACCGGCTGCGGACGGTGGCATGCACCCGACCTGACTCTTCCACGCCGGTCTGCCGGGTGAGATAGGCCACCCCGAACCTGGGCAGCAGCGCGGAATCCATCGGCTCGCAGCGCGCCCGCTTCCCCGAGAGGTCCATGTAGACGATCCCACCGTAGGCCTGCACCACACGATCCTGCAAGCCTGCCGCGATCCCGAGCTCCCCCCTCTCGACGCTGAGCGCCAGCTCCGCGAGCTCGCCCGGCGCGAGCGTGTCAGCCGGGACGCGGTAGAACCGCAGGAGTGCCCGCAGCGCCGCGATGATCATCGCGCTCGACCCCCCCAGCCCCGACTGCCGCGGGATCGTGGTCTCGTACTCCAATGTGAAGTTCCTCTTGGGCAGGGTGATGCCGCGGCTCTCGCAGTAGGAGGCGAATCGGGTGCAAGTCGCGAACAGCAAACGCTGCATGCCGTAGTAGCCGTGCCGCCTGACCGTGCTGACGAAATCCCGGAGATCGGCGAACTCCGTCCGGTCGTGGTCCGGATGCAGCCGGAACGTCAGGTGAGGGCTTTCCCAGAGCTGGACCTGGGCCGCGAAGTTCGTGATGAGGAAGGAGATGGCTTTGCCGCCGTAGATGTCCGATGGATTCCCCAGCAGACCGGCTCTCGCGTGCGCCGAACTCCTGATGATCACGGCTCACTCCCCCACCGGGGCCGGAGCATGGCCAGATTTGCGCTGTAACATGCTCTCGTCCCGCGTGAAGCGCTGAATTCTCTGCGGCCCCGCGCCCTTCCTGCTCGCCGCGAGGCACAGGGCGGGCGGCCGCGGCGAGGGCAGGAATGCGCCCCTTCGGCGTGGTACTCCCTCTTCAACCTGCCCCCGAGGGATAGTGTGGCAACCCGAGCCCGAAAGAGCCGTACGACTGGCAAGCGCGCCCCTCAACCCGGAAAGCAAGATGCGCAGCAGGCGCAGCGCGCCCAGTGGCCGCAGATCATCGGCGAGGCGTTCATCATCGGCCTCATCCTCTCTGTCCCGCTGGTCATCAACACCCGGTCGCGCAATATCTGCGACATCAAAGATGTGGTCACCGGCCTGGGGGTCGCCGCCGGCCTGGCGCTGTGGCTGATCGCAGCCCTCTCCCGAGGCAGGGTATCCTGGCTCCGGTCCAAGGTCAACCTCGCGGTATTCGCCTTCGTCGCCTGGGCCGGCATCAGTATCATCTACGCGCGGTACCGCTACGTCACCGTCTCCGAGTTCGCTCGGCTCGCCTCCCACCTGGGGCTGTTCTGGCTGGCCATCCTCTCTCTCCGCAGCTTTCGGCAGGTCCGGCGCATCGTCGCCGCCGGGGCTGTGGTGGCCATTCCCATGTGCATTTACGCCTTCTGCCAGGCGGCCGGGGTGGACTTCGTGAACTGGAGCGCGCCGGTCGAGCGCGCCTTCTCGTTCATGGGGAACCCCACCTATCTGGGCGGGTTTCTCATGCTGCTCATCCCGCCCGTGATCGCCGTCGGCATCACCTATCTCCCGTCCCGCGGCTCGGATGGGGCCGCCCCCAGGCGGTGGACGGGGTACGCGCTCGCCGGCTTCTTCTTCGTCGCGGCGGCCGCCATGCTCGTCTGCATGTACTACTCCGTCACCCTCTCCGGCATGATCGGCCTGGGCCTGGCCGCTGTCGTCGCCCTCCTGCTGGTGCTCATCCGGGGTGGGGCGAGAGCGGCTCGCGCCGCTCTCCCGATTGCGGGCATCGCCCTGGTCGTCTTCCTGCCGATCGCCTATCTCGGATACACTCGCCTGCCGCCCATTCAGCAGACCCGAATCCAGCAGGTGCTGCACTTCCAGGATCCCTACTCCCAGGAGCGCCGCCTGCACTGGAAGACGGCGCTCGACATCTTCCGCGAGCGCCCCGCGATCGGGGAGGGCTTTGGCGCATTCCGCGTCTATTCGCTGGAGAAGATGGCCCCCGAGTGGTACGCGCAGAGCAGCGCCCGCTCCGAGAAGATGCTGGTGCCCGGCTACGCTCACAACGAGTACCTCCAGATACTCTCCGACCTGGGCATCGTCGGCGGCGTCCTGTTCTACGCCCTCCTCCTTGGCGGGTACGGTCTCGCGATATGGACGGCACTGCGCCACCCCGACCTGCGATGGGCCACGGTGTCGCTGGGCATCACCGCAGCCCTCACAGCCTTTCTGTTCCAGAACATCTTCGGTATCACGTTCCGGCAGGCCGGCGCCGTCACGTTCTTCTGGCTCTGGCTCGCGGTCATCATCCTGGCGGCGGCCGTCCGTCCTCGCGAGGGCCTGGAGACCACCGCGGGTCGCCTGCGCGAGTTCCGCTTCCGGCCGGTGCGCCTCGTCGGGCTGATCCCGATCACCGTGGCGCTCGCGGTGGTATGGGCGCTTCTCTACCCGGCCGCCGTCAACCCCATGCTCGCCTCCATGGAGCTGAGGCAAGCTCAGGGTCTGGCCGGTCTGGGGCGCTACAAGGAGGCTGCCCAGCATGCGGATCGCGCGCTCGCCCTCTGTCGGTACTCGCCGATGGGCTACTACGTCGCCGCCTACGCCTGGGGGCAGTCCGGCGACCTCGACAAGGCGCTGGCCGCGAACAAGAAGGCTCTCTCGATGATGCCCGGCAATGCCAGCATCTGGTACAACCTCGGGGTGAGCTACAAGTCGAAGGGGCAGTTCAAGGAAGCCGAGGAGAGCTTCAAGCGCGCGATCGAGTACATGCCCACCAACTTCAGGCACCACGCGGCGATGGCCGAGACCCTGGTCACCGAGAACAGGCCCAAAGAGGCTGAGCCCTACGCTCGAGATGCGATCAGGCTGGCCCCCGGCGACCCGGGTCCCCGTCTCCTGCTTGCCGATATCCTGGGCCGGCAGGGCAAGCTCAAGGAGATGATCGAGGAGATGCGGCAGGCCGCCGCCATCTCTCCGACCGACACCAGGCTGAAGCAGCAGATCACCTCGTTCTACTTCAAGACCGGCGACTTCGAGCGCGGGGCGGCCGCGGCGCGCGACTGGATGCAGGTGGATCCCACTTCGGCCGTGCCCCACAACGCCGTGGGGACCTACTACTTCAACAAGCGTCAGTATGCGGCAGCGAAGCAGGAGTTCGAGCGCGCGGTGCAGCTCGACCCGAGCTACGTTCTGGCGCGGTATAACCTCGCCCTCAGCCTGGGCCACCTGAACGACTACAATGGCGCCGCCGGGCAGCTTCGCGAGGTGGTCGCGCGCGCGCCAGACACGGCGGAAGGGCGAAAGGCCCAGGCCCTGCTCAATGACCTGGCCAGGCAGCCATCGGCGAGGCCGCGCAGATAGCCGCCCCGCCACCATCCCCGGCCGTGCTCTGCTACCAGGTGACGAAACGGTTGCTCGACACGTGCGTCTCAGGCGGCGCGCTCATCCTCTCATCGCCGCTCTGGGCGGCGATCAGCGCCGCCATCGCGCTCTCCGACGGCTGGCCTGTTCTGTACCGCCAGCGCCGGGTCGGCAGGGGCGGGCGCGTTTTCACGGCCTACAAGTTCCGATCGATGGTGAAGGATGCGGAGAAGCGCTCGGGGGCAGTCCTCGCGACGGAAAACGACCCCAGGATCACGCCCGTCGGCCGCCTCCTGCGCAAGACCGCGTTCGACGAGATCCCGCAGCTCCTCAACATTTTCAAAGGGGACATGAGCTGGGTCGGGCCCCGGCCCGAGAGGCCCGAATTCGTGCGCCAGTTCTGCCAGGAGATCCCCGGCTACGATCTGCGCCACAGCGTCACCCCGGGCCTCACCGGCGTCGCCCAGGTGTATGGCCGCTACTACACGGAAGCCGCCGACAAGCTGAAGTACGACCTCTACTACATCCAGAAGCAGAGCCTGTGGCTGGACTTTCGCCTGTTCGTGATGTCCTGGCTGATCACGTTCAAGGGCCGCTGGGACAGCACCGCCGAGAGACGATGAGCGACCGTCACCGGACGCCCTGAGTCGCAGGGGCACCGACCGGACGCGCTACGCCACGTAGTCCCTGATCAGCAGGATGTTCTCCGGCGGCGTCTCGTAGGGCGCCGCCCCGGTGCCCAGCAGCACATTCGGCCTCCCCGCGGCGAGCGCGATCACCTCATCCACGGCGCGGAGGATCTCCTCCTTCGTGCCGCGGCTGTAGATGCGGGGGTCGAGATTCACCCGCACCTTCACCCCCGGGTGCGCCTCCATCCGTTTCAGGAACTTCCTGCGATCCGTCTCGGCCGGACAGATCACGAAGTCCGTCCCCGTCTCCAGGATATGGTCGATGATCGGCTCGGTATTGCCGCCGATGATGCAGGGGAGCGGGTGTCCGGCCGCCTCTCCCACTTGCGCCATCGCCGCCTTCAGCGCGGGCAGCTCCACCTTCGCGAACTGCTGCGGAGACAGCAGTGGCGGCGCGGCCGCTGACTCGAAGAAGGCCACATCCAGCCCGGCCGCCCGCGCCGCCTCGCAGAACCTCACCTGCCCGGGCACCAGCCTGAGCAGGAACTGCCGCGTCAGGTCCGGCGATGTCGCCACCGAAGTCAACAGCTCATCCATGCCCAGCAGGCCGACCGCGATCGAGAACGGGCCGCTCACCGGCACCCGGATGTCTGCCTGGGGGAACTCATCCGCCAGCCGGCGCGCAACCCGGATCGCCATCGCGATCCGCCCCGCAGACCGCGGATCGAAGGGCTCTACCCCGAGCGCGTCATCGAGCGAAGCGAACAGCGGCCGCGCGACCGCAGGTATGCCAATGCCTTGCGGGAGGGCGATCTGACACCCATAGGCCTCGGCCTCGAGGTTGTAGATGTCGATCCCGACCACCACGGGGAAGTGGTGGTAGAGCAGGTAGGCCTCGCGGTGCGCCCGCCGCATCAGCTCCTCGTCCCGTGACACCTCCCACGGGGACCGGCCGATGAGAGCAGCCGCGTGCTCGTACACCGAGACCGAGAACGGTATCTTCGCCACATCGTCCTCCACCCTATATTACCCCATACTACCGCAGCACGGGTGCCGACCCCTGGCAAAAGGGTCTTTGCGTTATCGCCATCACCGCCACTTGGTGGGGGGAGAACGCTGTGGGAGTGACTAGGCCTACGGCCGCCATGGCGGCCCTCCGGGCCTAGCCACCCCCACGGTCGCCGCTTCCCAGAGGGCAGCGCTCCCTCGGGGTGACAATAGTGGCAGGCTGTCTCTAAAACGGTGGTCCTGACCCCTGGCAATGTCGCCTCCTGCAACAGCCATCGCGGCGGCCGCGCCATATACTGTGCCTGGAGATTCGATGGGGGAGGAGACCCGATGCTGATCGCTGAGCTCGAGAT
>Ga0315280_10003460_pt1 | contig 24266 bp, 35 predicted proteins | sample YL17G06_40_MG_FD_203697 | JGI IMG/M metagenome (GOLD analysis project Ga0315280, IMG submission 203697) | Sediment microbial communities from Yellowstone Lake, YNP, Wyoming, USA - YL17G06_40 | ecosystem: Environmental > Aquatic > Freshwater > Lake > Sediment | place: USA: Wyoming | collected... | reverse complement strand
CCGGGCGGTTTGCCGGGGCGATTCAGAGTCGCTCGAACCGCGTGCCGTACTGCCCGCGGATGCGCCGCATTTCAGCCTGCGCCCGGGCGCGGGCCTCGCGGCCGCGGATCTCGGCGCCGTCAAGCCGGTGGCGCGAACCGGAAAAAGCGCCACCGGTAGCGCACAAAAAAAGCCCCGGGCGGTTTGCCGGGGCGATTCAGAGTCGCTCGAACCGCGTGCCGTACTGCCCGCGGATGCGCCGCATTTCAGCCTGCGCCCGGGCGCGGGCCTCGCGGCCGCGGATCTCGGCGCCGTCAAGCCGCGGCGTCACCCGGCCGTGCCAGTTGATCCCATCGGGCCCGAGGTGCAGAACCTCGAACGGCAGGCGGATCCTCCTCTCGGCCGGCCACTTCGCCTGGAAGACGGAATCGCAGCCGCCGGCATGCCGCCAGTCGGTCCCGTACCAGGGCCGGCCGCGGAGCGCCGGATCGCTGGCGTGGAAGAGCTGGAGGAAACCGGCCAGCTCGCAATCCTGGACGGCCGGATAGCCGGACCAGTCGTCGCCGCCGTCCCACGCCGCGGGATCGACGCACATCCGCCGACGGGCGGGACCATACAGGCAGCCGGGGATGAGGGATGAGGGATGAGGGATGAGGGGAGGAAGCACGATGTCGGCGTCGACGACGCAGAGCCACCCCTCCCGGCCGAGAAGATCGAATCCCTCCTCGATCGCCAGGCCCTTGTTGAAGACCGCCCCGCCGCGGGTGAAGGCGTCGGTCACGTGGAGCTGGACGGGTCGGGGCTCGCCGGCCGCCATCGCCGCGGCGGCCATCTGCGCGACCAGGTACTGCGTCCCCACGTCCGCCGGCGAGGTCGCCACCAGCAGCCAGTCGAAGTGTGACAGGAGCCGCGGCAGGGTGAGCCGCAAGAGATCGTCGTATTCGACGCAGACGGTGATCGCCCTCATGTTCTCAGCCCTGAACCCTACTCCGCGAACTGCCAACCGATGTTGCCGCTCGCCCAGACCGTGCCCGGCCGCTGCTGGAGGAACTTCTCCACCGGCGGATAGGTTTCCAGGTCGTGCCACACGATCAGGCCGCCTGGGCGGATGAGTTGGTCGGCCAGGGCCGTGTCCCGGGCGACGCCTGCGGCGGTGTGGTCGGCGTCGATCAGGACCGCGTCGAACTGCCCGGGCGCCAGCAGGCCGCCGAGCGAGGCCGTCCCGCCGCCCAAGAGCAAGAGCGCGAAGCGGGCATCGCGCATCGCCAGGTGGCCGCGGACGAGCTCGGGGGCCTGGCGGTGGTACGCCTCGACCGTCGAGAAGGTGTCCGGCACGTCGACCCCGACGTAGAGCCGCAAATCGGCCATCCCCTGGAGGATCGGCGCGGCCGCGTGCCCCTCCTGGACGCCGATCTCCAGCATCCGCTGCGGGCGGACAAATTCCAGCAGGCCCCAGAGCACGGCCCATTCGCCCGGCTGGAACGAATGATGCCACGGCTGGAAGGGCGGCCACCGCGGCGGCTGGGGCGGAAAATCGAACCGGGCCCGGAGGTCTTCCCAGGTCTGCTGGTAGATTGACATAGGGTTCAGGGTTCAGAGTTCAGATTCAGGGCGGCGGGCCCTTAATCTCCCAGGCGATCGAACAACACCGCCAGGGATCGCGGTCGGCCTCGTCGGGGAAGTGAATCGCCCGGCCGGCGGCCGCGAGCTCGTCGAGGTAGCGCTTGAGGGTAAATGGGCCGCGGCCCGGGTCCTGCCGGCTCTCCACGTTATAGTCGTGCCAGATCCGCAGGCCGCCCTGGCGCAAGAATAGATCAGTCCCCTCGGTATCGCGGCGGGTCCCCGCGTATTCGTGGTCGGCGTCCAGGAGGATCGCATCGAACCAGTTCCAGCCGGCCGCCTGGAGGGCGCGGAGCAGGTAGGCGATCGTCTCGTCCGTCACCACGGCGTGGAACCGTGGGTCGCCGGCGGCCAGGTCGCCGGCCCTGCTGGGCACGATACCCCGGTTGGGAAAGCGTTCGGGGATCAAGTCCACGCCCACGTAGAGGCGGATCCATGGGCAGTACTCGAGCAGGAGGGCCGCCGTGTGGCCGCGATTGACGCCGAATTCCAGGACGGCCTCCGGGGCGCGGCGATCGAACAGGCTGAGACAGACGGCCAGGTCCTTGTCCGTGAGCCCGTAGGGATTCCGGATCCGATCCGCCCCACGGCCCGCGGCCACAGATACGTTCCGCGGCGTGGCGAGCTCCGCGGTGTGATAGATCGGCATGGGTCACCTCAGATAATGCTCCGGCTTCCAATCCGCGCACCCGGCCGCGGTCACCAAGCGGCATCTGCCGCCGAGGGCCCGCGGGCTGCCGAGCTGGCAGAGTTCCAAGAGGGCGCCCGGCGTCACGTCGTCGATCTCATCCCGGTCCAGCCGCCCGGGCAGGGGCACGCAGACCCCGCAGCGGGGACACCACCGCTCGATCTGCTCGGCGTAGCCCTCCAGCGGCCAGTCCCAGCATCCCGGCGCGACAGGAAGCCCGCCCGGACCCTCGAACACCGCGTCCAGGGCGGCGGCGACTTCGCAGAAGAAGAAACCCTTCGGCGTCACCGCCGAGGCCCAGAGCCGGTTGAGCCAGCAGCCCTCGATCCACCGCCACATCGCGGCCCGGTTCGGCGCCAACTCGCGGGCGGCGGCGAGGACCGGCTGGTGATAACAGTCGCCGGCGGGCAAACCCTCGCGGGCCATGGCGGCCGGGTCGTGATAGTTTCGGTTGACGTAGCCGAATGTGGCGTCGATCAGCAAGGCGAAGCGCTGGTAGGCCCGCGATTCCCTGGGGAGGCCGGTCCAGAGCCCGCGGGCCTCCTTGTCCGGGACCAGGTCGGCGAGGATCCGGCACAGCGCATCGAAACCGGGGTGCAGGAGCGGCTCGCCGCCGATCACGCCGATTAGCTTGGGGCGGCCGTGGGCGTCGGGCTGGGAGTCGGTCAGGAAGTCCCGGACCGCGAGGACGGCCTGACGGAACCGGTCGTGCGGCATGAACCAATGGCGGGAATCGAGCTGGTGCGCGATGAGCCGGGTGCAATTACTGCAGCGCCTCGGGCAGGTGTTGGTCACGTCGATCTGGATGGCCCATTGCTGGCGGGGGGAAATCAAGACTCCTCCTCCACGCAGAAGTACGTCCGCATGTCGTGCGCCTTATCGGCCCTCCGTTGATCGAGTTCGCCCGCGACGCGGGCGCACTCGGCGCGGTAGTCGTAGAGGCGCCGGGCGATTTCGGCGAAGAGCAGCTGCCGCCGGCGCTGCCAGCGGGAGGCCTCGCGGTAGATGCCCGCACGCAGCTCGGCAATGGACGTGTCCCGCCGAATCCGGCAGAGATTCTCATCGATCCCCGGCAGCCCGTCGCAGCTGGGCAGATTGGCGATCACCCTGCAGCCCACGGCCGTGGCCTCGACGATCTTCCGCAGCGCGAAGCCGTAGACACTCGCCGTGCAGACCGCGACGCGGTAGCGGGCCAGGACGGCGAGGTAGTCCGTCGATCGCGTGCCGGTCTGCGGATAGCCGGGATGGTCGAGGACATCGACGCCGGGGCCGAGCTCCCCGCGGCGGGCCGCGTCGATCGCCAGTGTCCGCAGCGGGTAGACCTCCGGGTTCCGAGCGCCGCTGATCAGGCAGACCCCGTCCCGCGGTCGGACCGGCGGGGCCGCGGCCGGGTCGATCACGTGGTAGGTCCGCAGCAGCTGCTCGGGGCGGATGTGGGGATTCCACGGGAGGACCGACCGCTCGTGATACCAGGTCAGGTACACGTGGGCCTGAAACTCGGCGTGCCAGCGGCGCTGCTTTTCCCGGGCGCTGGCCGCGTCGTGGAGGACGCAGACGCGGAGGATGTCCGGGCGGGAGAGGAGATACTGCCAATTGCGGAACTCGTGTTCCGGCCGGACCTCCGGCCCGCCCCACTCCTGTGGAGACCATTCGTACCGCGGCCAGAAAATCGTGATCGGCGGATTGCGCTGGCGGACCACGGCCTCGACGTCCACCGAGTCGATCCCGGGCGCCGGCAGCCCGCCGCCGGCCGAGACATAGCCCGCGGCTTCCATCCCGAGCTGGAAGAGCCACCGGCCGTTGTCCATGTGTCGGCGGAAACTCTCCAGAACGAACAGCATGCCTCGCGGCCGCGCCATTGCTGAACCCTGAGCCCTCTAAGGCTGCAAATCCCCGTTTCGCTCCCGGTACAGCCGGTGGTTCGCGGAGGTCTGGCCGTCCTGGTGCCAATCCTCGTACCGGTCGTGCATCCAATGTAGCAGGCCGTGGTCCGGATCCGTGTGGATCACGGCCCGGTAGCGGCCGGCGAACCTCCGCTCGACCTGGGCGTTAAAGTCGAGGTCCTCGAAACCTCGCCCCGTGAATTCCTCGCAGAACCGCAGGCCCGACAGGTCCTCGCGCCGCATCGAGAATTGGGAGTTTCCCCAGGGCTGCTGGCCGGGGCCCCAGCAATTCCTCCAGTGCCCGCCGTATGCCTCGTAGGCGAGCGGATGCTGCTCATACCGCTCTAAGAGGTAGTCGGCGATCACCGCCCGGCCGAGCTCGTCGGGAACAGCGAGGATCCTGTCCAGCCAGTCGCTGCGGCCCTGTTTGAGCTGCTCACAGTTGCGGACGCGGTAGCAGACTCGCGTGAGGCCGGGATCGCGGACGAGATCGTCGGCCGACTCCAAGAAGCGGCGGCCGACGAGCATGTCGCAATCGAGGAAGGTCAGGAGCTCGCCGCGGGCGGCGTCGATCGCCAGGTTCCAGAGCCGGGACTTGGGGAACCAGGGGCGGAGCTCCTTGCGATGTCCGGCCGCGGGATCGAACCCCGCCCAGTGGGGCAGGAGGCGGCCGTCCGCGTCGACCGAGACCGTGGTCAGCGGCGCCGGGCGGTCATCGACCAGGATTCGCACGCGGGGATCGTTCGTCGCCGGCACAACGAGCGACCCGTGCTCCGCCACGATCAGCTCCCAATCCTCGGCCCCGCAGATCCTCGCCGAGCGGCGGAGCGACCAGAGGAGCACGGCCAGGTGCTCGTGGCGGTTGCGGTGCGTCGTGAGAATCGAGTGCATCCCTCACCCCTCATCCTTCACCCTTGCCGCCGCTCGGCAATGCTCCTCCGCGGCGGCTGCCGGCAGGAACTGGCAGCCGAGCCACGAGGCGAGGACATCGCTGGGCGGGGCGTCTTCCAGCATCCGCAGCATCGCCTCCTCGCCGATCCAGTTGCGTCCATCGCGTGCGGCGAGGCGGCTGCACGCCTGGGCGAGGCTCCAGGCCCCAGCCGGCTCGGTGATGAGGCAGACTGCGCCGCAGTGTCCGGCCAGGCGGGCGCACATCTGGAGGCCGTAGGCCCGCACGAAGCAGTTGGCGACGATCACGTCGCGGCCGTTGTCCAGGGCGAGGCCGGCGGCCCGCCGGCAGGCGGCGTGCGCCGCGCGGAGTTGGCGCGACGAGACGCCGCCCGAGGCCCGGCGGGTAGGAAGCCAATCGTCCACCTCCAGCCGATCGGCTTGTCCCAACGCGGCCGCGAGCCGGCCGGCCAGGGTCGTCTTGCCCGAGCCGGGCAGGCCGCGGACCAGGATCAGCAGCGGACGGCGATCAGTCATTGTCGGGCTCCTCCCTCATTTCCGCAAGCGTCGGCCGGCCGCTGGGGTCGGGTGGGCTGCCGGCGACCCGCTCGTAGGTCACCATCCGCCGGCCGCAGTGCCGGCACTGCCGTAGGCGCTGGATGGCCCGCGGCTTGTGGGCCGTGCGGACGACGCGGAAGTCGCGGCAGCCGCAATCGGGGCATTGGAGGCCGCGGTCGGTCATTGGATACCTCGCTGTCGCTTGAGGTCCGAAAGCCGGATCGGCGGCCGGGCCCGTTTGCTGGCCGGCGGGTCCAGGCCAGGCAGGACGATCCCCAGCGTCGAGGCGGCCGCGCAGCAGCCCACGGCGTTGTCCAGGCCGTGGTTCTCCTTCCTGTCCGGTCGGACCTTCCACTGGTACACCACCCGGCCGCGGCCTTCGGTCCGGACGCGGTACTCCGCGGTCCAATGGTCGGCCAGCAGGCGGTGCGTCTCGGGGTCGCGGCCGAACAGCGTGATCCCGCCGCGGTCGCCCTGGCTCACGGCGAGCCGGGCGTGAAGGAAACTCTTCCACCAGTTCACGTCGATGTGGAGGGTCCGCAGCTCGCGGCTCCCCTTGATGGCCGGGACCCGCCAATAGAGGCCGTACTGTTCGCCCGGCCGCCGCTGGTACTCGCTGAACGGCCGGTCGGCGGCGGTGAGACCCACGCCCCGACTGGGCATCCAGACGCCCTCCAGGGCGAGCTTGCGGAGGACGCCGTGCACGATCGCCGGCTGGTAGCCGGCGTCGACCAGGCCGCGGCTGACCCGCAGCACTGCACCGTCGTCGCGGCGGAACTCGCGGGCGGCCAGCCGCGTGAGAAGCTGCTCCAGACCGGCGAAGATCCGACCCTCTTTCCCTCTGGCGGGGAAGAGGTCCGAGAGGCCCGGCCGGGCGTCGGCCGCGGTGAAGTACGCCCGGCCCTGGGGCGGGAACGTGCCGTGGTCCACCAAGAACCCGGTGAAGTCGGCCTCCCAAGCGATCGCTTCCCAGTAGAGCAATTCGTCATGCACGTCGACGTGGACAGTCACGTGGAGGCAGGGCGTGGGGACGGTGCCGCGATCGCGGCCGTTCAAGAGGCCGAGGACCTGGGCGGCTGTGATCGTGGACTCGCCGAGATCCTCCAGGAGCGGCTCGCCCTGGCACTCGGCGGCGAACGCGCCCGGCCGGGAAAGGGAGATATTCATGGCGTGCTGCACCGCGGAGATCTCGTTGGCGTCGTAATCGTCCGCCCAGGATGCCTCGGCCCCGGCGTCCATCGCGGCCCGCCGCTGGGCGTAAAAGGCGTTGGATGCCGCGCCGTCGCCGCCGGCGGCGAGCTCGCAGGCGCGGATCCGCCAGTATTCCCGCCACAGTTCCAGATTGGCCGGCATGGTGTTGAGCATCCGGAAGCGGCGGCCCTGCCAGTCGGGATGCAGCTCGTGGTCGAGAAACCTCGCCGCCAGGTCCCCCGGGGCGATCACCGTGCACGGCATGACGGCGGCCAGCGGCCGGCGGGCGTCGGCCAGGCCCAGGACGCCGGCCAGGATAAGCCGCTCCCGCGAGGCGACCTGGGTCGGAGAGTTCGCGCTTTCCTCGGTCTGCGGGTCATCAAGAATCAGGAAATCGGGGCGGACTTTGCGGCCGACCGCGTCGGTGTACTGCATGCCGCGGAGCCGGCCGGTCAGGCCGGCCGCGCGGATCACGCAGCCGGCGGCCTTGCTCCGGGGAATCGCTGCAAACACGATATGGTCCTGCCGCCAGCGGATGTGCGTGCGATGTTTGCCGTGCTTCTGCCCGGCGCAGCGGCGGGCCTCGCCTTCCAGAAGTCGGAACGGGCCGATCTCCTTAGGAAAGTCCTCGGCGAGGCGGTCGTTTTCGAGCAGCTCCATCTTGATCGAATCGAGCAGTTCCATCGCCGCGGCCTTGCTGGCGCCGATCAGCAGGATGTACTGCCGTTTCCCCGAGACAGCGGCCTCGATCGCACTGGCCTCGACGATCGAGGTCTTGCCGCGGCGGCGGGGCATGACCAGGCAATAGCAGCCGCCCCCGCGCTTGGCCCGGTCGATCGTGGCGAGGACCTCGATGTGATCAGGCGACCAGGGCCGATTGAATCGCTGAGGGAAGTAGGTCTCGCAGAACCGCTGATCGGACTTGAGCGCGGCCGCGCGGCGGCGGGGGTCGCCGACCTTCCAAAGCAGCGGCGCGATATCCTGGGCGTCGGCGGTTTTTCGCCGCTGACGGGCTGCGGCCTTCTGGCCGGCGGTCTTGCGATCTGCGTAGGGCATCGGGTGAGGGAAAACATTACCGATTTTTTTGGGGGGTCCGCCCGCGGTCTCCCGCAGATCGCGCGGGGAAGGACCCGCACAATCACCGACCGATTACGGCCTTAGCTCCAGCGCGGGACCGTCGTTACGTCTCCCCATGCCAGGCAAAACGGAACACGGTCACGGCGCGCATGGCGCCCTCCGTTGGGCGTGGCCCAATCGGCAGAGGTGCTGCGTCAGGGTCCGCTCGCTGCCCAGGAAGATTTCGCCCGTCAGCGGCCGATGGCCGATTGCCCGCAGGACGCGGCCCGGGAGGGCCGGAAGCGGCAGCCAGAGACTCAGGCGGTCGGCGCTGGAGAGGGCCTGGTCGGCGGCGTCGATGGCGGCCGCCTGGTGGCCGGGCAGCGGCTCGCAGCTTCCCAGCACGATCAGAAACTGGTCCCGCAGCCCGTCCTCGCCGGCCACCATCATAGTGACCGTCCGCGCGTCCTCGACGCGGCGGTATCCGACGGGCAGGCAGATCCCGTAGGGAGGCAACAGCATTGTCACCCTCCGAATAACTTCTGCGCCAGGGCGCCCAGCACGCTTCCCGAGACGCCGACGGCCGCCAAGACGGCGGCCCGGGCCAGGCTGCGGCTTTGCTTCAGGCTGGCGACGTCCTTTTCCAGGCCCTCGCGTCCGCCGTTGCCGCGGACCGCGTAGTCCAGCCGGCGGACTTGCTCGCGGCAGGGTCGGCAGGCCCCGAGGATCGCCCCCACGTCCGCGCGGATTTCGGCGAGCGAGTCGCCCATCATCGCGAGCCGCTCGGCCATGCCGTCCAGACGGGCATGGATTGCCTGGCTTTCGTCCAGCGTCATGGCGGGCCCCTGCTACGTTGTGGTCGGCGGCGGGGCGGCGGGATCAACAGCGATTCCCTTGGCGAGCCGCTGCTCGACGGCCGCGATCTGCTCCTTGTACCAGGTCCGGTCCTCGGGGACCCCCACGAAGTGCAAGAATACCTTGCGGGCCGCATCCTTGAAGACGTTGGGCAAGCCCTCCTTTTCGAGCAGCTCGTGGAGCCGGTGGATCTCGGCGATCAGGCCGGAATAGTCCCCTACGGCGTAGGCCGCGAAGACGTTGGCGATCCGCCTGAGGCCCCACTCTGAAAACGTCGCTGCCAGGTCCCGGGCTAGGTAGCGCCGCTGCTCGCGGCGGTTGTAGAGGGCCAGGGCCGCCAGGACGATCACCAGGGCCGCCAGTCCAATGGCCACGTAAGGCCAGCCAACCCAGCTCATCATGATTCGCTCCTCATGAGGGTTATGCCAGCGGCGAGTGCCGCTGGGTCAGATAAAACAGTACGCTTCCGATCGCCGCGGCTGTCAGCACCGCGAGGATCACCAGGCCCGGCTTGAGGTCGCTGTCGTCGGGCCGCAGGCAGCCTTCGATCCGCCCCACGTTCTCGTCGATGGATTGGCCGCGGCCCTGGAGATCCGCCACACGGCCGTCGATCGATCGCAGCGTCTCGGCCGCCTGCCCGATCCGCGGGTCCGGCGGCGCCGGGGTTGGCAGCGGGTCCGGCGTCGCCGGGGTTGGCAGCGGGGCGGGCGGCGCCGCCGGGGGCCGCGGTCGGCAGGCCTCGGGCATCAGTTTCGGAACGAGCTTGCCCAAACCCAACAGCGATCGCAAGCGGACCAGATGCGTCCCGTAGGCCCGCGTGTTGCTCCCATCTTTGGCGATCACGACGCCGACCAGTTGGCCGCGGCCGTTGAGGATCGGCCCGCCGCTGTCGCCGTGCCGGACGGCGGTTGTCATTTCGATGTTCACGTCGACCGAGATTGCCCGACCGCTGCCAACGTCGACCTCATCGGTGCCCGAATAGCCGGCCCAGTAGAGCATCTCCCCGGGCTGCGGTTCGACCTCGGCCACCTCGACCGCGGGGGCATCAGGCGAGCCTTCGACGCGGAGCATGCACAGATCGTAGTCCTCTTTGTAGTCCACGATCCTGGCGGCCAGCTTTTCGCCGCCGGGGAAGAGGACCTCGATCCGCGCGTAGATCCAACGGCCCTGAGGCCGGAACGTGTGCAGGCAGGTCAGCACGCGACCATCGCCGACGTAGGTCCCGCTCCCGCCAAACCGCACGCCGCCGCTGCCGTAGTTCCAGACGCGGACAATCGCCCCGTGGACGCCGCGGACGCCGTCCGGCACCGGGTCCCTTGGCGCGAGGGGCTGGACGTCGGGCTGTGTCCCGCGGGGATACTCGGGGGTCTCGCCGATCCGCGGACCAATGATCCGGCGGCCGAAGGACGGCGAGCATCCGCCGGGTCCGCACTGGGCAAGGGCATCGCGGGCCGGGAAGATGACCGCCAGCAGAATCGTCAGGACCACGGAAGCACGAAAGCGCGAGGCGACAGACATGGACGGGTCCTCTCAGGGAATGAGGGTGAACCGGTACTCGAAAAACATGCTGCGGGCCAGGTCCTGCGGCTCCGTCAGCCGATCGGCGAGGCCCGGGACCGGATCCACGCCGGCGGCGCGATAGGCGATCGAAACCGCCGAGCTGCAAAACGGGCAATGGGAGCCGTTGGCGGAGTCGTCCAACTCGGGCCGCACGCAGAGGCGGACCACGGGCAGGTGCCACAGGCCAGCGCGGACGAGGCTCCACCAGCCGTAATCGCAGCCGAGGAAGGCCGCCATCCGCGCGACCGCGGCCCTCCGATCGAACACGCCGTCCCAGCGGGCGTTCGCGTTTGCGCCGTAAACATCGATCCGCCGCGGGAATTGGGCGACCTGGTCGGCCAGCCGCTGCTTGCGGGCGCCGGCCCACTGGACGGTCTCCAGGGCGACCAGCTCGCCGGCCATCCAGGCGGCCATCGCCGCGTGGGAGTAAATCCCCCGGCCGCAGGCGGCGATCAGGCGGCCCACAAGGCCGCTTCCCCGCCGCCAGAGCAATAGGTCGGCATCGCGGATCTCCGCGGCGCTGTCGCGCAGGCTCACCAGCCGGGTGCGTCGGACGGGATCGCGGCTCATTTCATATGGCCTCGCCGGGATCGTGGTTCTCTTCGGCCGCGAGTTTCCGCTCGGCGCGGAGCCTCCTGCGCAAGCGGATATAGCCGGCCTGCTCGTCGGGCCGCAGTTCAAGCCGGGGGGGACCGTGCGTGGCAAACAGGTCGCGGATCGATTCCGGGGCTTTGCGGGCCGCGGCACGCCGGGCGCGGGCAATCACGGCGGCTGATTCTTGGGGGCTCAACGGCACCGCCGACTCTTCTCGCGCCTTGATCCGCTCGCGGAGCCTGAGGGCCCAACGGTCGTGGTAGATGTTGGCCACACTGCCCCGGCTCGCCCTGGCCTCGATCGCGGTCCGCCGTTGGCTCAACCCCGCGGCCAGGAGCGATCGAATCTCGTGGACTTTCGCCAGCGTGAGCGCCATCCCCGCCGTTCCCTACGAGTCGTCGCGGCAAGAAACGAACACGGCCCGCCGCCGATCCTGCGACGAGCCGCTACACCAGCGCCAGGATACCACGTGGTGGAGGCGAGATTGGGCCGGAGGGAAAACAATTGGCCGTAACTGGCCGGCCGCAAGGATTTAAGCCGGCCGGGCGCTCGGCTGCATCGGTGTAGCGGCCGCTGCCGCGGCGAGAGGGGGACCCGCCGCGGACTCCCCGGCCGGTGGGGATATTATAGCCGATGGTGGCCTAGTCTAGAGGGGGGGCAGGTTGAGGGTTCAGGCTTCACGGCATGGCCAATCCACCGCGGCCGCGGGCCGCCACGCGGACGGCCCCCAGACCGAAGCCGCAGACGTGTGTCCAGACTCTCCGATCGGCGCCGTCCTGCCCGCGTTCCTGATCCCTTTGCTCAGCAGAGTCCTCAAATCGCGCGTACGCGGAAGCGGACGAGGATCACTTGGCCGCTCGTCGGGGTGAGGGAAAACAGGACGCGGTAGCTCCGGCCGGCGGCCGCGAACGCCGGGTGCTCGGAAACGTCCAGGACGTGCTTGAAGTTGTAGCCGATCGTGTCCTTCGTCCAGAGGTTGTCCCGCTGGAGCGTGTCGTACAGCACGTCCTCCACGGTGAGCGCCACGTCGCCGTGCCCGGTCACCGCCGTCTGGCTGTCGGGGTCCTGGTCGTCGAGGAGGAAGACGCTGTAGGCCACCGCGCTGATCGCGGCCGGGGTGACCACCATCCCGTCGGGCCCGACGACCCTTGCCAGGAAGGTGGCCGACCCGTTCTTGAATACCGTGCCGGGGACGTCTTGTGCTTCAGCCATAGATCTGTCCTGTGGTTTGGCCTGGGGTGTCGACTTGTGCGACGGCCGCGGTGGGCAGGTCGACCTGCCCGGCCCGCACGCCCGGCGTGACGACCTGGCCGGCGGGCGGCCGGACGACAATCCCCGAGGACTTCCAGCCGCAAAGCCACGCCAACAAGTCTCGCCATCCGGGAACCATCCGCCGTCACCCCTTTCCGCTTCCCTCCGGCCCGGCAGGTCCGCCGCGGCGACCAGCCCTCCTCGTTCGCTCAGGAGACGCCGGTCACCGCGTCGGCGTCGGGGCTGGTGCGGAGATTCTTGCGCACGAACTCGCTCAGCCCGTCGGTCTTGTACACGGTCAACATCCCGGGCTGGTCGACGGTGTTCGACTCGCTCATCGCCAGGACGACGTAGCAAAGGGAGTGGTCCCCGGCCGAGGCCTCGACGTTGGAGACGTCCCTGAGCAGGACGGCGTCGGCGATCGCGTTGCGCCCGGCCGCCTGCACGCCGGCGACATAATTATTGGCGTCCACTGTCGCCAGTCCGCCCGCGCCGCCGGGCGTCGCCTTCGGCACCGCACCCCCCTGGGTGTAGACCACCACCGGCTCGATCTTCACGTTGGCCGTGGTGCTCGCGGCGTAAAGGGCGAACAGGTCACAGTTGGTTTCGGCCTGGGTCAGATCGAAAGCGTACAACCCGCCGCCGATTTCCGTCGGATTCACGTCGTTCGATGCGACGCCAGCCGCGCCGTCCTTGCTGATATAGGCCGTGATATTGGCCGCGTCCCCAGTCTTCGGCGCGTCGGCCGCCGCGTCGTGGGCATAGATAATGCACTTCTGGCCGGCGATGTTCTCAAACAACATGATCGCGTTCCTAATCCGTAATCCCCAATCCCTAATCCGCAATCCGCGCTTTTAGACCCCCATCAGCCGCGGCCGCGGCCGGCGGCTCAGGGTCCGAACGTCAAAGTTCCAATACAGCCAGCCGTTGTCGTCGTCCTCGCCGAACACCCGCAGCATGAGCTGGCGGTCATGCGTGGGAGTGCAGCTGAGCGTGAGCGTCTGCCAGTCCGAATCCTCCCAGCCCAGGACTTTGGCCAGCTCGGCGGCCGGGTCACCGAATGCATAATCGGGGTCAATCAGGGCCGCTCCATAGGGCTCCGTCATGCACCCGTGCGCCTTGCGGATGTAAATCCTGACGACGAGCGGCACGTTCTTCTCGCCCCAGATGGGCACCTCCACCCAATCGGGATCGGCGCTGTTGAGCATCGTTTGCTTGTAGACGTATTCCAGGGGAACAGGGGGGCTTTCGTGGACAGCTTCGTTGAAGTCCTCGGTGATCCCATAGCCGTAGGGAGTCCACCATCGCATCCGGCCGGGTTGAGGATCGCCAGAGGCGTCGGCCAGGTCGTAGAGGATGCATGAGGCCATGTGGTTGGGTTTCGGGCTGATGTAAGCGTTCATCGGGGTCGCCGAACGCAATTGTGTCCCGTAGCCCCGGATGATCCCGTTGAAGGGCGTCACGTCGAAGTTGTTGGCGTCTGCTCCAGAGCCCCCGATAACGGAGCCTCGCCTCAAGACGCCGCTCGTCGCGCCATAACCTCCCCCAAGACCATAAGTGCAGGAGACGATCGAGCCCGTTACCTCCACCAGGGACAGGACAGCCCCAAGATTGCAGCCATGGATTACTCCGCTGATCCTTATGTTTTGTGACGCGTATAACCCATAGATGCAGCCTGCAACGATCCCCGAGACTTCCCCACCGCTCAATGCTGAAAGCCCATAAGTGAACCCTGCGACCAGTCCGCTGAGATTCACGCTCAGGATAGCGCCACTGACATTGACGATTCCGCCGCTGCCCCCGACAAGGCATCCAGAGCACTCTATCCCGTCAATCCTGTCGATGCCGTAGGAGAACCCATTCACCACGCCGCCGATTATGCCGCCAAGACCGCTGCGGAAACCATATCCTTGCACGGAACCCGTCTGGCGGACGGCGCAGTTCCAGGTGCCGGTTTGGCTTGTTTGGATACTGGAGTAAACGGCGACCTGGGAGCCTTCCGCCGTGATCTCGATGTTCCGCGTCACGCGGACCAGGTAGCTTCCGGCGATGTTGAGGGAGTCCAGGGAGTTCGTGACCGTGATCGTGGTTGGGGCGATTCCGCCGGCCGCGATCGTGGTCCGCTGGTAGTCAGCCGTCTTGTTGACGTTGCAGATCGCCAGGATGTCCCCGTCCGTCCAGATGTCGCCGGTCACGTCTGTATCCACGGAGAGGATGGTTTGTCCCGCCGCTTCATCGGCACTGAGCTTGATCCACCGATGCGCCGGCTGCGTGCAATATAGGAGTACAAAGAGATAGGTCCGGTCGATCTGTCCACCGCTCCCCGTTCCCATCAGTTTGATCGTGAATTTGACGGTATTGGGCAGCGGCGTTCCCGCCGAGCCCGCGTAGAGCCGCCCAAGGACCGTATTGTTCGTGCCCTGGAGCTTCGTGCCGGTCTTGATCGGCAGAACATAGACTCCAGGGGAAGTCGAACATTGGAGCGTTGCGGGCTGTCCGGAGTTGGTCCCCGTGATCGTCAGGCCCGCCACGCCCGTGGTCCAGGCCGACAAATCGGCGTCGAAAGTCACCGTGTCGCCGGCGGCAATGACAACGGTGTCCCCATCCACGGGCGCGATGCCGCCTTGCCAGGTCGCTCCTGCCGACCAGCTGCCGCCGCCGGCGCCGTTCGAGGTCTTGGTAGCCATCTGAGGGGTTAGGGGTTAGGGACTAGGGGCGAGGGGTGACGGGCGAGGGGCGAGCGAAGCTCCCTCGTCCCTCGTCTCTCATCCCTCCTTACGCTCCGGCGCACTTGACGACGTAACGAGGGAGACCGCCGCGGACTCCCCGGCCGATGGGGACATTATAGCCGATGGCGGCCTAGTCCGGAGGGGAGGTAGGTTGAGGGTTCAGGGTCCAGGCTTCACGGGGTAAACCCAGCCGCGCACTCGGCGAGGAATTGCTCCCAGGCCATCCAAGGCAGGCGCTTGCCGCACCGGGGACACCGGATGATCCGCGCTCCCGGCGAGACGTTGCCGCAGGCCTCGCGAGCATAGAAGGCCGCCATGGCCAATCCACCGCGGCCGCGGGCCGCCACGCGGACGGCCTCCAGGCCGAAGCCGCAGACGTGTGTCCAGACTCTCCGATCGGCGCCGTCCTGTACGGGTTCCATCCCGTGACTCTACCGCGCCGCAGCCGGGTTCCGGGCCGCACCGAACCGCCGCGGGCGGTCCAGGTCGGCCGGGGCCTCGACGTACAGGGCGACCGCGCCGGCAGGGGACTGTTCCAAGATTCGGATCCACTTCAGGCGCTCCAGGTCCCTGAGCCACCTCCGCCCGCCGCGATCGCTGACGCTCATATCCGCGGCCAGTCGCTTGGGCGTGACGGCGACGGTCCCCGCGCGGGCCCCGGCGAGGATCCAGAGGCGAAGGTAACAGAGCTTCACCGCGGGACCAGCGTCCTCGCGGGCCATGACAGGCTCGATGCTTGCCCAGAGGCGTTCCCACCTGGCGGCATCGCCGGTCCGTAAAGCCTCTCCGGCGTTCATTCGCCCGCCTCCCGGGCCTGGCCGGCCGCCGGCGGCCTCGGCCTGTTTGCGGGCGACCCAGGCGGACAAGGCCGTGACCGGGTAGCGGACGGACCGGCCGATCCTGATCGGCGTGATTTCTCCCGACGAGTGGCTCAAGGCCCACAGGGTTCGCTCGCTGACGCTCAGTGCGGCCGCGGCCTCCCGGGCAGTCAACAAGAGCTTCGACGCGGTTTGTTGGCTGTCCATGCCACCAGAATAGGCGACCGCCCGATTTTGATCACGGGGTTTTCTACGGGGTTTAGTGGGTTTTCCACGGGGTTTTTGACCCTCGGGACGGGGCATGCGTAAGGGGTTTTCCACGGGGTTTTTAACCCTCAGAATGGGGCATGGGCACTTGCTTTTCTACTTGCTTTTTAACCCTCAGAATGGGGCATGGGCACTGGGCGTTTTCCACCGGGGTTTTAACCCTCAGGATCGGGCGTGCGGGAGTGGGATCCACCAGATTTTGCCGCCCAGCCAGCGGGCCCACCAGCTTTTGCTGGCCAGCCGGGCGCCGAAGTGTACATGCTTCAGTCCATGGTTGAGGCACCTGACTGCCTCCCGGAGGCGGTCCGGGTCTTTATCGCCGGGCAGCGGATCGTCCATCTCTTCGGGCCATTCCAATTCCTGAAAACTATCCAGGATCTTGACGACGTGTCGGGCGCGGCGGACATCCACCTTGCGGGCGCGGTGTCCCATGAATTCGAGTTCGCCAGTCCGCTTGTCCCAGGCCGGACGCGGCGGGGCCGGCGGCGGGCCTCCGGCCCGGGGCCAGCGCTCCATCACGCGCTCGCCGATTGCCCGATCGATCGCGGCCGACAGCCGCCGCTTGCGCTCCCGCTCTGCGCCGGGCGATCGCCCGAGCCGCCTTGCCAAAATCGCGTCCCAGTACCGGGGCGGCGCGATGGCTGCCTTGTCCTCGGCGGACATCCGGTCGAGGCGGCGTTGGATCGCATCCAGGTCCTGGTAGGTCTCTTCGCCATACGCTTCGTGCATTTCCAGAATCAGCCGGTCGAGGTGATAGCTCCCTCTGCGGCCCTTCGTTTGCTCGCGCTCCGCGCGATTGATGGCGCTCGCGATCACGACCAGGCTTTTCGTCCTCTCTCCGCGCCGCTCAGGGAGTCTCTGGGAAAACCGGCCGGGCGAGATCGACAGTCGCGCGGCGGCCGGCAGGCGGTTCCAGTACTCGCGGACTCGGGCGTATGAACCGGTCTGCTTGTAGAGATCGAGGAACAGCCGATCGCGGGCGAGGCACGGCCGCGCGGCCGCCCTTCGCGAGCGGCGTCGCCGGCCGCTGGCGGGGATTCCTGTGGGCATCGCCGATGTCTCCTTTCGTCGCCTCGGGTGTGAAGGGAAGGCGGGGGCAGACGTGTGTCCAGACTCTCCGATCGGCGCCGTCCTGTACGGGTTCCATCCCGTGACTCTACCGCGCCGCAGCCGGGTTCCGGGCCGCACCGAGCCGGGGCCTGCTGGCCTGTGCTCATCCGACGGCCGCCACTATCGTCGCTCTCAGCCATCGCCGCGGGGGTGTCAATCGGGGGCCGGGGCCTGATTATGGAAAACCACACTGGAATCCCCCGGCCGAGGGCGCCCGGGTCAAGGTCGATTGCGACCGCTCCGCCGGCAGCTTATGGCGGAGGATCGCGGCCGAGCCCGCAAACGGCTCCGCACTGATATACTTGCCGCAGCACCCTAAATTTACCCATTTTCCACCTAATATACCTGGCATATCCCCCCTGTAGACGCATTTTCGGAAAATCCGGCCGGAATCGTGGTTAGGCACTTGACACAGCAACCCCGGCGGCGATAATAGTAGTAGATTGAGGCTGGCGAGTGAGGCCAGCCACCGGCAACCCCGGCCGAATCCGGGGCACAAGGAAAGGAACGAATCCATGAACGAATCCATGTACGTGATGGCGGAGAGCAGCGAGCAGATCGTCGAGCTGGTCGGCCGCGGGCCGATCCGGGCGAGGATTTGGAAAGGCACGACGGAGGCGGGCGTGCGGTTTTACCTCTACGTGACGCTGATCCAAGTTCCCGAGGGTCAGGACCTCAGCGAGTTCGAGCGCGCATTCAAACGGATCCCCGTAGTCCTCGCGCGCGCGGACCACCAAACCAAACCAACGAAGGGGAAGGGCGATGACCATCAGAGCCAACTACGCGGGGACATGTAACGTTTGCGGCAAATGGAAGCTGGCCGCATGTTCGCGCGGCCGATCCTACGGAACGTGATCCGTGTTGCAGATCGAAAATCACGGCCCGCTTGTGGTCGCCACCAATTATTGGGAGAGCGAGTACGAGCGGGCCGGCAAACTGTTCGGCTCCTGCAACGCGGGGGCTATCCGCCTTCTTTTGCCGCGCGCCATGCGAAGCGTACTCAATGATCTCCGACGCAGCGAGTACGTGATTCTGTCGCGCGGCCCCTGGCCCGAAGCCGGCAGAGCAGAGGCGGTTGAAATCCTCTGGGAGGATCACTCCGACGATCCACAGGCATGGCGCCTGTCCGCGGAGTCGTTTGATACACTCCCCGCCGAGCCGCGCGCCGGCCGCGAATGGATTATCAGCGTGTGGGACCTGAAAAAGGGCAAACCGCACAAAGCGATCGAACGCCGCTGCTATTGGCGGCGCGTCGCATTGTTGCCGTGCCTGAAACCGTGGAAACGTTGACCCATGTACAAACCGAGCGCTCTTCTCGCTGCCGTCCGTTGCTTCGCGGACTTGGAAGTCTGCAATCGGCACATGCGGCGGATCAAGTGGCCTGGTGGCCGCGTGCTCTGCCCACACTGCGGCTCGGATCGCGTGGGCGAAATCAAGAGCCGGCCGATCATGCAATGCAAGGACTGCCGCAAACAATTTAGCCACAAGGTCGGGACGATCTTCGAGGATTCGCCGCTCGGGCTGGACAAATGGTTCGTTGCCGTTTGGGCAATCGCCAATTGCCGCAACGGCATCAGTAGCCGCGAACTCGGCCGAGCCCTCGGGGTGACCCAGAAAACGGCTTGGTTTATGCTCCACCGAATCCGCCTTGCCATGGCGTCCAAGAGCTTCGATCAGATCGAGTAACACAGGAGCAAGCAGGATGGCCAAGAAGGCAAAACCCAAGGGATGGAAGACGTTTGACCAGTTGGCCCGGCGACTGGTCCACGTGTCTAAGCAGGACGTGGACAAGGCCGAGGCCAAGCGGAAGAAACGGAAGAGGGACAAGTAAAAAGCGGGCTCGTTCACCAGTCAACCTCAATTCCACTTTCCCGCCTTGGCATAGTCATTCAGCGGGGCGATCCAACACCCCTCCGCGAGTTGGCTGCGGATCGTCGAGGCCGGCACGACCAGCGTGCCCGAGCAGACCGGGCACGCCCGGCCCGAGCCGTCGCACATTGTCAGGCAAAGGCAATGTCCGTAGGCCGCCGGGCAGTCGCAGACGCCGGCCATTTCGCATTGAAAGAACTCGATGGTCCCCTTGCCTCCGCAGAACGGACACGTCGGCGGCCTGGTCCCCCGCGGCACGCCGATCTGCGCGTTGCTGGGCATCGAGGCCAGCTTGGCAAACAGGGCCGCGAAGGCATGGAAGGGGATCGCACAAAGCCACAGAGCCGCGAAGGCGAACCTCATCGTGTTTCTCCGTCGCCGGGCCCACTGATCCGTTTGGAAGAGTTGATGGCCTTGGATGTCGCATTGAACGTCTCGGCCACGCAATCGCCGAGGCACAAGCGGAGCCGGCTGGCCAGGAGGTCCGCGTAGATCACGACGTCGGCTAACTCGCGGCCAATCGCGCGGATCACCTCTGAGCGTACTATGCCGGCGTTGTACGGCTTGTCCGGACCGTCACAGAGGCGCCGAAGCTTGTTGACTTGATTCAGCACCTCGCCGGCTTCCCCGCCCATCGCACAGGCCCAATCCGTCGCCGACCACTCATCCAGGCGGTAGTAGATCTCTTCGCAGAGAGCCCGGTTGGCCGCTTGCAACTCCGCAAATGTCAGAGTCATGGCGCACCTCTTTTCGTCAAAGTTCAGGGTTCAGGGTTCAACCGATCTTGCGTTTTTCCTCGCCGATACCACTGCGGCGCAAACGCGATTCCCTCTTTTGGGCCGCGTTCCAGTACGCGAACGGCTGGTGCGTCCTCTGGAGACACTCCCGGTCCAGGATCCGATAGAAGAGCGCGCCCATATTCGTTATCGGCTCGCATTCCGCCCGGCGGCGCCAGCAGTCGGCCTGAAACTGTGCGGCGACGTCGGCCACCCACCGCGGTTCCCAGAGTCCGCGGACCGTCAGTCCCCACGCCAGCACGTCGGCAACCCACGGCGCGATCGGCAGCCGTTGGCCCAACCATGCTGAGAGGTAGAGCCGGCTCGCCCCGGCGAGGATTTGCTCCAGGAGTTGGTCCGTGAACTCCCGGGCAACCTGCTCCCGCGCTCCGTCATTCACTGCTGATTCCCCTTGGGGATTGTCCGTTCCCCATCGTCCCAATTGGTTTGGTTTGGTTTGGTTTGGTTTGGTTTTGGTTTGGTGATGCTTGCGCATCTTTCTTTGGTTTGGTTTGGTGGTCCGCGCGCGCGAGGAGTACGGGGATCCGCTTGAATGCGCGCTCGAACTGGCTGAGGTCCTGATCCTCGGGAACTTGGATCAGCGTCACGTAGAGGTAACACCGCACGCCCGCCTCCGTCGCGGCTTTCCAAATCCTCGCCCGGATCGGCCCGCGGCCGACCAGCTCGACGATCTGCTCGCTGCTCTCCGCCATCACCTTCATGGATTGGTTCCGTTCAATCGCGTCCTCCGAAATTATTCTCATCGTTCCACAGCTCCTCTCCGGCGGGGCCGCTTGAGTCGCCACTTGAGTCGCCAGCGGCCGTCCCTGCGGCGGAATTCCTGTTCGTGCTTCCGCATAACCTGATAGACCGCCGCGCGCTTCGCCCCGATCGCCGCCGCGATCTCCATCGTCGTCGCCCCCTTGCCGTCCGCCAGGAACGCCCACACGCGATCCAGGACTGTTCCGCGGACGGCCGCGGTAGGGTCCGCGTCGTTGCCGAGCGTGGATTGGAGCTTCCCCAGGGCCTCGCGGGTGGCCTGCATTTTGCGCAGCTCGGTCTCCAGCTGCTGGATCTGCTGGTCCATTGCCGTAAGGTCAACGCCGGTCACGCCCACAGCAGATTCTTCCATTTTGCGCAGCTCGGTCTCCAGCTGCTGGATCTGCTCGTCCATTGCCGTAAGGTCAACGCCGGTCACGCCCAAAGCGCATCCTTCCTTTGCCATGTCCTCCTCCTCGGCGCCTCCGCGCCTCTGCGAGAAACCTGCCTTCGTTAAAAGACGGGGGAACCGCCGGAAACGGCGACACGGCCGGCGGTCCCCCGCCTCGGACACGCGGCGAGGATCCTCCCTCCTTTCTAGGCCCTTGGGGCCGGCTTGGGGTAAAAACTGCGGGGCAGCTCGCGGAGCTGCAGGTCCCGCGGAAACTCTTCGATCGTCCGGAAAACCCCCCGCTTGCCGCCGGCCGCCAGGTCGAGCTGCTTCACAAACACCCGCACGCCGGCCGCGCGGAGCTGATCGACGGCGCTCTCGACCCACGCCAATTCGCACGGCCGCCGCCGCGGCCCCGACTCGCAGCCGACGATCGCCCACGCGAATTGCGAGAGAAGCCCCGGGCGGAATTCCAGCGGTCCGAGCAGCGGCTCGATCGACAGAAACAGCGGCGCGGCCCTGCTCATCGGCGAATCGGCCAGCTCCTCCGCCCGACGCATCGCGGCCTGGTGGCCCACGGTCGTGCCGAGCATCAAGGGCAAGCCGACGGCGGGCGAGCAGCCGTCCAGCACCTCCGCGGCGAGGTTATACGGGCCGTCACCGGACCAATGCTCCTCGTGCCATTGCAGCCACCTCTGCCACCGCTGCGGACGCTTTGTGCAAATCAAAAATCGCTGCTGCTCGCAGCGGGCGTCCGCAATCACGTCCATCACGGCGGAGATCAGCCCATTGGGCACCGAATCGTGCAGGAGATCGTTCCACACGCTCCAGACGGTGGGCTTCTTGGCCCGCAGCGGCTGAGGGAGCAGCTCCTCGTGGATTCTCAGCGCCCCGTTGAACCGGCCGCGCCGATCGGTTAACCCCTTGTACCGCCTGGCGATCGCCGGGACGGGATTCCGCGCCCGCAGATGGGCCCCTGCGGCGGCCCAGCAGTGATCGCACTCGTACCCACACGGCGAACAGCCGTCAACCAGCGACCAGGCCCGGTTCCAGTAGAGGCCGCAGGCGAGGCGCTCAGGGTTGAGGATGCAGGGTTCAGCCCTCAGCGTTGGGGGTTCAGAATTCATGGTTCCTCACTCCGCAGAATCGTTCGACGAGAGCGACGGGCGCGTTTCGCGGCCTCCAGGGTATGGACTGGAGACTTGGCCGTAGCCGTGGCTGATGGCGCGGAAAGAAACCCTAACGCGCCGTCGTTGCCCGCGAGCGGTCCGCCCGCCGCCGTTCGTTCACCTCCGTGCCTTCGCTTCATGCTAACGATTTGCCTCCTGCGCTTCCTGTGGCTTGCAGTGGGCATGCTCCGCAGCGAATGCGCGGCCCAGGGAAACATAACACTTCACCGAGATCGGCAGGGCGACCCGCTGGATCGTGCCGCAGCGCCGGCACTGGATCGCGTAGGCATCCCTGCCCTTCGTCCCGTCGTAACAGACGACCCACGGTACGTTCATCGCCGTTCTGCCTCTCGTCTGATTGCCCGATGGACCGCGGCAAAAGCCGGTCGAGGCGAGCGATGGCAGACGTTGTCCAGGGAGCGCCAAACTCCGGGCCGGATCTCCCGCTCCGCCGCCCATTCGGGAAGATAGTGCATCGAGGCGCTCGCCGCGCTCCCGTACCTGCACTGGCGGAAGACGATGCGCATCGGGGCGTCGATGCGCTGCCAGATCGTCCGGTGGGCGAACGCGTTCTCCTCCTCCCGCCGGCGCCAGCGCCGCCGGTCGCGCAGACAGCCCGGCGGCAAATGGATCCGCATTACGTCGAGCATTAGGTCCCTCCTTTCTAAATGGGGCCTCGCGCAAAGCCGCAGACGCGCAAAGTGAGCAAAACCCGCGGGGCGCGCGCCCGCGCGATAACCGTCCATTGCCGCTCGCCCAACGATGGTTCAGAGATTTGGGTGCCGCCTGGCGATCTTGTCCATCACCGGTTTCAAAACCTGGCGATCGCCGCGGACCTGGCTCGCCACCTGCGTGTAATGCCTGCGGGCCAAGTCGGTGTCGTGGCGGAGCAAGAACCTCGCCGTGTCCGGGCGAATCTCGTCGATCGCCGAGCTGATCGCTCGCCGGAAGGTATGGAAGGCGAACTCGGGAAGGGGCAGGATCGCCGCCCTCGTGAGCAGTCGCTTGTGGGCCCGCTCCAGGTGCTGGAGCGTATAGGGCCAGGGGAAGACCTCGTCGCCCGTCGGAATCGACTCCAGGGCCGCCAGGGCCCGCGGGTGCAGCCAGATCGCCTGCGGCCGGCCGCCCTTGCAGCACTCCCCCGGGACCTGGAGCCAGACGAGCCCGGCGTGATTGCGGAGCCAGGAGCGGCGGGTATTGAGCAGGCTCCCTCGCCGCAGCCCGGTCCAGAACGCAAACCGATAGAGCGCGGACCACCACGTCCCCGGCGGGCAAACGTCGATCGGCGGCTGCGCAGCCGCGGACGTGGCCGCCAGGAGGTCCTCGATCTGCGTCAGGTCGAGGCAGCCCTTGGGCAGGTGGTGGCCGCCGGCCACGTCGGGGAAATACGGCGCCGGGCGCGGCCAATGGTTGGCGTCCTCGCCGAAAAAGCCCCGCTCCTCGGCCGGCCGCCGGCAGCGCCCGCCGGCCGGTCCGGCGAATCCGAGGACCCGCTCCAAATCGCTTACGATCTTCTTGACGGTATCGGGGCTTAGTCTGCCGCTGCGCCCGGGCCGCTTGCGGAGCTCCACGAGGAACTCCGCGCACAGCGCCGACGTGATCTCCTGCAGGGGCGGGTCGCCGGTGATCTCGCACCAGCGGTTGACGGCGGATTGCAGCTCCGCGATCGTCCCCGGCCTGGCCGGCGGGCTCTTGGCCAAGAGCCGCCGGGGGATGTAGACCTCCTCGACGAAGGCCGAGAGCGTGGGCCGGCCGGGCTCCTGGCCGCGGTAAATCCGGATCGCAGCAGGGGTGAGCGGGTGAAGGGCTGAGGGATTTGTGGTTTGCATGGTGCAACTCCCGTGGAAAGAAGCCTGGTTGCACCTCCGTGAAGACGTGGTCAGAGGCGTCGCATCGGCGGCCCCTATGCAAGTCTACGATGAAAACCCCAGCCGTCATGGCGACCGTCTCCCAAATCGCGCATCAGGGGATTCGGCCGTGCCGCCCGCGTCAAAAAGCACCCGTTCCCGCGCCGCGCCGGTCGCGGCCGGCGCGCTGCGGAAGACCTCGCGGGCGGCGCCCCCAAAGGCTTCCAGTATCGCCCTGAGATCTTTCGGGATCGTGACCCGTTTGAGCTGCAGATTAAGATCGCGGCGGAGCGCGCCGCGCTCCTCTGCGGTCCGCATCTCGGCTGCCGGCGGCCGTTTCCCGGCGAGATCCCAGGCGATCCCGGCGAGCGTCACGTGGAGGTAGGCACCGGGGTTCTTTAGCTTGCG
>Ga0315280_10003458_pt1 | contig 24277 bp, 34 predicted proteins | sample YL17G06_40_MG_FD_203697 | JGI IMG/M metagenome (GOLD analysis project Ga0315280, IMG submission 203697) | Sediment microbial communities from Yellowstone Lake, YNP, Wyoming, USA - YL17G06_40 | ecosystem: Environmental > Aquatic > Freshwater > Lake > Sediment | place: USA: Wyoming | collected... | reverse complement strand
AGATTGTGTTGGCATTGCTGATGGATTTGTTGGTGACGGATAGGCGTATTGCATTGGCGCTGGATAGGCGTATGGATATTGCGGAGGATACCCCCACCGACCTCTGCCAAAGCCTCTACCGCGGCCTCTGCCGAAGCCCCGCCCCCATCCTCTCCCGTATCCGGGTGTCGGATTCATGTATCCTGGGACAGGATAACCAGCGCAATAGCCTGCTGCTCTTCCAGTCATGGGTCCTAAGCCCCAAGGTCCTGTTCTATCTCCTCGTGGCATTCTTTTTCACCTCTATTTTTGTGTTTACGCACACTTTTCTGATTATGTGATTAGTCACAGTAATATATAAAAGTTGCGCACGCAATAATAAATCTCAGGAATAGAAAAGACGGAAAGTATCATGTGGCGACAAAGACATAGACGTGGCAGAAGAGGAAGATTTCCGAAACCTATCACATTAGGAGTAATTCCCCCAGCAAATAGTCTGACTCCAAATCCTGCTGGAAACTTGGAACCGGTTGTGATAGATGTAGCTGAATTGGAAGCCTCTAGACTCGTCGACCTAGAGAGATTGTCACAAGAAGAGGCAGGACAAAAAATGGGGGTCTCAAGAGGCACAGTATGTAGACTGGTGCAAAGCGCAAGAAAGAAAACTGCCCTAGCCTTGACCCAAGGAAGACCCATACAAATAACGTCATATTCACCAGACACAAACACAGTTAGACCCTAGCGCGCGTCTCATATTCAAGTTTCACAAATCCAAGAGCCCGTAACGAAAGATCTGCTCGTCTGGATGTGGTGATTGGGACAAAGAGCGTGACACCGTGTCATCCATTAGACATGAGGTGTAGAACAATTTGCACAATATAGCTCGGAGTCGTTGTACTCAAATCATGCTTGAAGTACCTTTCTACAGGCAGAGATTTGAGTTCACCTGTGGTGCAGCTTGTCTGATGATGGCTATGAAATATTTTGATCCGAGCCTGAAGCTCACGAAAGATCTCGAGATCGACATCTGGCGTGAAGCAAACCTCGTAGAAGACTAATCCACATGTGACCGAGGACTGGCTTACTCTGCTGCGAAGAGAGGCTTTGGAGCGAGAATCCTGGCAGGTGTAGACGACATACCATTCAAGGAAAAAATTCTGAAAGTTTCCCCAACTGCCGACCCTCACGTTCTGGAGTTCTTCTTTCGAGATATGCAGAGAAGAGTCTTGGCCTTGGACGTTAAAGAGGAACGAAGAGAAGTTGCGAACATAGAAATGCTTTCTGCCTTGGAAATGGGCGAAATCCAATGGTCTTGATCAATGCGAGGTTTCTGCATCGGGAAGATGCCCCCCACTGGGTCGTCGTGAGAGGGTACAACCGAAGAGAAGTTTTCATCCACGATCCACTGTGGAAAGCGCCTCGAAGAGCAGGAGTCGCGACGCAGAGATTCAAGGAAATGACCGGTTACGGTACAGGACAAGTGATGATAGCTCTGTCGGCCAAGCTGAGAAAACGTTGACAGGTGCGCTCAAGGGGTCAAATCATATAAAGGATATATCCTCAGAGAATAACCCTGCTGAAGGCTCTCTACTTGATTTTGACATCACTAATAGACATGCTTGTCGTCCTTTTGCCGCAAAGCGTGCTCGCGTGTTCCTAATTCCCTTTTTCCAGTGTGATAGAGCTGAACCACACTTTCTAGATGATGGTCAGTGTATCTGAGACACACCGCTAGCGTGCACGTAGACGAAGCGAATCAGAAATCAGAAGCTACCACGCAAATGAATTTAGGAACACCCATGCTCGCTTGCAAATAAGTCACCGAGATTAAGTCACATAGGACACTTGTACCCGCTTTTTTCCAGACACTCCATAGCTCTTGCTTCCTCGATTTGCCGTTTACGCTGCTTTTCTTCTAGAAGCTTGATTTCGTCACATTTTTCACATATCAAAGCCCTGATTACTTCTCTATTCTGTTTCAGACCCATATGCTTTCTCACAAGTTCGAGTTTTTCAGCCTCAGCTTCTTCAAACTCTATCGTTTCAACTGTCTTTCTGCCCACATTCGCAGAATATTCGTTGTTCAACTTTTTCACCTCCTTGATATTTATGGGAAATAAAGGGAGGAAGAGGTTGATTGGTGCTCTCCCACAATATCGTTAAGCGCCGCGCGCGCGGAGCCATTTCTTTCACGACTCCTATTCCCAAAAGACTATAACCTGTATATTTAATAAAAAGATTTCCGTCATTTAGTTTAGTTTCTAAACTCTTCTACAACGCGCGCTCGTTCTGGCAACGACGACGAAGCATGTTCGATGGGCTGTCACAGCTCAGAGCGATCCAGTCAAGACTCCGTAGAGCAAACCGAAACTCACGCTGCAAACCCATGCTATAAGAGCATACGTAACCACGACTTTCGCGCACTAAAAAGCTAAGAGTTCAATTCTAAAATTGAAAAATCACACTCATTCATCCTTGATTGGGAATACGTCCTCTTATCTTTTTGGAGACTGATCAATTTACCACTCCGCATCAACTCATAATCCATGCACTCTTTCGCTTTTATTTGGTCAAAGCCTCGATTATCTCGGTTTTTTGAGGCAGGGCCACTAATCTTCCTTTCAGTTGACCATCTCTAAAGATTAGAATAGCGGGAATGCTAAGAATGTCATAGTTGTGCCAACTCTCTGATGTAGAAATATCCATTTCGTAAAGCTCAGCGCGCCCAGCTAAATCCTCAGCAGTTTTAACATACACTGACTTCGCCACTTGACATGTGGGGCAACTTCGTGATGAAAAAAGAACGGCAACTGGTTTGGATGCATGCAGTACCTTTGAGGCAAAATCAGAGTCAGAAATGACTTTCACGTAGCTTGGTTTTTCTTTTCGAAATAGCCCCTTCAATTTTGAAGCAACACTGGGATACTTCTTGTAAGCAATCTGATAACCAACTCTTTCAATAGCCGACTCTATCTCGGACAACCCGACCAAATCCGAATCATACACAACCTTCACCGTTTTAGTCAGGTAATTTGCTCGCGCTTCTCTCACTCCGTTAAGCTTCAGGATTTCTCTCTCCAAAATTGGAACGCAAGTTGAGCAATCCATTTGAACGATGGGAATGAGCTTCATTGTGAGCGGTTTTTCGTTGCCGGTGCTCATTGTTCATTTCTCCGGCTTGAATCGTCTAAGAAGCAGGGAGTTTGAGACCACGGATATGGAGCTAAAGGCCATGGCTCCCGCTGCGAAGACGGGATTCATGACTATGCCGATCGACTGAAGCACTCCCGCCGCCACTGGGATGAGAGCTGCATTGTAGCAGAATGCCCAGATGAAATTCTGTTTGATTTTTGAGTACGTTTTCTTGCTAAGTTGAATTGCAGTTGCCACATCCATGAGATTGTTTCTGATCAGGACTATGCCTCCAGTTTCCACTGCAATGTCCGTTCCGCTTCCCAAGGCAATTCCCACATCGGCCTGTGCCAAAGCGGGTGCATCATTTATGCCATCACCAACCATGGCCACAACTAAACCTTCGTTCTGGAGTTTCTTGACTTCTTCAGCTTTCTTGTCGGGTAAAATCTCGGCCAGGTACCGGTTGATGCCTGCTTTCTTGGCGATGGCTTCGGCTGTCCTTTTGTTGTCTCCGGTAATCATTATGACTTGGAGATTCATCGATTGGAGTTTCTTAACGACTTCTGCGGCGTTGCCTTTGAGTTCATCCGCAACGGCGATTAAACCGGTGACTTCAGTGTCGATCGCTACGTAGATGACGCTTTTTCCTTCGCTGAAAAGGTTTTCAGCGTTTGTTTGGTTTGTTTTGCTTATTGTTATGCTTGATTCTTCGATTAGTCTTTGGGTGCCTATGACTATCTTCTTGCCTTTGACCTTGCCTTTCAACCCTTTTCCTGGAAGAACTTCAAAATCTTCTGGTTGCTCCAAGGCGATGTTTCGGCTTTTTGCTTCGCTAACGATTGCTTGACCTACTGGGTGCTCCGACAGGTTCTCAAGCGAAGCCGCCAAAGCCAGTAGTGATTCTTGATTGTCTCCGATGATGTCGGTAACAGCGAGTTTGCCCTTGGTTAGTGTGCCAGTTTTGTCGAAGACGATTGCTTGTAGTTCTCTGGTTTTTTCGAGGTAGTCGCCGCCTTTTATTAGTATGCCGTTCTGGGCGCCTTTTGCGGCCCCGACCAGTATCGCAGTAGGGGTAGCAATACCCATAGCGCAGGGACAGGCAACTATGACCACAGCTATGAAAGCTGTTAGCCCAAAGCCGAAGCTCGCACCAACCACAAACTTCCACAGCAGGAAGGTGATGACCCCGATGGAGAGTATGGCAGGCACGAAATATGCTGATATCGTGTCGGCCAGCCTCTGAATAGGAGCCCTGCTCAATTGAGCATCATTTACCATTTGCACGATCTGGTTCAGGGTCGTGTTCATGCCTATGCGGGTGACTTCAATTTTCAGGGCACCTTCCTTGTTCACGGTACCGCCAATGACCTGTGCTCCTTTTTCCTTTGTCACAGGTATGCTTTCACCAGTGATCATGCTTTCATCTACGGAAGATGAACCCTCTATCACCAAGCCATCTAATGGTATTTTTTCTCCTGACCTAATCAGGAGTACTTCCCCAGGCATTACCTTCTCGACCGGCACTTTCTCCTCTGTTCCGTGTTCTCTTAGTACATTCGCAAACGCGGGCTGAAGGTCAACTAGTTTACGCACTGCCTCAGAAGCCCGGCCTTTGGCGGCCTCCTCCAAGTATTTTCCAATTAGAATTAGTGCTATGATCAACGCTGAAGTGTCAAAATAAACGTCTTGGCTCGGCATCAGCTTGGGCAAGAAAGTCACCAGCGTGCTATACCCCCAAGCAGTGGTTGTTCCAACCACGATCAGCGTATCCATATTTACCGTTTTGGCTCGGGCCGCACCATAAGCACCTCGATAGTACCTGTAGCCCGCAATGAACTGGACGGGTGTCGCAAGCAGAAAAAGCCAAACGTTCAGGGGCAAGAATGGTAATGGAACGGCGAATAAGCCGAACATGAAAGTCAACAAGCCCAAAGTGAAACTCAGAATGAGTAAACGCCTTAGGTTGCGTCTCTCAACCTCAGGCTGGGTGAATGTGCGTAAACATTGTTCACTGCAGAAATAGTAGGTTTTTCCATCAACCACAGTCTTGAAGGCCGCAGTTTCCTCATCAACATACATTCCACAAACAGGATCGCGAGCCAAGATTACCTCTCCTATAGCGTGCTCGAAATGCGCCTTTTTAAGTAAATACGCGCATTCATAACGCTTATGGTTCTGAGCAAGCATTTTCGGCGCGCCGGAGTTCTGCATCTATCGATGCTTAGAATAGCCTGTTTGAAGCTTATTTCGATAGTCTTGAAAGGTTGATCCAACGCCAAACTGGACTTGCGCAAAAGATCAATAATTGTTGTTACGCCTAGGTTTTCGCGACTCGATAGATCGGAGGGCGGTCTACAGATCGTTTTCATTTTTCTCAATCGGCACTGTCATTTTTTCAAGTTTATTATTTCCGAGAAGCTGGATTGCTTCCCTAACCTCAACTCCTTTTTGCAGAATATAGACTTGGACTAGGTTGTCTCTCAATAGGTGGAATGGACCCTCGCCCATGCCTCCTGCAAGCACCACGTCAACTTTTTCGTCTACTAAGAATTGAGCAGCACTTATTCCTTTCTTCCTTGCTATTCTCGCTGCACTATTGACCTTGACATACACATACTTTGTTTGGTTATTCTCCAGTTCTATGAATGCAAAAAAAGGTACATTGCCAAAATGAGCAGAAGTCTTTGATTTCAATCCCTTGTCTTCCACCACTGGAATGCCAACCTTGATTTTCTGTTTTTGTGCTGGTTCTACATGAATTGTAATTGATTCGATATCCTTGAAACGCTCTCTGATTTTTCCTTCGATCTTATCCGAAATCTCGTGTGCTTTCTCCAGAGGAAGAGCTTCTTCTACCTCTATGTGCATTTCTCCAAAGGACACGGGTCCAGACTTATGCAATCTGAGATCATGCACTCCCCTAACGCCCCTTACTCCTTCCGCTATTTCCTTCATTTCTCTGGCCTTTTGCGGACTCAAACAAGCATCCATAAGAACCAGCACTGCATCTTTTCCAAACCACAACCCCACCTTCGTAACATACAACCCAATAGCCAAGCCTGCCAAAACCTCAGCCATCGAGTACCCTAGGCTGGCAAATAGTACTCCGGCGAAAACCACCAATGAGGTATACACGTCCACCATCGAATGCTGCCCTTCACTGACCAGTGACTGAGAGCCGATAAGGTTCCCCACGTTCTTTTTGTACCTACCTAGAACGTAAGAGGCTAGCCCTGAAAGAGCAGCCGCCGTGAGAACGGCAGATGGAAACAGGACAATGCTGGGTTCGAACAGTTTATCCACAGCTTCTTTCAGGATCAGAACACCTGATACGACGATCGTCACGGCGACTATTAGCAAGGCCAAGGTTTCTGCTTTGTAATATCCGTACGGAAATCTTTCAGTAGGCTTTTTCTGAACTAGCTTGAGTCCAGCCCAGACAGCAATCGAGGAAAAAATGTCAGCAAAGGAATGAATAGAGTCTGCGAGCAATGCCACGCTCCCCGAAAACACCGACACTGTGCCTTTCAGAAGGCTGAACGCTAGGAGAACAACTGCAGAAATAATCGCAGCTCTTTCCCCTTTTCTAAAAAGCTGGTTCTTCTCGTTCATTTTGGAACCAAACTCTTAGAGTTCTAATCCTAGTGATGGTGTGCTTGATGGCAGCCTTCAGTAAGCTCTTGAAGCGTGTCATCGTTGTATGCGGCAATTACGTCTTTGACTGTATCTGCGTTCGCTTTCAATACTGCTACTCCTGCTTCTTGGAAGCCGGTCAAACCTCTTGGACCCAGTCCGTAGGTTATTATCGCGTTCGGTTTCCGCTCCAGAATGTAGTCGTGCATGTGTCCTTCGCCTCCGAAATGTTCGCCTTTGTTTTCTAAGGTCTCGATGTTTTCTATCTTTCCGTCCTTGTCCAATGCTATAACAGCATAGAAAGGCGCTCTTCCGAAATGCTCTGCTATCCTAGCGTTCAAACCGTTGTTATCTGACACAGGTACGATTACTGTAGTTTTCATTGCGTCACCTCCTTTTCCACTACTTTCCTCCCTTCCGTTTCAGGAAATCTTCGATTTTCCTGACGATTTCCATGAAGGACTTTGAAGCCGCAGAGTCAGGATGCTCGACGATGAACGGTTCCCCTCTATCAGCATCCTCACAGATTCTTTGATCAATCGGAATGCTTCCAAGAAACGCGATATTCAATTCCTCAGATATCTTTCGCCCGCCGCCAGATTCGAATATGTCAGATTTTTTTCCGCAGTGAGGACAGATGAAGCCGCTCATGTTCTCGATGACGCCTATGATGGGCATTCCGAGCTGCCGAGCAAAGGTGACAGACTTCTTAACGACCACTTGTGAGACCTTGGAGGGAATTGTTACTATTATGACGCCGTCCATTTCTGGCAGCAGCTGAGCAATGCTTAGGGGTTCATCACCTGTCCCTGGAGGAAGATCAATCAACAGAATGTCCAAGTCTCCCCACACTATCTCTGACAGAAACTGACGAATCGCAGTCATCTTCAGCGGTCCACGCCAAATCACAGCTGCGTTTTCGTCGGGCATTAGGAAGTCCATTGAAACAACCTTTATCCCTAACGTACCAGAGGCTGGAAAGGCTCCAGGCGGGCCCACTCGGAGTCTTTGACCCGTCAGTCCTAGCATTCTCGGTACAGTGGGACCATGTATGTCTGCGTCAAGAATCCCGATACGGTCGGCGTGTCCATGCATCGCGAAGGCCACGGCCAGGTTCACCGCCACTGTGCTTTTGCCCACGCCACCTTTGCCGCTTATCACCGCTATCTTATGCCTGACCTTGCTCATTTTGGCCCTGAGCTTCTGCTCCTGGTCAGAAAACTCTTTTTCTCTCTCTGTAACTTCTTGCATACTTGTCAATTCGAAAACTCCTTTCATATTTCAAAATGGCCTCTGTGGCCTCTTCCAAGTCGAGCGTACCCTCTGTCAGGAGGAGCCCTGTGGATATTCTTGCTTCCGCATTTGGGACAGGCGCCAGGTCTTCCTTTTCCATGCGGTTCCTCCCACTCGTTGCCGCAATCAAGGCATTTGAATTTTCTATTTGCGTCCGACATGTATTCTCCTCCTTCTATTCGTATTGCTTTGCCGTTGACCAACGCATCTGCCACCTTCTTTCTTGCCGCCTCTATGACTCTGTGGAATGTCGGTTGCGATATGCGCATACTTTCAGCAGCCGCTGTCTGCTCCAATCCCTCGAGATCCTTCAACCGTATCGCCTCAAATTCATCCACGCTCAACCCAACGCTTTCCAAAGAAGTCATTGGAACACCTCTGGGTTTGAAATACGTCACGCCCGGTTCGCAGCATACTCGTCGGCAGATTCTTGGCCTAGGCATGATTATGAATAAATATTCATAACTCTCTTAAAGGTTTCGCAACGCAAGCTGGAAAAGCAATATCCCGAAAACATGAAATCAGAACAATAGCTTTTCATAGCGGTCAATTACTTAAGCGCCTCTTAATGGTGCAAGGCATGAGTGAATATCCTCCTGGAAGTCGAGAAGACCGTAAGGCACTGGCAGAAATGCCCATGGCAAAACTGTTTGATTATTTCTTTCTGCAAATTCGCAACATTTGGAGAGTTGATGGCCTGTATTTTCTAGGCATCGAAAAGAAGTTTGGGACTGAAGCGGCAACGGAAATTGATGCCCAGGTTTGGGAGAGCATAGCTGCAATCGAGGCTAAGAGCTTGCAACGAATGTTCAAGGTTGGAGAAAACCCAGATGTGCCCATGATTATTGGTCTTTTGCGCAAATCCAGTTGGGCACTAGATCAACCTTTCAAGACCATCGAAATTGGAAACAAGCGGGCTACCCTTGGCATTACTAGGTGTAGGACTCAGGAGGCTCGTCTGGGCAAAGGTTTATGCGAATTTCCGTGCAAGAGAGTTCGGTTTGGATATTTGAAGAATTTCGCGAAGACTTTGAATCCAAAAGTGGAAGTGAACTGTTTGGTTTGTCCCCCAGACAAGCACCCTCCAGACTTGTGGTGCAAATGGGAATTTACACTCTGATTTGCGCGCGCTCTCAGAGAGCTTGGAATCAACTTGGCGCGGGCAATGATACTACTGTGCTCATGGTAATTATCATGGTCTTAGTGTCAAAGCCAGCACGGTGGTTGCTCAAACCTTAACTCAACACGCGCTAAACAAATCAGATAACCTGTCAGTCAATTGTCTCACTAAGCAGATTGACATTTTCGATTCCTAAAACTCTAAATCATAGCGTGCTACTATGGCTTTCGTGAAATCCAATTTGGTGAATAGTCTAAAGATAACGACTTTGGCTGAAAACTCGGCAATGTCGCATCTTCTCGGTCAGTGGGGTCTATCCTTTCTTCTGGAATTAGTTGACGGAAAAGGCGCTAAGAGAAAAATCGTTTTTGACACAGGAATAGCCAAACGTGCATTGCTGCAGAACATCAAGAGTCTGAAGGTTGACCTGAGCGATGTGGACTGTGTTGTTTTGAGCCATGGACATTTAGATCATACTGCTGCTACAGCGGAAATTGTGAAGGCAGCCGGAGCCGTTAAAGTGTATGGGCATCCGCACACGTTTTTGTCACGTTTTCGTGTGGACAAGTCTGGAAAAAAACGGCAACTGGGCGTCCCGAAAGGTGAAGGCGTGGCCGAGATTGAGAAGGTCGGAGGCAAAGTTGTGTTGACTTCTAAGCCAACAGAAATAGCGCCTGGACTATGGACCACAGGGCAGATTGAAAGGGCAACGAGTTTCGAACGTGCGCTTCCACTTTCCGAGAAGGAGAGGGCGGTTATTCAGGTTCACGACGAAGAGGTTGATGATGAGATTCTTGACGATCAGGCTTTGTGGACGTCTGTTGAGGGGGTAGGACCCTATGTGGTTACCGGTTGTGCTCACTCAGGGGTGATAAATACGCTGTTGCATGTTCAAAAGATCGGACAGTTAAGAGAGATCTTTGGTGTAATCGGCGGCACGCACCTTGTTGGACGGTCTGAGGATTATCTTCAACAGACGATTCGGGAGCTGAAACAGTTCGAGTTGAAACTGATTTCGCCTTGCCACTGTACGGCGTTCAAAGCCATGGCAAAGCTTTGGTCGGCTTTTCCCCATGCATTTGTTTACAATTTCAGTGGAAGAACAATTGAAGCTGGCAAGGAGCCGAAACCCCGTATCATCTAAAGGCAAATATTGAAGATATTGTTCAGGGCAGACGTCTTTGTCTGTTCTTTTTGCGGTTTGCGCGCGCTAACGCCCATGGAGAAGACATAAGTTCTGCAGAAACAACGTTATCCTATTCGCGAGGGAAGATCGTGGTTAAATGTAGCAAATGTACCGTTTTCGTGTGTGAACACCCTCAACGAGCTCGGGTCGCTTCTAAGCTGGATTTTTGTCCGATGAACGTTGAGAAAGATGTCCTAAGGAAAGCTAGGGAAGAATATGAAAAACCTGGCGTTGGAAGATTAGCTCATGCTTCTGCTCTGGTGGAGTCAGAAGGTTATATGAAGTGGACCAGAGTGGAGGACACGATGGAATTTGCCAGAAGGATGAATTTTGTCAGTCTCGGTGTTGCCTGCTGTGTAGGGTTGGCCGAGGAGGGAAAAATACTGACAGATATTCTCGAATGCAATGGCTTTCAGGTGACTTTTGTATTCTGCAAGACTGGTGGTGTTCCAAAGGAAGAGTTGGGACTGAAAGACAGCGAGAAAGTACATCCCGGCACCTTCGAGCCCATTTGCAACCCAGTGGCACAAGCTCTAATCATGAATAAAGCGAAAACAGAGCTGAACATAATTGTAGGTCTCTGTGTGGGACATGACTCCACCTTCATCAAGTATTCAGAAGCACCCGTAACAGTTTTGGTTGCCAAAGACAGAGTCCTATGCCACAATCCAGTTGGAGCATTATACACAGCAAAGGGATACTACAAACACAAACTCTACGACACGCACAGCGCACGCACCTGAGTCAAAGCGCCCTAGATTCATAGTATAGTATTACCATCCCGTTTCTGTCTTCTTAGCGCACGCGAGCTTTGCTTTCTTTGAATTGAGCATCATTGTGGACCGCTTTTGAATTTGCGTATCAGATATACCTTGACGGGGTCATTGATCAGAAACGTCACTATTAATGTATAGCCTAAGATTGTAAGTACGGGTATGTAGCCGAGTGGAGCAAGTTCTAGGAAGCCTAAGAGCGAAATCGCAATCACAAAAAGGATTTCCGTCGTGACTGTGATGCTTAGAAAATTGCTGGGCCGTGACTTCCAGAAATGATTCCGTTCACGTACGATCATGAGAGTGAATACTCCTGCAATGTTCAAATAAGCAAACCCGAATGTGTAGATCTTGTCCACGTTCCCGGTTAGCCCGAAATATGATAAACTAGCCACGGTGAGAACTACACTTTCGATTATCATTAGTATCCCTAATGATCCGCTGACTCCAAACAGTCGCGTGACTTTGAACGAATCAGGCTTCGAAGAAAACTGCACGTTATCCGTCGATATGGACATCGAGACGAAGTCGCCTAAGAAAAGCAGGAGCACCGTGCCAGTAATTGACAGCATGAAGGAATGAGTGAGAAACAGCATAAGAACAATGTACCCGACGATATGCAGCTTTCGAGCGACCATCATCAACGCCCAGCTATAGATTCGCTGGTAAATCGTCCTCGACGTCTTGATCATAGCTACTATGCCCCCGAGACCCTCACCAGTAAGCACGGCGCTTGCCGAATCTTTAGCAATGTCCATTGCATTCTTGACTGCTATTCCCACTTCTGCCTGACTCAAAGCGGGAGCGTCATTCACACCATCGCCAGTCATTCCAACCACGTGCCCGCGGTCCTGAAGAGCCTTCACTATAGTGAACTTGTCTTCAGGGTAAATCTCAGCAATGCCATCACTATCTTCAACCGTGGAGTCAAGAATCTCCCTTTGATCTTCCAACTTCTCGATCTTTGCCATCTTGGTTATCTTGTCGCCTAAACCTATCTGCTGAGCGATGTTCCTTGCAATCGGGAGCGCGTCGCCTGTAAGCATCTTCACAGATACGCCCAAATCGCGGATTCGATCTAATGCGCCACGCGAATCTTCCCGTATCCTGTCGGCCACCCCTGCGAGACCGACGAATGCAAGTCGACTCTTGTGATTTCCTCTGGCAACAGCGATCACTCTAAGCCCCTTAGCCGAGAGTGCCTCGGCATGCCTGAACAGGTCTTTTGCTTCTTTATCTGACAAATGGCAGGAGGAGCGAATGGTGTCAAATGAGCCTTTTCCCACGAAGAGTGTTTCACCCGATTTCTGAATCGTAGCTTCTGTCATTCTAGTTTTAGGATCGAATGGCACAAACTCCATCTGCGAGTAACCGTCTAATGAGATATGTTCCTCAGCTGCGGCCGTCAAAAATGCTATATCTATAGGGTCTTGATTAGCTTCTTTCGACGCGAGCGCCCCGTAGAGCAAAACATCGCTTTTGCTGAGCCCATTAGTCGGAATTTCTTCTTCAATGAAGAGTTTATTCATGGTGATTGTGCCTGTCTTGTCCGCACATAATACGTCCATAGTAGCTGCATCCTCGCTTGCGCTGAGCCTTGTAACAAGGACTCCTTGCTTTGCAAGCGCTGAAGAACCTAGCGCCATATTCACGGTGAACATTGTCGGCATCGCAACTGGCACGGAAGCCACAAGAAGTACCCCTGCAAGCGGCAGCAACACGTCAAACGGGAATCCTGTGAGAAGAGCGTACACGAAGACTATTAGAAGAGATCCGAGAACTATCGTAAGAAGTCGGTTTGCAACTTTTACTGTTACCTCCTCCATGTGCAGCTTAGGTTTTGCAAGCTCGAGCAACGAAACGGTTTTTCCAAAGTAAGTCTTTGTTCCCGTGGCATCGACCGTGCCTGTAGCTTCCCCACGTTTGACCGCTGATCCGGAATATGCTATTTCTCGAAGAGACTTTTCCACGATTATAGACTCGCCTGTGAGGGCTGACTGGTCAACGCCGAAAGAACCGTCGATGATTTTCATGTCTGCAGGCAAGAGGTCGCCTGCTCTGACTCTTACAAGGTCACCAGGGACAAGTTCTCTAGCTGGAATGATTGACCACTTTCCATCCCTTTTGACTCTGCTCTGGATCCGCAGCCTCTGCTTCAACGCGGCCATTGCTGTTCTCGCTCTTTTCTCTCGCCACAGTGCCATTGCAGCATTGAAGAGAAGGAGGAACACGATGACGAGAGTTTGTGGATACTTGCCGAGCAGAAAAGTGATTACTGCCGTGGCTTCAAGCATCCAAGGGACGATGCCCCAGAACCGTTTTCCAAGCCTTATGATAAAACTTACTTTCTTCTCGGGGATCTCATTATATCCATACCTTTCAAGCCTTCTCTGGGCTTCAATAGTCTCCAGTCCATTTTCAAAGTTAGTTTCTGACAATTTCTGTTCTTTATCTGGACCGACCAAAACGCTCACCTAAGCTAATAAACCAATTGTTCAACAATACGTTTTGAAATATCGTCCATCAGTTCGAGGGTCGCCGCATCAATTATCTCAAATATTCTGCGATCTGTAATTGAATAGAGTCTTTTGTTGCCGTCTTTTCTGTCCCTCACCAGACCACAGTCTTTGAGAATTTTCAAATGGCGGGATACAACGGGCTGGATTAGTCCAGCATGCGGGATTATTTCACACACACATTTCTCGTTGGTGCGTAGGAATTCAAGGATTTCAAGTCTCGTTGGGTCCGATAGGGCGTTGAAAATCTTTGCCTTAAACTTGACGAGTTTCTCTGCTTTGGAATGCATGCCTACGATAAGAACAATAACAATATTTAAATATTGCTATAGACTCTTTGCCATTGATAATGCTAGAAAAGTCAAACGAGACATACAAGAAGAGGAATAGTTCGTGGAAAAAAGAAAAGTGAGCTTCATATTCTGTGTCTGCACGGGCAAGTGCCCTGGGTTCAAAGATTTAGATATGTGGGATTTCATAAACGTCATTAGAGCAGAGTATCCAGTTGAATACGCATTCATTCATCCCATGCTCTGTGATGAAGACGGGGAGCGTTTCTTTGCAGACTTTCTCCGAAAAGACAGACTCTATGTCATAGGAGGATGTGCCCCAGTTATGCAGAAGAAACTGTTTCGAGACGCCTTTGCAAAGGCAGGACTTGACATAAACAAAGACCTAGTTTCTCTTGACATCAGGAATATGACGACCGAAAAGGCCTTGGAAACCGTGAAGAAAGCGCTGGAGACCGCGGGTTAAGCATGACAGAAGAAACATACATGGGAGTTCTACGAAGCAAAATTCCTTGGTGCCCAAAGATCGATACAGTAAAGTGTAACCAATGCGAGGGCGACCCGCAATGCCTGAGATTCTGCCCCCATGGAGTGTTCGAATACAACAAGGAAAAGAAGGAATTCCTAGTCAAAAACCCGAACAACTGCGTCGTGTTCTGCAGGGCGTGTTCCAAAGTCTGCGCCGTGGACGCCCTGAGTTTTCCAGAGAAGAAGGAAATCCTGAAGCTGATAAAGAATGTCCGAGAAGAAAAAAAGTAAGTACATAATCATCCCGTGTAGCGGGATAGGAAAGGCACTAGGAACGATAACGCGTAGAGCCACGTACATCGTAACCGAAGAACTGTTGCCGAATGATACCGATTCTATTTGTCTTCCTTTACTCACAATCGAAGACGACGAGACTGTGCGGAAAATAAGAGAGAACCCTTGCATAACCCTAGATGGCTGCGTTGCTCAATGTGCCAAGAAAAATGTCGAACACCATCACGGAAAACTCAAAGGAAGCATCAGGATCCTGGACGTGATCAAGGAGAATCCTAAGCTTAAACCTGGAACCGTGCTGGACATCGGACCTGACGGTGAGAAACTGGCAAGAAAAACAGCCGAAAAAACCGTCAAAATCATAGGGGATAAAAATTGAAGATCAAACGCAAAATTGGTCTAATCTCCTGCAGCGGAGAAGGGCTTCCTGAAGGAATGATATCCCGCGTAGCAACTCGAAGAATACTAGAAGAACGCGACGACGTCGTAACAATATGCCTTCCTCTCTTTCTCGCGGGCGGACAAGAAGAGAGAGACTTCGCCAAAGACAATCCTTGCATAACCGTTGACGGCTGCGACAAGATGTGTGCCGCCAAAGGCGTCCAAATGTACGGCAAAGTGCATCCCAAATCATCAATAATCATATCAGACATTGCAGAAAAACATAAACATCTTAAACCCAAATCAAAAAACAGAATAGAACCTCAAGACGAGAAGCTTGTTAGAGAAACTATGAAACGTATTACTGAGGAGATAGACAGAGTAGAGGAGGAAGAAGAGTAGCATGTCAATAGAAAAGAAAGTTGCCGTGGCTGTTTGCACGGGCATGGACCGACCGCTTGCAACAGTGTCCCGATACGCAGGATACCATGTTCTAGAAAAACTGAGGCCAGACAAGACTGTCTTGCTTTGCACTCCAGCCCTAATAGGCGGCGTTCAAGAGGACGTGACCTTTGCCAAGGAGAACCCAGTTTTGGTTATCGATGGCTGTGGAGAAAAATGCTGCGAAAAGATAGTCAACGAGGCGAAAGGGGAAATCAAAGCCGTCATAAACGTTGAAGACGTTCTTAAAGAGCACAAAGACCTGCAGCCGGAGTCTAGAGCTAAGCTTGGGCCTAAAGGAATGAAACTTGCCGAGATAGTGGGTGAGATGGCCGCGAAGAAGGTTGACGAGATACTCGCAGAGGTGAACAAGAGTGAGTGACAAGAAAGTTGCCATAGTGGCTTGCTCTGGCATGGGCAAAGCCCTTGGAACAGTGGCTCGACAGGTCGCTTACAAGGTTGTGGACGAACTGAGACCTGACAAGACAGTCCTAATCTGCATTCCATCTTTGACCGCAGGAGTCGGAGAGTACAAGAGCCTGCTGCAAAAGTATCCTTCTATCATACTCGATGGTTGTGTGGAAAGGTGTGCCACCAAGATCATTTCCAAGAACCGAGGCATGATGAGAGCCAAGGTGTTTATGCCCCAAATGGTTGCGAAGTATAGCTTGAAGCCAAAGTCGCGAACTGACCTTGGTGAAGAAGGCGAGAAGCTAGTTTCTAAGATAGCTGAAGAAGTCGCGGCGCTGGTGGATCAGCTTTCAAGGTGAAGTGAATGGAATATTTGGAGCTAAAAGTTGACAAATGGACATTTACAGTTCCCAAAGGGTTTTTCTACAATGAAAATGATTTCTGGGCCAGAATCGACGGCAATATCGCCACAGTTGGCATAACGTCTTATCTGCAAAATCATTTGAGTGATATAATCTTCGTTTCATTTCCACAAATCGGCGCCAAAATTGAACAGTTCGGCGAAGCAGGATCCTTTGAATCAGTGAAAGCTGCTCTCGACGTCATATCGCCCGTTTCAGGTTCAGTAGTGGAAGTCAACAATGAATTGGTAAATTCACCCGACCTAGCGAACTCAGATCCATACGGCAAAGGCTGGTTTCTGAAAATCGAGCTCTCTGACTTTGAGTCAGACAAAGAGAACCTCATAGATGCTGAAGGTTACTTCGAAGTCATGAAGAAAAAAGTTGAAAAAGAGCACGAAAAAATAACGGGAACGCGTGCTACAAACAAAACGTGAGAGAATTGCGAGAGAAATAAAAGCAAAAGAAGAAAAGTTGGAAAGGCAAAGCAGCAAGCAATTTAGGAATTTTACGAGAGGCAAAGAGCGATGGAAGCTGAGAAAAAGCCGCCCAAGTGGCCCAAGGGCAAGATTATCGCTGGTATCTGCCTCGTAACAATCTTAGTCGCTGCATATGTAGCATGGCAATATTCCACCATAGAAACCAACAATCCAGAGCCCATAGGCCCCGCGCCCAACTTCCCTCTGATGGATATAAACGGCACCTTTTTCACCTTAGAGCAATTCAGCGGAAAAGTAATTGCCATTCATTTCATGATCGTAGGTTGCCATGGCCAGATATATTCCATAGATGACAACCAGCTTCGACATCTTAAATCGGTGTGCAACAACTATTGTGGAAATAGACAATTCGTCATCATCACAGTATTGTCGTCCACATGTCTAACGAGCAACCTATCACAGATCCGCGTGGACTACGGCGTCACTTGGCGCATGGGAAATGATTATAATGATGGAATGATGGACATATTCAGTGCTTACGCTAAATATTCAGTCAACGACGGAACAATCGTACTCGTAGACAAGACATTTAATGTAACCCAGGTGCACAACGAAGCGATAACAGCTAGTACGCTATCATCGGAAATTGAACAGCTCTTGAAGGCTTGAGGGAAATGTTCAATGAAATCATAGGCTTGTTCTTCCTGGGAATCGCAACATTCCTTTCCCCGTGCTCTATTGCCCTTATTTCGGTGTATCTGACCTATTCTGTGGGCGTTAGCAAAAGCATACGGAGGGGGTTCATAGTTGGTTGCAGTTTTGCCGCGGCCATGTGTTTAGTTTTCTTCGTTCTGGGTTACGCAATTTCTTCCCTCATTCCGATAAGCATAATCAACTCGAGGATTTTCTTCGGCATATCAGGCATCGTTATCATTCTTTTTGGAATGAGCAACCTTGGATTGTTCAGAAAAATCGGCCTATTCAGCGGCACTGGAAGCTCTATAACTGAGCGACTAAATGCAGCAAGACTAACGACGCTAACACACTTTTCTGCGTACAACTACGTGATAGGCTCATTTCTGTTCGGACTGGTCGTGTCAGTCGCTTTAGGCCCATGCACATTATCACTAGTCCTGCCAGCTATACTGCTGACCATACTCACTACGCCAACACCCTTTTACGGTGGCTTGCTTCTATTCATGTTTGGCTTGGGCCACGCCTTGCCAGTCATCATCCTGAGCGTAGTACTAGCATCTGCCCGCAAAGCGGCGAGCGACAAAATTGCCCACACAGGAGAATGGCTCACAAGAATCTTTGGACTGGCTTTTCTTGTGATCGGCGTCGTGATAATTGTCTATGCACTGGGAGGATGGTGAGAATTAAAAAAGCCAAAGTGAAAATCGAAGTTTTCGTTCCTTTAGGTTCATGTGTCTGCAACTTCGCACCGCTCATGGAAAAAGTAGGACGCGTAACATCAAAGTTCAAAAACGTGACAGAAGTCCAAATGAAGTCGAACAAATCATCAGAAGCCCACAAGTACGGAGTTCAAGATATGGGAATCGTCATTAACGGGAAGATCACGCTTTCCGCAAGTTTCGAAGAGAAAGAGCTTGAAGATGCAATATCTCAAGAAGAGCGGGCTCAACAGTAGAACGCGACCGGGTAGGTCAATCATCGTGGAAACAAGCTTCGAAGAAATATCGAGAAAATATCGTTTATTGAAAACTGGAAAGACCAAGATCGACCTTCTCTGTCTGAAATCGGAAATTGAGTCATACATAAGGAATCGGCAAGGCGCAAAACGAAAAGGTGATGACTTGGTGGCGGAAGCGCAAGACATGTTAATGGATGTAACGCGGATGATTGAAGAGGGCCACTGCAACCCTTTTAGACCTAAGAAACTACAGTGATACTTCTGTCTGGGGTTGCAACTATGAAGAAAATTCTGCTTGTACGTGCTGAAAACGCTGGCAAAGACGGGAGGCTGAAGCCGTCGTCAAACGCTGGGGAAAGCGAAAAGGTACTTGTAAATGAATAGCGCGCGCGTCCTTGCTCAGGGCTTTCGCCTATCTGGGTGCATGGTGCCATCCATATTCTTCGTAAATCTTCTTGCCTTTTTCGGATACCAGAAAGTCAATGAATTTCTTGGCTAATTCTTTGTTCTTGGAGAAGGCTATTACACCTATTGCTGTGCTTCTGTGCACTTGCAGGTCTTTTGGCAACTCTATGATGTCCATGGTTTGCATGTTCAAGTTCTTGAATGCATCCCATCCTAAGATTGCATCCACTTTTTTCTTGTTGATAAAAGACATTAATTCTCCGCATCCATCGGCATAAGCCACAGTGTTCTTTCTGATTTGTTCTACAAATCCTGCTTTGGTTGCTAAATCATCCCAGACTCCCGTCAAGCAACCACTTACGGAAACACCAACGTGCATTCCTTCTTTTGCCAAATCAGACATTGACTTTATCTTCTTTGGATTTCCAGTTTGAACAAGAATGGCAGAGGTTCTTGAACCAAGGCATCTTCTTGTTTCTTTCAGAACTAATCCCTTCAACTGTGCATGGTCAAGTATATACTCTGAACCACAAGTCAACAAGTCGCCCTCTTTATTTTCTGCGATTTCTTCTATAAGATTTTCAGCTTTTCCGACAGTAAACTCAAATTCTGTTCCGAATTTCGCTTTGAACTCTTCCGCACATTTCTTTATCGGTGGTGCTACTGCACCAGCCGAAAAAACATGGAGATTATTTCGTTTCGACATATTCCTTCCCACACATATTACTTGTATGGATACTTAACTCTGCATTTCTTTGATTTTCTCTTCGACTGCTTTGAGCTCTTTCTTCAGTTCTTCTGCGTAGTTCTTCAGCTTCTCAGTCTTCTCAGCTATGGTAATTCGGTCCTAAGAACCCAAAGATTTCGCCTTGATTGACTATGAATGAGATGCTGTCCACCGCAAGGATGTGGCCAAACTGTTTTGTCAGATTATGAACGTTTAAGGCAAGATTCATTGATTTCCGTCCTAATGTGGTTCTTGTATGCCTAATATGGTCAGTCGTTCCAAGCTTCTTATGCCTCGTGACACATTCGCCGGAGCGAAAATCGCGCCGCCTTGACGCAAGTCAACTTGTTCATTGCCTACTGTGAATGTGCCACTTCCGTCAATGACGTAAAAGCATACGTCATAAGGCTCTGGGCGAGAAGGGATCTCTTGGCCACTTTCGAGACAAACAAGGACAATATTGAACCACTTTGTTTTGCAGATGTCTTTTTTGATTCTTTGAGTCTTTGAAAATTCTGCCAGTTTAGTCAAATCCCATGCATTCAACCTCAAAACGCCTCCTGCATACTACTCCTTGCGCTGGTTCATGATATGGAAACGAATACCCATGAAAAGGAAAGCTGCGGCATACGCGATCAGGATTGATATGTTGAGGACTGGTCCAAAGAAGGTCTCTCCACCCGTGGCGTATCTTGCAAGTTCAACAGTGTGAGTGAGAGGCGATAGCATAGTCACAGCCTGCATCCATTGCGGCAACTCAGCGATAGGTGTGAAGACTCCGCTCACGAAGAGCAGAGGTATGCGAACGAAGTTGAGGGGCATCATCACCTGCCCAACAGTCTGACCGGGGATTGAGGCAAACATGATTCCCAAAGCTGAGAAGGCGAGGGTTGACAGTGCAAAGCACGCGATGATAGCCCCGATGTTAACTATCTGGGTGCCGAAGAAAGCTATGCCAACCAACACAGGGATTATGGAGATTCCGGTGCCGTAGATGATTCCGCCAAGAGTTTTGCCCATAAGGATGGCGAGGAGAGAAACTGGGGAGGTCAGAAACCTATCGAATGTCTGGTCGGCACGTTCGATCGGAATGACTACTGGGCCTATAGATGAGGAGGCAAAAAAAAGTGTCTGGGAGACAAGGATTGGAATCTGCGTTGCCAGCGGTACATTCCTCCCGATGGAGAAGGATAAAAAGAGCGCGAATGGAAACAGGATTCCAAACATTATCGCTGGTGGCTGGGTATAATAGGTCCGCATGTCTTTGACGGCGATGGCCCACGCTACGCGTATCTCTCTACCAAGATGGCTTGATTGAACGTCCTTCATTGTTGCTCCTTTCTCCCAGTCATCTTTTGTGCTCTTCCATGACTCATTTTTTCAGGTTCCTCTTGTGCTGTCGCAGGCTTGATGCCCGTTAACTTCACGAACACATCTTCTAAGCTCGGACCGACAGTGTTGACAGTGATGAGTTTGAGGTTGTTGTTCTGAGCATAATTCCATATTGAGGCGAGGGCGCTGCTTGGTTCGCGGGTGAAAAGTTTGAACTTGTCGCCTTGCTTCACCGCCTCGCTTACCTGCGGAAGCTGTTCCAACTCCTTTAGAGCGTTTTGGGGTGTGGCCTCAAACGCGACCTCCACGGATTGCAGGCTTTCTACAGTCCTCTTGAGCTTTTCAGGAGTGTCGATGGTTGCTATCTTGCCGTGGTTGATGATTGCAACCCGGTCGCACATCTGACTTGCCTCTTCTATGTTGTGTGTTGTGATGAAGATTGTTAGTCCCTGCTGATTCAGCTTCCGAATCAAGTCACGTATGATGAGGACGCTCTGCACGTCCAACCCTGAAGTCGGTTCGTCGAGGAAGAGAATGCGTGAACGATTCATTAGGGCCATAGCGATGCAGATGCGTCGTTTCATGCCTCTGGAAAAACCCTTGACCTTCTCTTTGCGTCGCTCATAGAGCCCAAACATTTTGAGGAGCTCCTTCGCGCGGCTCTCTCGGAACGCCTTGGGCATGTCATAGAGCTTACCAGTGAAGACGAGGTTGTCCCAAGCGGAGAGGTCTTTGTAGACGTTGCTCACATCGGGGACAATGCCCATCTGCTCTTTAGCTGACACAGATTGGCGTTGAATGTCATAACCGATGATGGTTGCTGTTCCTTCCGTCGGACGGGAAATTCCAGTGAGCATTCGTATCGTAGTTGTTTTCCCAGCACCATTAGGGCCAAGGAACCCAAAGATTTCGCCTTGTTCAACTTGAAAGTTTACGTGATCTACTGCTAAAAGATCATCGTAATATTTCGTCAGATTTATTGCTTCTATTGCACTGCCCATGTCTTGTCACTCCACCAACGTTCCAACTTAAAAATGTGGGGTAAGTGAAGATGTTTGCTGATCCATTGTTTAAGACCATCGATTCCTGTGCCAACTTTCCCAATCGTTCATCAAGCACCACCCTAAGCTTCAGGCTTGGATGTTTTTCAACTTTGCATTTCCTTGATCTTCTCTTCTACAGCCTTGAGCTCATTCTTCAGCTCGTCTGCATAGCTCTTCAGCTTCTCCATTTTCTCGGCTTTCGTTAAAAACCGTCTTCTGTAACCGTGTCCCTCTCCATGCATACCACATCCACAGTAGTCCTCACGCCTCCGATGATGCCCACCGCAACCACATTCTTCATCCATATCTTGTCTCACCTCGATTTCTTACTAATACTATTAGAAGTAAAGCATTTAAGCTATCGAGTTTATAGCAAGATAGTTGCTATCAACAACTGAAGTGATTGCACACGCGTCACCGAAAGGATCCCGTCTGCCTCTGTCCTCTTGAAGGAGTCATAGACGTCATAAGCAAGAAATGGACGCTTTTGATCGTCAACGTCATAGGCAATCATGGTCGGGCACGGTTCACCAAGCTCATGCAAGAACTGCGCGGAATCAGTCCGAAGACTCTTGCAGACACGTTGAAGCAACTTCAGGAAGAAGGATTAATCAATAGAGAATCCTTTGCCGAGATACCTCCACGTGTAGAGTACACATTAACGAGTGACGGGAAGCGGCTGAGAGAGGCGATAATGCCTATTTTGACATGGGCCGCGACGAGGAAGAACTCAAAGAACAAGTGTTCCAAGACATACTGCAAGATGCCTGGACACCGAATAGGAAACAGAGCGTCTTTGAAAAAAGAGATGCCGTGATTCTCAAGCGCGCGTAGCGCGCGCTTTAGCCTTAGCCCAATGTCAAGGTAAATAGTGTCTTTCCCAAAAATCTCTTTTTAATACTCTTTAATAATCGGATGAAACTGCTCCGTTTCCTTTTCTGGAGTCCACAAGCTGAATTTGTGAAAAAAAGAAAGAGGGTTCTTCTAAGTGCGCGCGCTACGATGCGCATTAGATCATTACTACATCTAATCAAAGCGCGCTATGTTTGACGTTTTTCTTCACTTTCGAAATTCTGTCTCTCCCCAAACGCGCGCGCTCAGCATGTGCTTTTAAGCTTTCATGGTTCGTCCGTATGGAGCGGGCGCTGATTCTGGCGGAGGGTGGACGTGTTAGCTGCTGAAACTGATTGTCAAAAACAAAACATAGATGAAAAGTAGTACTGCTCCCTCTCGCCATGTTAACTTTTCGTTTGACAGAAAATACCACAAGAACAGGTTGGTTATGAGCGAGAATATCGCAAGTTTGGAGAAAGCCGTCATGTTCACGTTCAATGGCGAAGAAATCAACGTCACTCCCAATATACATGTGACGTTTATGAAGCAACTGCCAACAATATTCCCCAAAGCCAGGTCTAGATGCCCTTTTCGAGTTGCCGCGATACTTGTCGCGAGTTCAGGTACGCTTGTGCCGAACGCTATTATGGTGGCGCCTATGATGACAGGCGGTATCCCTACACTTTTGGCAACGTAAGAAGCAGAGTCAACTATAAAATAGGATGTGGCTACGACCCCAGCAATTCCCACCAGCGTGATAAATGCGTACCTGCGGAGCCTCTGTCTCTCTGATCCCAGTGAACTTTCTTCCTTCACGTTTCTTATTCTTGATAATTGGTAAAGATAGACCACAAATACAGTCAACAGAATGACGCCGATGAATCGACTGGCCTCTTCCAGATAGAGCAAGCTTAGCGGGATTATTGAAGAGACAAGGAGCCCAAAATATAAGCTTCTCACTTCTTCCCTTGCCATGCTCGGGTAAATGTGTGAGTACTTGGGGCTTTTCAACGTGACTATCAGAAAGCAAATGCCTAATATTAGACAGATGTTGACTATGTTGGAACCCAATACGTTACCTACTGCCACGCCCACAGATTCTTGTCTGATTGCAGCAAAGATGGATACAAGAAGTTCCGGTAGCGAGGTGGAAAAAGCAACCAGGATGAAGCCAATGGTTGTTCTGCCAAATCCTGTTATATCAGCAACTTTGACAGAATTGTTGATTGCCACGTCGCTGGCCTTAGCTAACACTGCCAATGCGCCGAATAGCACGAGCAAGTTGCCCCATAATCCGAGCACTTCTTCAAACAACGCCAGCTTACACCTTCGCAATTACTTTTAACGCAACGCTAAAAACATTCTCTGCAATTCGAAGCGCCAGCATAGCGCGGATAATCAAGACTTCGAGAATGAGAAAAATGAGCATTATCATGGAAGCACGCTCTCATCGTAAGCATAAATCTTCGCTAGGTGTTTTGCTCTTGTCCTACATCACTTGGTGGGAGAGGCAGCACTAAT
>Ga0315280_10003457_pt1 | contig 24282 bp, 25 predicted proteins | sample YL17G06_40_MG_FD_203697 | JGI IMG/M metagenome (GOLD analysis project Ga0315280, IMG submission 203697) | Sediment microbial communities from Yellowstone Lake, YNP, Wyoming, USA - YL17G06_40 | ecosystem: Environmental > Aquatic > Freshwater > Lake > Sediment | place: USA: Wyoming | collected... | reverse complement strand
GGGGCTTTTGCCGTCTGGGGCTGAGCATAGGCTTTTGATGGGTTTGCCTCATGAAGTGTTGATTTGGGAGAGCGTCTCGAAGGTTGTGCCAAAAGTGTGCGCTGTTAATCTTTCAGTCGGTGGTAGCGGGTGGCTTCACGCGGTGATTTCGGTTGAGAAGCAGGTTGACGGCGATGGGAAGAATGTCTTGTTGGCGGCGTTTGCGGCGCATCCGAGTTTGAAGCATACGGTAGTTGTGGATTCTGACATTGACGTGTTTGATCCTTGCGATGTGGAGTGGGCGATTGCAACCCGTTTTCAGGCAGGTGAGGATTTGGTTGTCGTTAAGAATGTGCGCGGTTCGACTTTGGACCCTTCTGCTGATCAGGAGACAGGTTTGACGACGAAAATGGGTATCGACGCGACCAGACCGTTTGGCAAGCCCAAGGAGAAGTTTGAACGTGCAAAGATTCCTATTGGTAAGCGTGTTGAGACGGTTGTTCGTAGACTGCGTGGTTTGTGAAGAAAAGTTCTGCACATCAGTTTATATATGCGAGGTTTGAAGAGATAGGGAAGTTGGTGGCTTTATTGTCACGTAAGAAAGAGGATAAGCAGAGTGACGTGTCGCTGAAAGTTGAAGACGTGATGGTTAAAGAAGTAATTACTATAGATGAAGAGTCCACGGTTAAAGAGGCGGCTGAAGTCATGAACAAGTTTGAGATCGGCTGCCTGATTTCCGTCAGGAAGGGGAAAGCCATGGGCATAATAACTGAAAGGGATCTTTTGAAGAGGGTTGTCGCTGAGGGGAAGGATGCGGCTAAGACCATGGTGAAGGATATTATGACGAGTCCGTTGGTTGTTGCTGAGCCGAACATGGATTTGGGGGAGGCTGTGAAGTTAATGTTCAAAATGAAGATCAAGAAGTTGCCTGTTGTTGATGATAAGAGGCTTGTGGGTTTGGTGAGTTTGACGGACATCGCTCGTTTCCAGCCTCAGGTGATTGCGATATTGAAGCAGCTTGCGGCGAGGCAGGCAGCGCCGAAAAGCATGAAGAAAGTCATAGACTATTACGTTGTCTAGCCATTTCGCCTTTTCTTTTTCGTTTCTGCTTTTGAAGAAGTTTAAATGGTCAAGTTTGATTCTATCAGTGCTTGATGAAGACATTAGTGTTGAAGGTTGATTCGGAAGAGCCTGACATTGAGAAGGTTCGTCTGGCAGCGGATTTCATCAAGAAGGGCGGTTTGGTGGCTTTTCCAACTGAAACTGTCTACGGTTTGGGAGCAAATGCTTTGGATGCTGAGGCGGTTTTGGCTCTTTTCGAGGCGAAAAAGCGTCCGCTTGATAATCCGCCGATAGTGCACATTTGCGACGTGAAGGACGTTTGTAGGTTGGCTGAGAAAGTTCCGCCTCAGGCCGAGGTGCTTATGGAGAGGTTTTGGCCTGGTCCGTTGACGCTGATTTTCAAGCGTTCAGATGTCGTGCCTGATGTCACTGTAGCAGGTTTGGACACGGTTGCGGTTAGAATGCCCAAACACAATGTTGCTTTGGCTCTGATCAGGGAAAGCGGTTGCCCGATTGCAGCACCAAGTGCGAATCTTGCTGGCAAGCCTAGTCCAACGTCGGCTGAACATGTTTTGGATGATTTGAGCGGGCGGATTGACGCGGTTTTGGATGCGGGCCCGACGGTTGTTGGTGTGGAGTCTACGGTTTTGGATTTGACGGTTGATCCGCCGCAGGTTTTGCGTCCTGGTGGGACGCCGTTTGAGGTCTTAAGACAGGTTCTGGGGAGGGTGGAGCTTAATCCTGCTGTGACTGCGGAGAAGGCGTTACGGATGGAGCAAGTTCGTTCGCCTGGGTTGAGGCATAAGCATTATGCGCCTGATGCTGAGGTGGTTGTGGTTGAGGGTGAGGTTGACGCGGTCGTGGCTAAGGTGAATGATTTGGTCAAGCTTTACAGAGAGGATGGAAGGAAGGTGGGAGTTTTGGCTACGGATGAAACTGCTGCTCGCTATAGTGGTTGTGTTGTGAAGTCGCTCGGAAGCAGAGGCGATTTGGCGGTTGTTGCACGGAATTTGTTTAGGCTTTTGAGGGAGTTCGACTTGGAAGGTGTGGATGTGATTGTTGCTGAAGGCGTGCCTGCTGAGGGGTTGGGTTTGGCAGTTATGAACAGGCTTCGGAAGGCTTCGGGATACCACATCGTTAAGGCAAGATAGCTTTTGAATTGGCGGAAGTTGCTAGAGAACGAGTCTCTAGGTTAATTTGACCCCCCTTTATAGATTGAAGCTTTACGAGAATCGTACGTGGGTATGGCTGTTCTAGGGGGTTCCAATCGTTGACTTGAAGTTGGGCAAAAGGTTTTATGTCTTGTGTGATTTGCTGTCAGATTTGATGGTGGTAGATGGTTTGAAGGTGAATTGGCGGATTGTGGCTGTGGTGGTGGTTGTTGGGTTGTTTGTGGGCTTCGGAAGCGGGCTTGTTGAGAAGAATCCTGACTCGGTGGGCATTCCGGGCAGGAAGTATTATGGGTTTCCGTTTGCTTGGAGGATGGTTGACACGGAAAGCGGTCAGAAGTACTCGTATCCTTTTGAGTTGCTTGGGGATTGCGTGTTTGGAGTTGTGTCGGTTTCGATTGTGGCGGGTACGGCGATGTTGACCATGAAGATGATGGGGAAGAAGGCTCAACGGAGTGGTAGTGTAGCGCGCTTCTAGGTGCAGTAAGAAACAGAAAAACCTTTCATTTTAGAAGCATAGGCATTTTGATGTTTTTTTGTTTTGCCATCTTCTCTGCTTTCTCATAGCCTGCGTCTGCATGTCTAACTACTGCTGTTCCCGGGTCCGTCGTTAACACTGTTACTATCCGTTTTTCTGCTTCTTTTGTTCCGTCCGCCACTAAGCACATGCCAGCATGTATGCTGTAGCCTATTCCTACTCCCCCACCATGGTGCACACTCACCCACGTAGCCCCGCCAACAGCGTTGATCAAGGCATTCAGTATCGGCCAGTCCGCCACGGCATCGCTGCCGTCTTTCATGCCCTCTGTTTCCCGATTTGGCGAAGCCACACTCCCACCGTCCAAATGATCCCTCCCAATCCACACAGGCCCACTAAGCTCGCCACTGCCAACCATATCATTGATTATCTTGCCAAACCTTGCACGTTCGCCATAGCCCAGCCAACAGACCCTCGACGGCAAGCCCTGGAACTTCACCTGCTCCTTCGCCTTCCGTATCCACCTGCACAGCCCAACATCATAACTGAACACCTTCGAAATCACGTCGTCCAGCTTGTAAATGTCCTCTTTGCTGCCTACCAGACTAGCCCAGCGGAACGGGCCTTTCCCCTCGCAGAACAAAGGCCTGACATAAGCCTGCACAAACCCGGGATAGGAAAAAGCATCCTTGTAGCCTGCATCAAGTGCCTGCTGTCGAAGGTTATTTCCATAATCAAATACTATAGAACCTTTCCGCATGAATCCAACCATCGCCTCAACCTGTTTGCGCATACTCTTCATCGAATGCTCAACATACTTCTTCGGGTCACGCCTTCTAAGCTCGTCCGCTTCGTCCTTGCTGAACCCCGCAGGATAATACCCGTTCAAAGGGTCATGCGCACTCGTCTGATCCGTAACCACGTCTGGAATTATGCCTCTCTTCAGCAGTTCAGGATGCACCTCAGCCGCGTTGCCTAGCAAGCCAATACTACGAGGAACACCCTTCTGCTTAGCATCCAAGACCAGCCTAACCGCTTCATCAAGCCTGTCAGTCCAATCATCCAAATACCCATACTTCAACCTGCGCTCAATCGCCCAAGGATTAACCTCCATCACAAGCGCGACGCCATCATTCATCGTAACCGCCAGAGGCTGTGCACCACCCATCTCACCCAAACCAGCCGTCAAAACCAGCCTGCCCTTCAAACTGCCTCCGAAATGCTCCTTCGCAACAGCCGCAAGCGTTTCGTAAGTGCCCTGCAGAATCCCCTGAGTGCCAATGTAAGCCCAGCTGCCAGCCGTCATCTGCCCATACATAATCAAGCCCTTCTGCTCCAACTCCAAAAAATAGTCCCAAGTAGCCCACTTCGGAACCAGCATAGCATTAACAATCAAAGCCCGCGGAGCCCACTCATGCGTCTTAAACACAGCCACAGGCTTACCGCTCTGAACCAGCATGGTCTCGTCAGGCTCCAAGTCAACAAGCGTGTCAACAATCTTGTCGAAACATTCCCAGTTGCGCGCAGCCTTACCCGTGCCACCATAAATGATAAGATGCTCAGGGTCCTTCGCAACCTCCGTGTCCAAAACGTGACAAAGCATCCGCAAAATGCCCTCAATCTGCCAGTTCTTACAATGCAGCTCAGGCCCGGTCAAACACCTAACCGGTTTCTCAATCTTCAAAGCCAAGCACATCCGAGAAGACAGAAAGCAAGAGCACGTTATAATTCTTTGGGACCCAACACGTTTTAAACAATCAACCCGTAGCCTAGAGCAGAGAGGAAAAACCATGAAAGGAGCAATAGTCTTCCTCGCAGTTTTCATAATCTTCATTGCATATCACTCGCTTACAAAGACATGCCACCAGGAGGACCAATCTACCCCGTGCTGAACTTGCCGACGACCGACTACGCATTGCTAGGAATGCCAGCCACAACCCTGATCATCGCAATACTCAACGGAGTGATCTTCGGCATAATAGCATGGGCAACCTACGCCATACTCGACAAACGAGGAATACTGAAGTAGAACAAGCTCCTCACATTTTATTCTTTCGAAATAGGAAACTCGCTCTTCTGCGCTTCCTTGTCAATGACAACTCTGCCATTCTTAACAACCTTGTCAACCAAATTCACACCGAAAGAATAACCGAGAAACTTGTGGTTAGGCATGTCCAAAACAATCACGTCAGCCTTCTTCCCAACCTCCAAACTTCCCGCCTCACCCGCCCTCCCTACAGCATGCGCCGCATTGATAGTCGCCGCAGTAATCGCCTCAGCAGACGTCAACTTCATAAAATGACACGCAAAAGCAATGACCAACTGCATGTTCTCAACCATACAGCTCGGACTATAATCAGTGCCCAAAGCCACAGGAACACCGAAATTAACCATCACCCTAGCATCAGCAAACCGCCCATTCATCAAACAGAAAGCCGCAGCCGGAAGCAAAACCGCAACCACACCCTTATCAGCCATAGCCTTGAGGCCTTCATCAGAAGAAAAAAGCAGGTGATCAGCCGAAACCGCGCCAAAATCCGCCGCAAGCTCAGCACCGCCCAACTGGCTCATCTCATCCGCATGAACCTTAGGCTTCAAACCAAAATTCCTGCCAGCCGACAAAATCCGCCTAGTCTGTTCCAAACCGAAAACACCTCTCTCACAGAAAACATCACAAAACTCCGCCAGTCCTTTCTCGGCCACCTTCGGAATCATCTCGTCAACCACCAAGCCGACATACCCCAGTGGACTGCCCTGATACTCAAACGGAATGGCATGCGCGCCGAGAAAAGTGGGCACGACATCCATTGCATGCAGCTGGTTCGCACGCTGAACGACCTCCAAAATCTTCAGTTCGTCCTTCGTTGTTAAGCCATACCCGCTTTTAGCCTCAACCGTGGTTGTTCCATGCTCCAACATCACGTCAAGCCTTTCAATAGTCAGATCCCCAAGCTTCTCAACACTCGCCTTCCGCGTCTCCCTGACCGTTCTTAAGATGCCGCCGCCGGCGCCAAGAATTTCCATGTAGGACGCGCCTTCAACCCGCATCTGAAACTCGTCTTCCCGCGAACCTGCAAAAACAAGATGTGTATGCGCATCAACAAAACCAGGCAGAACAGTCTTTCCATTAGCGTTGATGATGTTTTCAGCCTTGAAAACTTTAATAACCTCAGGAGTCTTCCCAACAGCAACTATCTTACCGTCTTTCACTGCCAAGCTGCCGTCGCGTATGATGCCAAGCTCCCGCATCTGCGCGCCCGTGCGCGGCTTCTGACTGCCACCCCCAACCGTGACAAGCTCGTTAGCGTTCACGACAAGCAAGTCTGCATTTTCTTTAGCACCACGTTTGCCGCGCTTCTGAGACACTTTCATTCTCTAGACCACTTGATACTCTTCATTCCTCTTCAGCAGAACAACCCTGATGCTTGAGCTAGCCTCAACCTTCTTCTTGAACTCATCCGGCTTCGTATCCCAACGATGCATCGGGATAACAGCTAAGGGATTAATGGCGAGCGCAGCGTCAGCCGCTTCAGAATTATCCATCGTGTAGGTACCCCCGCTCGGAAGCAAAGCCACATCAACATGCCCAAGCCGTTTCATTTCAGGAATGAAGTCCGTGTCGCCAGCATGATAAACAGTCTTGCCAAGAGCGGTTATCAAATAGCCTACACCGAAACCCTTCGGATGAAAGGGGTTCCCAGGCGACCTGAAACGCTTGACGTTGTAAGCATCCACAGCCCTGATCTTTATGCCGTCCACGTTTGCTTCTTCTCCGACCTTCAGCGTCTTGACCGATCCCTTAATCTTCTTGACACAATCTTCAGGAGCAAATACCACCGTGTCCTCGCCGCGAATGCTTTTGATCTTGGCCACGCTGCAGTGGTCAGAATGAGAATGCGTCACCAGAATCAGGTTTGCCTTTTCAGAGTACTTGCCACTGTACGGATCGATGTAGATGATTTTTCCTTCCATGCCAATCTGAAAACTCGCGTGACCCAACCATCTCAACGTAAGGGTCATTCTGGAACACCGCCCATCTCCATAGCGTTTTGCGCCGCTATTTCCAAGATTCTATTCTCGGTTAAGTTATCAATCTTTAGGTAGTACGAAGCAACGTCAATCACCGCCTTCAGCGGAGCCATGCCACAGAACTCTGATCCCACAATGGGCACATTATACCGCGCACATTCTACTTTGAGCACCTCAAAAACGCGATAAAGCGGAGTCTTCTCAAAATCATGAATAGTCATGCCAATCTGAGTCAAGTTCCTCTCAGGAATGAACGCAGCCATAGCCTTAACATTGGAAAAACCGCCCTTCGCCGCGTGCAAGGCCTTCGCAATCTTCTTGGCAACCTTCAGATCAGCCGTTCCCAAATTCACGTTGAAACCCGCCATAACTTTCCGCGCACCCGCAATCGCCGCGCCAAACGAAGGCACAAACTTGGCCGGCCCGAAATCGGGCTCACGCCCAGGCTTGACAATCATCTCTGACAATCGCTCGTACTCGCCCTCACGAATCCAGTCCAAATCCTTCCGCTCAGGCCTTGGCTGCGCATCCCCGTAAAGGTAGACTGGCACGCCGCACTTGTCAGCCAAACCCTTTCCGAATTTCCTGGCAAGCTCGATGCACTCCTCCAAAGTGACATTCTTCAATGGAATGAACGGGACAACATCAACTGTCCCAAGACGCGGGTGCTGACCCTTGTGCTTCCGCATGTCAATCAACTTCACCGCCATGCAGGAGGCGTTCAGCGCCGCCTCAAGCACGGACTTCTTGTTCCCAACTATCGAGACGACAAGCCTGTTGTAGTAGTTGTCAAAGGTGTAGTCGATCAGAAACGCGCCTTTCGTTTTCTTAACCTCGTCAAGAATCTGGTCAACAACTTTCGGGTCTGAAGTGCTAAAGTTGGGCACGCATTCAACAATTTCTATCAAACCGCACACCAGCTAGACTTACCCGCAGTTCAGGGTAATTAAGATTATCAGCAGAATAATCAAAAGAAATATATACCTTTCATGCAGAAAAGCGCGCGCGACGCGTTAACAACCTGGAACGACAAGGGAACAGCCATCGAGGATGCAGACCTAGCCTACAAGGAAGCTCAAAACACCTACTACACCGCACTCGGAGACGCAAACAAGATGAACGCCTACGGCTGGATTCTGTTCGGACTAGGCTGGGTGTTCATCGGCCTCGGAATAATCATATATGCCTTCAAAAAACCAAAAGTCGTGCAAAGCTGAATCTGAGAACAGTCATCTCTTTTTTTTATTCATGTTTATAAAGCCTCAGCAAGCTCTCTTAAGCGAAGAGGGAAAACAGTGCAGGCAGAACTTGAATTTGAAGTCCCAACATGGAACCAAATCTATGACATGCTTCTGAACATGGCTGAGAAAATCAGAAAAAGCAGATTCAAACCAGACATAATAGTGGGCATCTCCAGAGGAGGATGGCCGCCCGCACGAGTTCTCTCAGACCTGATGGACAACCCCAACCTCGCAAACGTCAGAGCCGAATTCTACTTGGGAGTAGCAGAAACAAAAGGCGAACCCACCCTAACACAGCCAGTATCGATGCCCGTGGCAAACAAGAAAGTGCTGATGGTAGACGAGGTTGTAGACACCGGCAAGAGCCTGAAGCTGACGAAAGGGCACATCCTTGAGAAAGGCGCCGCACAAGTCAAAATAGCCACAGTCTACTACAAACCATGGAGCATAATCAAACCAGACTACTACGAAAAGGAAACAACCCGCTGGATAGTTTTCCCATGGGAAATAAAGGAAACCATACGAAAAATCCTCAAAAAATGCAAGGAGAAGGAAAGACCCATAGAAGCGGAAACGGCGAAACTTGAAAAGGCAGGAATATCCGCCGAACTCATAAGAAGATTCTTGAAAGAAATCCGTGAGGAAGCAAATTGCTAGAGCGCGTCGAGGAATTCGGGAAGTATTTGGTGATAACTGGTTTCAGAGGTGTGAAAATTGGCAACGTTGAAGCCTTTTTCAATGCAATCCGCAATGAGAAAGTGCCAAACGTGGAAATCCAGTTTTTCGACGCTCAACTCGTGGCTACTTGGCAGCACCTGTACTTTGCAGTTCTGAATGCGTTGACGGCGTTCAAGAACAGAGAGAACATTTCCAGAAACCTGGCTATGGAAACAATGCTTTACGCCTCCGCACAGCGGCAAATCCGAAAAGCCATGAGACTTCTGGGAATCACGCGCCGCTCGTCTGACATCGCCACGATAATAGTTGCGGACAAACCTGACAACGCAAAGACAGCCCTGTCGACGGCCTCCAAGAAACTGCACGCAAAGCCTGATGACGCGGTTATTGAATTGACGCGAGAAAAGGAGAAAGCTATTCGAAAAGCCTTCGACATCTCAGAGGCAGAACTTGAGGCTGCTGGCAAAAGAGACGGCTTACAAGCAGCACTCGTCGACCTTGTTATTGAGCGGATGGCGCTCTTGTCGACTCAACGCTAACTCACAATATCTTCTCCTTCATGACGGACAACACATCGTCAGGCTTCAGTATGGAAATTCCAGTTAGCCCCCCGACTACTTCAACCAGCAGAATCTTGTCAGGCTTGGTCAACTTGACCTTCTGCTTGATGTTCGCCGCCGCAGCTTCTATGATGCTTTGCGCATGGATCGCCGTGAAACGTTTTTCAACCGTAACCCGAAAAGTCTCGTTCTCTTCTATTTTCGAACTGAGCTCGGTTGCAGCCTGTCGAATCTCTTCTAAATCAGTGCGCACGACTTTCTCTATGGGGATTATCCTCAGCGTATATCGAAACTCATAGGGACGTTCGACCAGAATCTTTCGCAACTTCTCAACCGCTCCGAAAGGGTCAAGACAAGTTTTCGCTGCAATCAGACCAGCAACACCAGACCTGTCAATCCTCATTGCTGAATCGCCGACTTCTTTGAAAAGAAATGTCAGCTCCGCACAAGCCTCACGCTCATTTCCGCGCGAGGTCGTTGCCAGAAGGTTGAAATCCTTGAGCAATTTCTCACAGGCAATATTGTTCTTGTATGTGGTAAGTAAGCTTTGTTTCTAGAAGAAGCTACTGCCATTTGTTTTGGAGGTCAGTGTAGCTTAGTGGCTTATCACAGCCTTTGGCTCTTAGCCGTCGCCTCACATCATCCCACGTTAAACATCTCACTTCGAAGATTTATCCGTTTTGATGTTTCTTGGACATTAGGCTTAAATTTAGGCAAGTATGTTCTCGTTTAAGTCAAGAAACGGAGGCAAATCATTGGGCAAGACACAGAAACCTGTGATCGTAGTTCATGGTGGTGCCGGCGCCATTAATCCAGAACGCAACCAACCTGTAATGGAAGGAATCAAGAGAGCTACAAACAAGGGGTTCGACGTGTTGAAAAAAGGAGGAAGCGCCGTGGACGGCGTGATGGAGGCAGTCATGGTTATGGAAAATGACGGGTCATTCAATGCAGGCTATGGTTCCGGCCTGAACATAGACAAAGGTGTAGAGATGGACGCTTCAATTATGGATGGAAAGACTTTGCAGGCCGGTGCCGTCGCGCTTCTGAGGGACATAAAAAACCCAGTGCGTCTGGCTAGGATAGTCATGGAGAAAACAGACCATGTCTTCATAGCAGGAGAGGGCGCGGAGAAACTTGCCACGCTCTTCAAACTTGAAAGAATCAATCCAGTTACGGAGCTTAGACTGAAGTACTATGAGGACCAGAAGAAGAGATTGCTTGAAGGACAATATGAACTGCCAAAACTGGCGAAACTAATCAAGGAATACCCCGAATTGCTGGGGTCGGACACTGTGGGCGCAGTTGCCCTTGATAAAGAAGGGAATCTCGCAGCCGCTACGTCAACCGGAGGCTTTCCACTGAAGCTTCCTGGAAGGATCGGAGATTCGCCTCTGATTGGCTGTGGCAACTATGCGGACAATGAGAGCGGCGCGTGCTCGGCTACGGGTGTAGGTGAGATAGCGATAAGGCTTGTCTTGGCCAAAACTGTCTGCAGCTACATTGAAAGTGGCAAGACTCCCCAAGAAGCGGCTGAGGAAGCCATAAAGCTTGTCAATCGAAAGATGCTGATTGGGTACAGTTCCATGGGGTTGATCGCCATGGACACCCAAGGACGGATTGGAGCGGCGCATAACTCGCCGAACCTGTGTTGGGCGTACTTGACTCCGGAGACACCGAAGCCTATCACTTCTTCAACGGCGAAAATTGTGAAAGAAAGCCATTGAAAGCACATTGATGATTGCACTTTTTGGACTTTATTCTCGACAACTGACGAATAATAACCCTTAAAGCGTTGGCAGGTGGCTTCAGTAGGTACACAACAGTTTGTGGAGGTGAAAAGAAATGATAGATGAGGAAGAAGAATGGGAAGAAGAAGACACTGAAGATGAAGAATGGGAAGAGGAAGAATGGTAAGAAAACTAGACGTACAATACTCTTCTCATGATTTTTGTTTACCCGAGAAGTCAGACCCTTTTTGCCCGGTTTTGAGGGTTCAAGTTTATAACCTACTTGTTGAGAGCATTCATGGATTGATGAACAATGACGCGAGTGGCTGTGCTGGACATCGACAAGTGCAAGCCCAAACACTGCAATAGACTATGCCACCGTTTCTGTCCAATAGTACGAACCCACATAGAAGCCATACGATTCGAAAACAACAAGCCCATAATCGTTGAGTCTCTTTGCACAGGATGCGGGATATGCGTAAAGAAATGCCCATTCAACGCCATATCGATAGTCAACCTTCCAGACGAGTTGGACAAAGACTGCAGTCATAGGTTCGGGCCTAACACATTCAAACTTTTCAGGTTGCCAACACCGTCGCCAAGCATGGTTCTTGGCTTGCTTGGTCAAAACGGCATAGGCAAAACAACGACCCTGAAGATCCTTTCAGGCGAGGCCAAACTGAATCTTGGCAAATACGAGAACCCGCCTGACTGGAGCGAAATAGCCCAGCACTTCAGAGGCTCAACACTTCAGGATTACTTCCAAAAAATGGGAGAAGGCAGACTCAAAGTCTCGCACAAGCCGCAGTACGTTGACAAGATTCCCAAGGTCGTCTCCGGGAACGTCGGCGAACTGCTACAAAAAGTAGATGAAAGGAACACTTTGGGAAAAATCGCAGAACAGCTCGACCTCAACCAAATCTGGGACCGACCGCTCGAGGTTTTAAGCGGAGGAGAGCTGCAACGTGTGGCTGTAGCGGCAACTATGTGCCGCGACGCAGACGTGTATCTTTTCGACGAACCCTCAAGCTATCTGGACGTAAAGCAGAGGCTCGAAGCAGCTAGGGCCATAAGAAGCCTGAAAGATGAACAGAAAACCATAATCGTAGCTGAACATGACCTCGCCATAATAGACTACCTGTCTGACCAGATCTGCATTTTCTACGGTGAACCAGGTGTCTACGGCGTTGTCTCCAATGTTCACGGCGTCAGAACAGGCATAAACATTTACCTGCAAGGATACGTCCCAGACGAGAATGTCCGCTTCAGGAAAGAAGCAATAATATTCCATGAAAAGCCGCCTTCAACGGGTTCTGGCGCAGGTGAGACGTTGCTTAGGTGGGAGAAGATAGAAAAAACCTTCAAAGGATTCAAACTCACAGCACACGGCGGCGAGATAAGAAGAGGAGAAATAGTCGGCATTCTTGGACCGAACGGGATAGGCAAGACGACTTTCATCAAGATTCTGGCTGGCATAGAAGAAGCCGATGGCGGCGCGAAATTCGGGGAAATGAATGTGAGTTACAAGCCTCAGTACATTTCCGCAGAGTATGAAGGCACAGTTCAGATGCTGCTGATGAGCGTTGCCAAGGAAGAGTTTTCTTCAAGCTGGTACAAGACCGAAATCCTCCAACCCTTAAGGGTAAATCTGCTCCTAGATCGAAATGTGACCGAGCTGAGCGGCGGAGAGCTACAGAAAGTCGCCATTGCAACATGCCTCTCCCGCAAGGCCGACCTTTTCCTGCTGGATGAGCCGAGCGCGTACTTAGACGTTGAGGAAAGACTGAACATGGCGCGGATCATTCGAAGAGTGGCTGAAAATCATAACGTGGCAGCTTTCGTCGTGGAACACGACGTGGTCACGCAGGACTTCATAGCCGATCAGTTGATGATTTTCACTGGAGAGCCCGGCGTGGAAGGCACAGCGCATGCTCCTACGAGTCTGAGGAAGGGAATGAACAAGTTTCTGAAAGTGATGGAAGTGACTTTCCGCAGGGACCCAGCCACCAAGAGACCGAGAGTCAACAAGGAAGGCTCGAAACTTGACAAGTTTCAGAAGGAAGTCGGAGAATACTACTACACGCGTTCAATACCGAAGAGTTGAGACTAAATGAAGAACCATGTTTTCAGGTCAGAAACGTAGTTAAATTAATGAATGAGCAGAGCATATCGTAGAAGCGAATTTGCTGTAAAGGGGATTGGGGAGGCTTAAGTGGCTCAGACAACCTTTGAAGAGATCAGCGCTGCAGATTATGTTTCTCTTTATAACCAAGGCTATTCAATAAACGAACTCGCAAAAATTATGGGTTGTTCTTACGCTCACGTAAGAAATGTTCTTTTAAAAAATGGAGCGACGCTTAGAACTAGGAAAGAAGCCTTCATAAACATGGTATCTCGCCATCCAGAATGGAGAAAACAATTCTTAAAATATGCTATCCCCTCCGAAAGTCGCCAACTTTCCAGTTCAAAAATTAAGCTTCTTTTTCTGCTGTACACAGAAGGCTGCATCTGGAAAAATAAAGTTCAGTTCACAAATAATCAAGCTATTCTACGGGATCTTTTCTCGACGCTTATGAAAGAAGTGTACAATGTTAATACCAAAACGTATGGTAATGTAACGAATATCCATTCCATCAACATTGCAAATGACCTAAGAACTTACAACATAAAAGAAGCAATACCTAAAGAAGTGATGTATAAACTACTACAATCACCACAATTGACAAAGGAAGTTCTAAGAATATTCGCGGATACGGAAGGCTCAGTTATTATTTCCATTCGCAATGCCCCTCGAAATTATACTGTTGGAGACCGTAGAATAGTGATTGCTTGCACCAATGCTATCGTGAAGTCGCAACTAATTACACTGTTAAAATCACTCAGAATAACAGGGCGTCAAGGAAAAGATGGAGTATTAATTGCAAATGAACGTTCATTAAGAGAGTTTGCCCAGCAAATAAGTTTTTCATCTGGAATTAAGGTTATACGTAAAAAGGCAGGTCATGGAGTTTGGTATATGTATGAAAAAGCCACTTTAGTTAGGCTTCTTATTCGCATTTATGACGAGCAGATAAAGAAAGGTAGAGGTGGCAAGTATCTGGGTGTTTTTCGAAACTGCAAAAACAAAAAGGGAGTCATGAAAATTTTAAATTCATGGTACAATGAGTTAAAGGGGGGATGAAATATGGTTCAGATTTTCGAAGAAATAAGTGCCGCCGACTTTTTTCTACCGTAATCGTGATATTGCTGGGTTCACGAATCCTTCGAGAGCTATTTTTGCGGCTGTGAGAGAACTTGTGGAAAACTCTTTGGACGCTGCTGAAAGCCTCAAGATACCGCCTGACGTTTACGTTAGACTCTCATACGAGGGAGAAGCCAGTGCAGAAACCCAGATTTACAGGTTGAGAGTTGAAGACAACGGCATAGGAATACCGCCCAGACACATCCCTTCAGCCTTCGGACAAGTGCTTTTCGGTTCCAAGTACAAGCTGAAACAGCAGAGAGGAACTTTCGGCCTAGGTGGCAAGATGGCGATTCTCTACGGACAGATCACAACTCATCAGCCTGCCTACATAACTTCGAGCACAGAGATGTCCAAAATTTACATGTACAAGCTCATGATCGACATTCAGAGAAACCGCCCGCTTATACTTGACAGAAAGGTTCTCATAAACAAGGAACAGTGGCGAGGCACAATAGTCGAGTTTTCCTTGGAAGGTGACTACTTCAGAGCCATGCCCAAACTCCTAGACTATTTCAAACAGACAGCCATGGTGAACCCTTATGCGAACCTGACCTTTGTCGATCCAAAGGGCAGGCTTTACAGGTTCACAAGAGTCACCAAAGACATGCCCGTGCCGCCGAAGGAAACGAAACCTCACCCGTACGGCGTTGACGTGGAGCTTCTTCAACGCTTGATACAGATAACACCTTACAAAAACATGCTCGAGTTTCTGAAGAACCATTTTCACCGAGTAGGAGAAATCACGGCGCAAAAGTTTCTGGAATTCAGCAACTTAAGCCCTTCGAAGAATCCGAAGAAACTCACTCATGAAGAAATTGTCAGACTTATGCATATGCTCAAGAAGTACGGGGAGTTCTTACCTCCAGACGCAAGTTGCCTCTCGCCTTTAGGCGAAGACTTGTTGAAAGCTGGAATTCTTAAGGAGTTGAAACCCGAATTTGTGGTGGTTCATCAACGCAAACCTGCAACCTACGGTGGCCACCCATTCATCGTTGAGGTTGGACTCGCCTATGGCGGAGAAATTCCCAAGAGAGGAAACTTCATTATTTACCGCTTTGCCAACCGCATCCCACTACTCTACGACGAAGCCAGCGACGTCTCGGTAAGAGTCATAACGTCCATGAACTGGAGAAGGTACAAGGTCAGCCCAGACATGCCCGTTGCGATTCTGGTGCACATCTGTAGCACCAAAATTCCATACAAAACAGTGGGCAAAGAGTTCATCGCCGACAGACCTGAGGTTAGAAGAGAAATTGCCAACGGACTGCGAGAGGTTGCCCGCCAGATCCAGCACTTCATGTCAAAGAGGGAGCATGTCGACCGAGAGCGGAAGCGGCTTGGAGTCTTCAGCAAGTACTTACCGAAAATAGCGCAGTTCTCAACTCAGCTTGCAGGAAAACAAAAGCCGCCTGACATAGAGAAATTGTTAACGAGCGTGAAAAAATATGGCGCAGAAGAAGCATAAGAGCAGCATCCTAGAGAGAAGGAAGGAAGTTTTAGAAAGTCTGTCAGGGCTCGGAGGAAAAATCTACGACCAGCTTGACAGCGGAAGTTTCCCGTCAATAACGATGCCTAGCCGCTCAACAGAAAACATTTACTACGACCCGCAAGTCAGACAGTTCATTCTAGGAGACAGGAAAGTCAAGCGGAGCGCACGCAACATCCGCCACGTGAAACCTTTCACACAGCTCACGTGGGCCGCGCTCTTTTCCAATGAGCTGACTTCGCAACGCAAAACGTCAACCTTGAGAGATGTTTACTATTCTGCACAGGCATATGAAATGACTTTCAAGGATCAGCAGGAATCAAACAACATAGTAACAGACTTAGAAACTGTCCTAGGATTCTCACGAGAAGACTTCAGTATCTTCCCTGAAGAGCGTTCAGCCATCTTCGGCGATCTGACAATAGAATACAATGTACCAGGCTACGAGGGAAGAACAATGAACCTGACTTCGCATCCCGACGGTGTCATGATTGGCCCAGCGTTGACTTCATCCGAGTTTGTGAAAACGACGGCGGACAAGGTTATAGCCATAGAGAAAGGCGGCTTGTTCACGCGGTTCATAGAAGAGAGCGTGCACAAAAAATTCAACGCACTGCTCGTTCTGACGGCTGGACAGGCGCCTAGGGCGACACGACATTTTATTAGAAGGCTGAACGCTGAGCTGAACCTTCCAGTTTACATTTTCACGGACGGTGACCCTTGGGGAATGCACATAGCCATGGTCATAATCTCCGGCTCAGCAAACGCCGCACACTTGAGAGAGTTGAACACTCCTGACGCTAAGTGGAGCGGCGTGTGGGCAACGGACATCGTGAATTACAAGTTGCCGACTGACCCGCTTGACGAGGTTGACATGAAGAGGCTTTACGAATTGCAGAAGGATCCGCGGTACAAGGAGGACCCGCTTTGGCAGAGAGAAATCAAGACCTTCATGAAAATCAGGAAGAAGGCGGAGCAAGAGGCTTTCAGCAGGTACGGCTTGACATACATTGTCGACGAATATCTGCCTGCAAAACTTGAAGAAACAAAATAGACAAGGGAAATTTAAAATAACCGTGTGTATGCTTTATGTAGAAAGCGCATCGAAAGGAAAGATTGGCATGAGTGAAGAAGGCAGCTTCGGACTGTCATTGGCCGAGAAATTTTTCGGTTTGATAATCCTTGCTGTAGGCGGCATTTCAGCATATTACACTTGGACAAGCAGCCAATCATTAGACCCGTATTTCGGCTTGTTTGCATTTCTGACCATCGCACTGCTCGCAGTGGGAATAGTCCTGCTAACTGCGAAAACAGAATAGCACTGCAATTCTAGAATGGTTTTATGACTCGAAGAGATACTTGTAGTAGTGCGGTGGATGACTGTTTCACTCTCTTCTTTCGACGACCACCTTGCAGTTCGTCGCCAAAGCTGCTACTACGCCCAGCGCGGCAAGCCAAGGAGCAAGAACTACGCCAACAACCCCAACGGTAGCGGGTATCTCAAGCAGAACCTTGCCCGCCTCATCTTTGACGATTATTCTTGTGACGTTTCCTTCATGAAGCAACTCTTTCACTGTTTCAATCAGGGTGTCGGCAGAAACTGAGAGTTCCTCTCTGACCACCTTGCTAGCAGGAGCGCCGCAAGAAGAGCAGAACTTGTCGCCGCCTTTCAATTTTGCTCCGCATTTCGCACAGTAAGGCAGATTCTTTCACCTGCCAGAACAAAGTCTAATAGACGTTTAAAAGAGTTGTTAGCGGATTGGTGAGTGTTTATTAGGGTGATAACTTATAGATTTTGAAACGCAGTATTGAACTGCTGGCTTGTCCAGTCTTGCCAAAGGAGATGCAGGTATGCCTACCCGCCAACCAATCGTATGTGTTCTAGGTCATGTTGACACTGGTAAGACTTCGCTTTTGGACAAGATCCGCAAGACAAGCGTCCAAACTCGTGAAGCTGGAGGCATCACACAACAGATTGGCGCAAGCTTCTTCCCAGTGGACACGCTTCGACAGCTGTGCGGCTCCATGCTTTCGATGGTTAGAGGCGAGATTGAGATTCCTGGCCTGCTCATCGTAGACACTCCTGGGCATGAAGTCTTCACCAACCTCCGTAGAAGGGGCGGAAGCGTCGCAGACATAGCCATTCTTGTGATTGACGTTCTGAGAAGCTTTGAAGCCCAAACCTACGAGTGCATAGACATTCTGAAAAGCCGAAAAACGCCGTTTCTTGTGGCTGCAAACAAGATAGACCGCGTGCCAGGGTGGAGCAGCTACCCCGACACTCCGTTCCTGAAGGCGTATCAACTTCAAGACCCGTACGTGAGAGAGGATTTGGACAACAAGATCTACGACATCATAGGTGTGTTTTCCCGCCTAGGATTCAACGTAGATCGTTTTGACCGCATAAAGGACTTTACGAAAACCGTAGCCATCGTACCCACCAGCGCCAAAACAGGCGAGGGATTGACCGAGCTTCTCGCAGTTCTCGTAGGTTTGACGCAACAGTACTTGAAGAAGCGCTTGCAGACCACTAAGGGCCCCGCGAAAGGCACTGTCTTAGAGGTCAAGGATGAACCCGGGCTGGGACTCACACTCAACACGATAATCTATGACGGGGTTCTCCAGAAAGACGACTTAATCGTGGTAGGCGGGAAGGAAAAACCCATCGTGACGCGAATACGAGCAATTTTGGTCCCTAAACCATTAGACGAAATCAGAGACCCAAGAGACAAATTCTCCTCGGTGAAGTCCGTTGCTGCTGCGGCAGGAATCAAAATCGTTGCGCCTGACTTGGAAGGAGCTCTGGCTGGCGCGCCGTTGTATGCTATTCCACAGGGCGAAAAGCCCGAAAAGTACGCTAAGCTTGTTTCTGAAGAAATCCAAAAGATTAGAATAGCCACTGACGCCGATGGTGTTGTTTTGAAAGCGAATACGCTTGGCTCACTGGAGGCTATTGCAGATATTCTAAAGAAGAATGGCGTGCCGATTCGGTTGGCCGATGTTGGAGATATTTCGAAAAGGGATGTCGTGGAAGCCTCGGTCGTAAAGGAACATGAACCATTGTACGGTGCAATCTTGGCTTTTGAGGTCAAAACCTTGCCAGACGCTGAAGAAGAGGCAACGGCCAAGGGCGTTCAGATTTTCCGTGAAAGCATAATCTACCACGTAATAGAAAACTACCTCTCCTGGTTCAAAGGTCAACGTGAGAAAGAGCTTGCACAAAACTTCGATGCGCTCGTTAAACCTGGCAAGGTCAGAATACTCGAAGGCTACGTTTTCAGAAGGGCAAAACCAGCGATATTCGGCGTGGAAATCTTGGCTGGAAAAATCAATCCCAAACATGCGCTTATAAGAGCTGAGGATGGCGAGGAAGTGGGCGAAATAGCACAGATTCAAGACAAGGGCAAGGCTTTGCCAGAGGCAGAAAAAGGAATGCAAGTGGCCATTTCAGTGGAAAAGCCTACAGTTGGCAGGCACATTTTCGAGAAAGACATCCTGTACGTTAAGGTGCCGGAACAACATGCGAAAGTGCTGGTCTCAACGTTCACAGATAGGTTGACGATGGAGGAGCAGGAAGCGCTCAGCGAGTATCTGGAGATAATGAGAAAGAAAACCCCGTTCTGGGGGGCATGAGACACTCTATTTACAGGGGAAGCTTCGTTCCAACCTTCGATTTCTTGGCTTTTTCGTAGATTAGTGTGGCTGTTGCCATGTCTTCGATGGCTAAGCCTAGGTGCATGGACATGATACGTTCTTTGGGGCCTTCTCGACCGCATATCTTTCCGCTCACAATCTCGCACAATTCTGCGTACACTTCGGGTATGTCGGAGAAATAGCCTTGCCGCTGATAATATTGAAGCTGCTTCACATCGTCAGTGCAGAACTTGTCCATGGAATGCATGGCTTCTGGTTTCCAGTACGAATCGAAATCCAGTAGACACGTGAACCCGCCTTTCCTGAACCACGATGCTTCGATCACGGGTTTCGGATGCTTGAGAATAGGGCCTGCAGTGACCACGATGTCGCAGTTCTCGACAGCCTTTCTCGGCGAACTGACAGGAACAATCTTCAGTCCATGTCTTGCGGTCATCTCTTCCACGTATTTTTGCAGGTTTTCTTCACTAACATCATAGGCTTTTACCTCTTCCAAACCCTTGCAAGTCACGCTCAAGGCTTCAAGGTTGCTCCTGCCCTGTGCGCCGCAGCCCAGAATGCCCAAAACCTTCGAGTCTTCTCTGGCAAAGTGTTTTGCTGCAACGGCGGTCGCTGCGCCTGTGCGCTTGGCTGTTATCCAGGTGCAGTCCATGATGCATATGGGAAAACCTGTTTTTGAATCGTTTAGAATGAGCAGGCCGGATATGTAGGGCAAACCATGCTTCGGGTTATCTGGGAACCCGCTCACCCACTTGACACCCGCTGACACCATTTTCGGTATGTAAGCTGGCATAGCATGGATGAAGGCGTCTTTTTTAGGGTGAATTCCAGGTTTAGGCGGCACTTCTGTTCTTCCCGCTGCTTTTTCAAGAAAGGCTTCTTCAACGACTTGAATAACATTCTTCATCGAGATGTTCAGCTTTTCTATGTCCGCCCTCGAAAGGTATAGAACATCGCCCATCGAACTCATAACAGACACCTCAGTGAACGTCGTGTATTGGAGAATAAAACGTTATTGAAGGAACTACCTCATCTCGCTATTGCGTCACCGATTAGCCTGCTTATCAAGTGAGCGAGAACTGGAGCCTACCATCCGAGAACCGCAATGACCACGAAACCGAGGAACGCCCCAAGCCATAAATTACCCATAGAGGTCACCGATACTCAGTATCCGCCTTTGCATAAAACAGTTATCATTCAAGAAAAGCCGCGCTAGCCGCCGCCGACAGGCGGTATAATCGCTAAAACATCGCCTTCTGCAAGCCTCGTAGCCAGTCCCTTAAGTGATGATACGCTTCTACCGTTGACCAAAAACTGAATGAAGCCCTTGACCTCGCCGGTCTTGCCGTCATAAACGTATTCAACAAACTTCCTGCCATAACGTTGAGTTAAACGCTTGAGAACCCTGTCCACCGTCACAGTTTCGCCCTTCGGAAACTCCAAGGTCTCCTCTTTTTTGCCAGTTACCTCTCTCAGAGTTGTGAAGAACCTGACCGAAACGTGCAAGGACTAGCTCACCGGTACAAGAAGTGCTCGGGCTGAAATTTAAAGAGTTATGCGTGAAGCATGAGGCTGTATTGTTGTTCTGAGGTAAAAGTTTATATTTCCGATGCTTTCTGCTTATTCCGAACAGAAATATTGTTAACTTTGAATGGAGAGAGTTTGTATGGCCTACCTAACGACCACAGCCACTGGACAACCAGTTCTGATTCTTAAGGAAGGAACATCAAGAAGCAGAGGGAAAGAGGCTCAGAGAAACAACATAATGGCAGCCCGAGTGATTGGAGAAGTGCTCAAAACCACGCTTGGACCAAGGGGCATGGACAAAATGCTTGTCGACAGCCTAGGAGACATAACCATAACCAACGACGGGGCAGCCATCCTCAAGGAGATAGAAGTGGAACATCCAGCAGCAAAAATGATGGTGGAAATCGCGAAAACACAGGATGACATGGTGGGCGACGGGACCACAACCGCCGTAGTTCTCTCAAGTGAGCTGTTGAAGAAAGCAGAGGAACTGTTGGACCAGAACATTCATCCAACGGTAATAGTGGCTGGCTACCGAAAAGCAGCACAGAAAGCAACCGAAACCGTGAACAGAATCGCAATCCTCGTGAATCTTGAAGATCGAGAAACACTCAAGAAAGTGGCGTTGACAGCCATGGGAAGCAAGGCAGTTGGTCCAGCAAAAGAACTTTTTTCAGAAATTGCGATTGACGCTGTAAAACAAATTGTTGAAAAACGCGGAGACAGAACGATCGCCGACATAGACAATGTGCAGATGATAAAGAAGACAGGAAAAAGTCTGTTTGAGTCGCAACTTGTCAACGGAGTGATAATCGACAAGGAAGTAGTCCACACTGGAATGCCCAAAAGAATTGAAAACGCAAAAATAGCGTTGCTAGACTGCCCGCTAGAGATTGAGAAGACAGAAATGAGTGCTGAAATAAGAATACGCGACCCACTGCAGATGAAGGCTTTCTTAGACCAAGAAAACAAGATGCTTAAGGAAATGGTGGACAAAGTCAAAGGTGCAGGGGCAAACGTTGTTTTCTGTCAGAAAGGCATCGACGACATGGCACAACACTTTCTAGCAAAAGAAGGCATAACAGCCGTTCGAAGAGTAAAACAGTCAGACATGGAAAAACTGGCGAGAGCAACAGGTGGAAGAATAATCACAGACTTGAGTGACTTAGGCTCAGAGGATTTAGGCTTCGCAGGCATCGTCGAGGAACGCAAGGTTGGCGAAGACAAGATGATTTTCGTCGAGAAATGTAAAGACCCCCGCTCAGTGGCGATTCTCATACATGCCGGACTTGAGAGAATGGTGGACGAAGCGGAAAGAGCCATGACCGACGCTTTATCAGTAGTCTCGGATGTGGTAGAGAACAACAGGATAGTCGCGGGCGGCGGCGCAGTGGAGATCGAAGTAGCCAAGGACCTTCGAAACTACGCCACAAAGGTCGGTGGAAGAGAACAGCTCGCCGTGGAAGCGTTCGCTGACGCAATTGAAATTGTGCCCAAAACCTTAGCTGAAAACGCAGGCCTAGAAGCCATAGACGTGATCGTAGACCTTAGAGCTGCACACGAAAAAGCCGACGGAAAATACATGGGAGTAAACGTGTTCACAGGCAAAACCGAGAACATGCGAGAAAAAGGAGTCGTCGAACCAGCCATAGTGAAAGAGCAAGCAATCAAGTCAGCCGCAGAATCCGCGTCAATGATACTCCGCATAGACGACGTAATAGCCTCAACAAAACCAAAAGAAGGCCCAGGAAAAGGACCGCCACCAGGCGGACCCGAAGGCGAAGACTAAAGCAATTCCCCCAGTTTTTCTCAATTCCTGCCTTATTTTCACGCGTCAAAAATTTAAGCCCGAACCGACATTCTAAATCTAGATGCTCCGGTAGTATAGTCCGGTCAAACCTTGTAAAGGACCATGTATAGCGGCCTCTCGACACCCGTGGGTGAAGGAAAGTCGCGGACCCGGGTCCAAATCCCGGCCGGAGCACCACCAAAACCAAGCTCGTTTCCAGCTCTTTTTTGTTAGAAAGGCTGATTTGAGCACTTTCAAAAGCGCGGTTAAAATCGGAGCACGAACTTACTGATAAAGGCGTTTGGGAACGATGGCACAAACATCTGCAAGAAAGCCATATAGAATATTGAGACGTGTGGAACCTGTCGACCACCTAAGAAAAAAGAAAAGGAGGCTTAGTAGACTTTCGTTGCGCCTCTCAACAGTAGCAGCCACGGATTTTCTTCTGTTTTCAGTAACGCCTTAGCTCTGAATGCATACAGATTTCCGCCCCACCAGAAGTAAACAACGCGAACCCCAAAAGCTGTCTCGTTGCCGCTTGCATCTACGCCCCTGCATCTTACATATGCCACATGCCACCTTGTCAGAATCACGCCCTCACCACTTTCGATGGTGTAGCTTGTTCCGTTGACAACCACAGTGCCGTTAGCGTTTAGGACCTTGATGCGGGTGCCGTTTCTTTTGCCGAGTTCAAGAGTCAAAGCCAATTCCACATCGGATCGCCTGATGGTTTCGTTGTCGACCCTTCTGAAGGCTACGCCTTTCGCTTCAATGTAAAGGTGCTTGTCTTGTATCTCTGTTTCAGCAGCAAACGCAGGAACAATGACCATTGACATTGCTATGGCTGCTACCATGGCGATGACAGCAATCGTCATTATTGCCTTTTTGTGGGATTTTATCTTCATCATATTTTCATCCTCAAGAAAAGCCTAGCCGTGGTCTTTAAAAGGCGTGACGCATGATTCGTATGGACGATTCGTTCATGCCTAGATGAATATTCCAAAGGCTTCAGCGAACTTCTCCACTTTAACAAACTTTAGAACGAACACTCTGCCTTTGTCAGTCAACTTGAAAACGGTTTCGTCACCCTCTTTTTCCTCTGCGACAAGCCCCAACTCGATTAGCTGACCCAGGTGCTTCATCAGCCGATCATAAGAAAGATTCGCACCGTAAAGAATGCGGGTCGGCCCCGATTTTCCACCGTGCTTCAGGATAGAGTTCAAGATGTCAACGTAAATCCGAGTCTTTGAACGATATTCCTTGTGTTCCCTAGCCATTCGTCCTGCTCACCTTAGCCAGCATCGCTAAAAGACACACAAAACCGACAAGCTGCGTTGCTTGTCCGAGAAACAGAAAGACCTCGTCTACAATCATCAGCAAAAAGAACAGATGACTCACCAGCATGAAACCAAAACCAAAGAACACTAACGCCGTTCCCGGACCTCTCCTGAGAAGCCAGTTCGTAAACGTGTACACAGTTATGAAGCCCAGCAAAGTGATGGCGACCAACTCAAGCTGCGGGATGAAGAACAACTTGAAAATTGGAACAGCCGCAGCCGAAACTGCGCCCAACTCAGCCACACTTCGCTTGCCGATATTCACGGCCTGAAGAACATACGTTGCCGTGAATAGGCCGTAAGCTGCAAGCTGAGTTAC
>Ga0315280_10003456_pt1 | contig 24282 bp, 22 predicted proteins | sample YL17G06_40_MG_FD_203697 | JGI IMG/M metagenome (GOLD analysis project Ga0315280, IMG submission 203697) | Sediment microbial communities from Yellowstone Lake, YNP, Wyoming, USA - YL17G06_40 | ecosystem: Environmental > Aquatic > Freshwater > Lake > Sediment | place: USA: Wyoming | collected... | reverse complement strand
GAGGCCATCCCCGAGGCGGTGGCCCGGCGGGCCAAGCTGATGTGGATCAGCTACCCCAACAACCCCACGGGCGCGGTGGCCGAGCTTGACTTTTTCGAGCGGGTGGTGCGCTTCGCTAAGGAGCACGACATCGCCGTCTGCCACGACGCTCCCTACACCGAGGTGGCCTTCGACGGCTACCGGCCGGTGAGCTTCCTCCAGGCGGCAGGCGCCAGGGAAGTGGGGGTGGAGTTCCATTCCTTCTCCAAGAGCTACAACATGACCGGCTGGCGCATCGGCATGGTAGTGGGCAACGCCACCATGGTCGACGCCCTCATGCGGGTGAAGTCCAACCTCGATTCGGGCATCCCCCAGGCTATTCAGCGCATGGCCATCGCCGCCTTCGAGGGGCCCCAGGACTGCATCGGCGAGCACAACGCCATCTACCAGCGGCGGCGCGACCGCCTGGTGGCGGCGCTGGCCAGGATGGGGTTGGGGGTGCGCCCGCCCAAGGCCAGCCTCTACATCTGGGCGCGCCTGCCCGAGGGATGCACATCGCTGGAGTTCGCCAGCCGCCTCCTGGACGACATCGGCGTGGTGGTGACGCCGGGCATCGGCTACGGGCCGCACGGCGAGGGCTACGTCCGCCTGTCGCTCACCATCCCCGACGAGCAGATGGAGGAGGGCCTGCGGCGGCTGGAGGGATTAGCCGCAGGTTGGACGGGGTAGATACCGGCTATAGACGTGCCTGCGGCCTAGTTGTAGGGATTTGGTGGGAGGCCCATCTCAGCTATGCGCTTCTCCAGGGATGAGATAACAGTCTCTGCCGCTTTTTCGAGAGAGGCAGCTTGAACTAGCAAGACGATTCCCGGGCTGTCATCTTTGGGCTCAGCGAAGAGGATGTAGGCCACGCGGGAGAAGCTGTTCATGATCTGGCCACGGATGGGGTGCTCAATGAGAGCCGGATATCCATCTATCTGCCCCAACTCGGTGCGGTCAGCGGCCGCCCACCACTCCATGCGCACAGGCAGATAGCCGATGAGGAACATCGATGTGTTGGCAGGTTCGTCGCCGCCGAACGTGGTAGGCATGAGCCACCCACCGTTGACCGCGATTACCACACCGTCACAGGCACTAGCGATAAGGCCCTCAGTCGAGAGCTCAGGGATGGCTAGAGGGGAGGAGAGAATCTCTGCGAGGGGTAGGGGTAGGGCCTCCCCGTCTGTCCCGTAGGACGCCCACACGTCGCAGTGCTCACGGCTCACCGGCTCGTTGACGTCCTCCGGCCCCACGGCCAGGAACGGTCCGAACTGTCCTCTGGCCCTGGGCTTGAGCAAGTCCTGGGCCTCGAGAGCATTATCGTGGTCGACGGCGTCCATACGAGCCTGCTCGTCAGTCAACCAGGCTGGAGGGTTCTCCTCGTTGAGGGTCCTGGCTGCCCAAACGCCAGCCACTATTGCCCCAACCACGAATACAACGCCAATGGCACCAAGGAGCACAAAGGAGCTCCTGAACAGCCGTCGACCAGGCGAAGCCTTCACGTCGTTGGTCCCACAGGTTGAATGCGAGATTCCCCCTTCATCAATTTACTCCTCCCGCGTTGGTTGTCAACCGTTGTAGTGTTTCAGTCCAGGTGAGAGATGGAGGCTCAGACGGCCTCTGGCCGCTCATCCTGAGCTTGTCGAAGGAGCGGGGGCTCATGGTTCGACAAGCTCACCATGAGCGGCCATGCGCAGGCACCGCAAACCGCTCGCCCTGAGCCTGTCGAAGGGTGAGCGGCCCAAGAAGGGAGGCTGCAATGCATCAACCGCAGCTGTCAGGACTAACACCTGGAAAGTCGCGACCCATGATTTCTCATATGTCTCGAAACACCTGAGCCGCAGCAAGCCCTCCCTTCTTGCGGTATACTTGTAGGGGAAAGTGCATTCTGTCAAGGAGGGCTGACAGCATAGCTACGACCGGCCACGTCACCGCCGAGCCCATCGAGCGGGCGTATCTGGTGGCGGTGGAGATAAAGGGGCGAGACAATAGTCGCTGGACCAGCGAGAGCTCGCTGGAGGAGCTGGCCCAGCTAGCTCTGACCGCCGGCGCTGCTGTGGTCGGCAGGTGCGTCCAGCGGCTGGAGCGACGCACGCCCGCCTACTACGTGGGCCGCGGCAAGGTGCAAGAGCTAGCCTCTCTGCGGCATCGCCTGGGCTATAGTACGATAATCTTCGACGACGAGCTGTCGCCCTCCCAGCAGCGCAACCTGGAAGACGCCCTCCAGATCAAGGTGCTCGACCGCACCGCTCTCATCCTTGACATATTCGCTCAGCACGCCCGCACTCGCGAGGGGGCCCTTCAGGTGGAGCTGGCCCAGCACGAATACCTGCTGCCTCGCCTGGCCGGCCAGTGGACCCACTTGGAGCGGCTGGAGGGAGCCATCGGCACCCGCGGCCCCGGCGAGACCCAGTTGGAGACCGACCGCCGTCTGATCCGTGGCAGGATTCAGCGCCTGAAGCGCCAGCTCGAGGAGGTGCGGCGGCAGCGCGCCCTCTATCGGCGGCGGCGGGCGCGCCAGGGGGCGTCGGTCGTCTCACTGGTGGGGTACACCAACGCCGGCAAGAGCACCCTCATGCGGGCCCTGTCGGGGGCCGATGTGCTGGTGGAGGACAAGCTGTTCGCCACCCTTGACCCCATCACCCGGCGGGTGACCTTGCCTCAGGGCGGCGTCTTCCTCCTCACCGACACCGTCGGCTTCATCCAGAAGCTGCCCACCCAACTGGTGGCTGCCTTCCGCGCGACTCTGGAGGAGCTGTCTGAGGCCAGCCTTCTTCTGCATGTGGTGGACATAACCCATCCCGATGCCGCCGAACAGGCTCAGACGGTGGAGGATACCCTGGCTGAGCTGGGCCTGGCCGACAAGCCCCGGATTACCGTTCTCAACAAGGCCGACCTCATCTGCGGGCCGGACGGGCTGCCCATCGAGGGGCTGGAAGGTCTGGGCGAGGTGCGGGCCTCCCTCCGATACTGGCGGCCGGATGCGCTGCTGGTGTCGGCGGCCAAGGGCTGGGGCCTGGCCGAGCTCCTGGGCCGTGTCGAAGCCACCCTGGGCCTCGGCGAGGAGGGCGAGACCGCCTCCTGGGGCTATCGGGTGCGGGCAGCGGGCTAGAGGAAAGACAGCCGGAAGAATTCTTGGTTTCTTGGGAAGACTATATTGACAAACTTCGATATAATCCCTACAATAGCATCAGCATGAACGAGGTAGGGGAGCCCGCGCTGGAATCCATCGCTCGGAGCTGTTGCCCCGGCCTGAGCGCTGCGGCGGCCGGCGCCGCCAAGCGCTGGGCGGCTGTCTTCAAGGCCCTTTCGGACCCCACCCGCCTGCAAATCCTCAGCCTGGTGGCCAGGAACCCGGGCGGCGTCTGCGAGTGCAGCATCGTTGACTGCACACCCCTGAGTCAGCCCACCATCTCCTATCATGTCAAGGTGCTCAAGGAGGCGGGCCTGCTCGACGTCGAGAAGCAGGGATTGTGGTGCTACTTCCGCCTACGCAAGGACGTCCTGGGCCAGGTGGTCGCGGCTCTGAGCGGTCTGGGTGGATAGTGCTTGAAAACGGCGCAATCTCGGCAGTTTGGATGTAAGGAGGCAGCCGATGGCCAGGAAGAAGGAGATCAAGCAGAGAGTGGGCAAGCGCTATGCCCAGCTTGCCCGCCAGGCCGCACAGCAGGCGGGCGCTAGCTGCTGCTCGCCTCAGCCGAGCTGTTGCGCGCCAGCCGAACCCGCGGTCGCTGACCCCATCAGCGGCCAGCTCTACGCTCCCGAGGACCTGAGGGAGATCCCCCTGGAGGCGGCGCTGGCCTCCCTGGGCTGCGGCAACCCCGTGGCCCTGGCCGAGCTGCACCCGGGGGAGGTAGTGCTGGACCTGGGCAGCGGCGGCGGCATCGACGTTCTCCTCTCCGCCCGGCGGGTGGGCCCCACAGGCAAGGCCTACGGCCTGGACATGGTGGACGAGATGCTGGAGCTGGCCCGTCAGAACCAGAGGAAGGCGGCCATCGAGAACGTGGAGTTCCTCAAGGGGGAGATAGAGGACATTCCTCTGCCTGACGGTTCGGTGGATGTGGTCATTAGCAACTGTGTGGTGAACCTGTCGCCCGACAAGGACCGGGTGTTGCGCGAGGCCTATCGCGTGCTCAAGCCCGGCGGGCGCCTCGCCATCTCCGACATCATCGTCAGGGGTGACATGCCAGAGGGGCTGCGGCGCAACCTGGAGCTGTGGGCGGGCTGCGTGGCTGGAGCCCTGAGGGAAGAGGAGTACGTGGCCAAGCTGAGGGCCGCCGGCTTCCAGAACATTGGCGTCGAGGTCACGCGAGTGTGGAAGGAAGAGGACCTTCAGGGGACTGAGGTCGCAGAGGTTGTCGCGTGCCTTGCGCCCGAGGCAAGGGAGCAGGCTCTTCTCAGCTTTGTGAGCGCCTTCATTCGCGCCCAGAAGCCCATTGCCAGCACGCCCAGATGCTGTGGCTAGGCAGGTTCGTTTAGCCGCTGCCGCGGTGGGCGGTCTTTTCCGAAGGCAAGGGCGTTCTAGTCGCCCAAGAGGGTTTCGTAGTTCAGGGCGATGATCTCGTCCACGTACTCGGAGCGCCAGGCGGCATTGGGGATGCGCAGGCCGCGCTCGCGGAACCAGCGGTGGAACTTTAGATACTGCTCCTCTAGGTAGCGGCGCCAGGCGTTCTCCTGGGCGAAGAGCTGGGGGTCGGCCTCTTCCAGCCGCTTGTCCATGTCCTCGGGGTCGATGTCAAGGTCTTCCCGCCAGTATTCAGCCAGGTAGTCGAGGCTCTCCTCCAGGTTGCGTCGGCACTCCTCCAGGAGGGCAACCATCATCCCTTCCTGGTTCACTTTCCGCCCGCGCAGGCGCAGCTCACGGCCGCAGGCTTCGCACAACAACACCAGCTTGCGGGCGTCGCACTCCTCGCGAGGGTTGCAGCCCTGGCAGAGAGGGGCGAACTGGCTGGCTGAGGCGGCACGGGAGTAGCCTACCATCACCTCTGGGACCAGGGCGCCGCAACGGGGGCAGCAGATCTCGCTGGAGAGGATCTCGTTGATAGCCCTTTGCCAGTCTATCTGCATGAGATGGCCCTTTCCATTCTGATCATAATGCCTGTGGCCGCCGTGTCAACGGTTGCTCAGGCTAAGGGTGCACCAGCCGGCCTGGCCGGGCGCCTCCTCCACGCCCACGCTGATGGCTGTGATGTTGCCTCGCCTCGCCAGTGCCTCCGCCAGGCGGTGGCAGAACCATTCGGCCAGGCGCTCGGCGGTGGAGTTGTCCAGGGGCAGTGCACACACATCGCTCTTGGGAATGACATAACGTCCATCGGGCGAGGCGATCTGCCAGGCATCATCGAGATCAGTGACAGTGAGGGCCGGGTTGTCGCGTGGCAATAGGAAGCGGTGGTCGAGCTGCTGGCAGAGGGCCTCAGCGATCCGTTTCAGCTCGCCGAAGTCTATCACCCAGGCATCCTCGCTGAGCTGGCCTTCTACCTCCACCAGCAGGTCGTAGTTGTGGCCGTGCAGCCGCTCCGCTTGGCCGTGGGAGGCGGTGAAGTGGGCGGCGGAGAAGCGCAGCGTGTTCCTCTCGACGCTGATCTTGTACTTCATGGTGGCCGTCTGCTAGTGAGGTCATGATAGCTCGAGCGAGAGCCTGGCACAACGAGCTGCCAGGGGGAGGGCGACCGTCCGGGAGGTTATGATCGCACTATAATCCTTATGTAGACCACACCCGCGGCTATGCTCGACATAAAGGCGCAACGGGGGCGAGCAAATTGCAGGGGCGTGAGAGCAATGTTACACTACTGCCGCATGGAGGTGGGAGTTCGCGGGTGATTGGGGTTGGGCAGGGGGCTGGGTGGGGGCAGGCAGGGACGGGGCAAGGAGCCTGCACCTGGGGTGACGGTTAGGGGTGGCTAGCCCCTGAAGAATCGTCTAGTAAGGGAATGGTGGGCGATGACGAGCGGAAGAACTGAGTGGCTGATCGTGAAGGCCCTGCGCTGGGCCATGTTTGGTCTGCTGGTGGTCCTCCTGTCGGTCATGTCCGGGGTGGTTGGGTTTACCATCGGCGGTGGTGGTGAAGAGGGACCGAGCACTGGCCCCACGTCCCCTTCGCGGGGCGAGGCGGACTTCGGCATCCTGGACGAGGTCTACGGCATCATTCGAGAGGACTTCGTCAACCAGGATAGCGTGGATCCGGAGCTTTTGCGTCAAGGGGCGATAGACGGGGAACTGGCCGCTCTGGGCGACCCGCACACGATGTACATCGATCCCGAGACCTACTCCCTGGGTATCGACATCATCACTGGCCAATTCGAGGGGATTGGCGCTCGCGTGGAGCAGGACCCGGTCACCGGCGAAATAGTCATCGTTGCTCCCTTCCGGGATTCCCCTGCTGATAAGGCAGGCATCCGCGCTGGCGATGTCATCCTGGCGGTAGACGGCGAGTCCACCACTGGCTGGACAGTGGGCCAGGGGGTTCGCCGTATTCGCGGCCCTCAGGGCAGCGAGGTGACCCTGCGCGTCCGTCACGAGAGCGGTGAGACCGAGGACATCACCATGACCCGCGCTGTCATCACTGTCCCTACCGTCTTCACTCATGAGCTTGAGGATGCTGATGGGAACCCCGTGCAGGATATAGCTTATGTCGAGTTGCAGCAGATGAGCGAGGAGACTGTTGGCGACCTGAGGGCTGTTGTCAGGGACATTGAGGAGAAAGGCTACAAGGGGCTCATCATTGACCTGCGGCGCAACCCGGGCGGGGGCCTGGGGGCGACGGTGGAGATAGCCGATCTGTTCCTGGACAGTGGCATTATCCTGATCCAGGTGGATAGGGAAGGCAACGAGGTCGTGGAGCGGGCAGAGAGCGGCGATGAGGGTGAGGACATCCCATTGGTGGTGCTGGTTGGCAAGGGCAGCGCCAGCGGTGCCGAGGTGATGGCTGCCGCCCTGCGTGACAACGGCCGCGCCGTCCTCATGGGCACCACTACCTTCGGCAAGGGATCGGTGAACCACCTGCGCCAGCTCTCCGACGGCGGCGCCCTCTACATCACCATCGCTCGCTGGCTCACTCCCAACAGAGAGCAGATCGAAGGGATCGGCCTGGCGCCGGACATCGAGATAGAGCCCACTGAGGAGGACATCGAACTGCGCCGCGACATCCAGCTCTTCGCAGCCATCGACCACCTGAGGCAGGCCATCCAGGCGACGGCGCCCTGAGGACGGCGGTGAGTGAGCAGTGGCCGAGAAGACGATCACGGTCAACCGCAAGGCCCAACATGACTACCACATCCTAGAGAGGCTGGAGGCCGGGATCGCCCTTACCGGCACCGAGATTAAGGCCATCCGCGATGGGCGGGTGAATCTGCGGGATGCCTACGCCCGCCCGGAGCGCGGCGAGATGTGGCTGGTGGGCGCTCACATAGGGCCCTACGCTGCTGCTGGCCGCTTCAACCACGAACCCGGCCGCCGCCGCAAGCTTCTTCTCCACCGAAAGCAGATCCTTGAGCTGGCGCGAGAGGTGGAGGAGAAAGGCCTGACGCTTGTGCCCCTGCGCCTCTACCTTAAGAGCGGGCGGGCCAAGGTCGAGCTGGCCCTGGCCCGCGGCCGCCGCCAATACGACCGCCGCCAAGCCATCGCCCGACGCGAGGCGGAGCGCGAGATGCAGCGAGCCCTGCGCCACCGCAGTCGCTAGGTAGCGCGCTCGCCGCTCCCATTAGTGGTGTTATGTCACGTTCTCTCCCCTACAGGGCGCCGCAGGTGCAGCGGGGCGAGGTAAGTTTCTGCCACACATGCTTGCGTCTTCGAGCTCAACCGGAGGACGGGGAGGAAGAGGCGCGGGCGATTCCCTCAGAATCAGCATTTGAACGAGCCGGATATCGACTGTCCGTCGGTGGTCGTTCCGACGAACTCCCCTGCCTTGAGGTCGGCGTCCAGGGTCACCTTGTTTCCCTCAACTCCAAGCATACCGAACCTGGTGCCGCCAGATGTACCAGTCACGGCGGCGATTTCTTTGCCGGTGAACTCGCCACCGCCCTTGGCGGATCTTAAGCTCTCCTCGCCGGCCGGATTCCCGACGACCAGCCCGAAGTATTCGTCGCTGCCGATTCGGCCTATGTTCACTGCCAGCCAGACGTCATCGGGGCCTTTGTCACATCTCCCATTCTTGAAGGTCAAGCTTTGGTCGCCGACCGTCACACTGGCCGTGGCGCTGCCTGAGAATTGGGGACCCACCTGGGTACCCTCGGCAGGTTGCGTGGGGGTTGCCTCGGCCGGTTGCGCCGGCGTTTGCGTCGCCTGGTCCTCGGAAGTTGTCTCCTCGCCGCCACCACAGGCGGCAAAGGCGACGAAAAGCAGCGAGACGACAACTGTCGTGAGCAGCATCCATGTTCGTGACACTTAATACCTCCTTCGGGACTGTCTATCTGAATGTGGCCGAGGCTGAGATGGGTGCCCGACGGGGAACAAGGCCCATTATGGCCGCAACTACCAACTTCAACCTGGTCGGCGCTGTTGCGGTCCCCAGCGGTGACCAGGATCAGCACTCGAACGAGCCGGATATCGGCTCTCCCTGTAGGGTAACCCCTTCGAACTCGCCTGACTTGAGGTCGGCGGACAAGGTCACCTTGTCTGCCGCAGCGGCAGCGCTGATGCCACCCATAAGGAAGCTGCTGCCGCCCTGTTCTACGGTCAGGGCGATTTCGCCGTCGGTAAACACGCCGCCGCCGGTGACGGGTCTTGCTCCTCCTGAGGCCGACGGATTCGCTCCAACGAGCAAGCCGAAGTACTCGCCACCGCCGGCTTGGCCTATATTCACTGCCAGCCAGGTGTTATCTGGGGCGATGTCACACTTCCCGTTCGTGAAGGTGAACCTCTGGCCGCCGACCGTTACGCTGGCTGTGGCGCTGCCCGAGAATTGAGGGCTCACCGAGGTAGGCTCGGCAGCTTGCGTGGGGGTTGCCTCGGCCGGTTGCGCTGGCGTTTGCCTCGCCTGCTCCCCGGGAGTTGTCTCCTCGCCACCACCACAGGCGGCAAAAGCGACGAAAAGCAGCGAGACGACAACTGTCGTGAGCAGCATCCATGTTCGTGACACTTAATACCTCCTTCTGGATTGCCTTTGTGAATCTGGCTCGGGCTGAGATGGGTGCTCGACGCCAAGCAAGGCCTATTATACGTGCAGCCTAAGACCCGTCAAGCGCCTTCCTGCACCCTGCGATGCCAGGCGGGTGGGAAGGCCAAGAGAATCTCGCTCAACGCCGCATATCCACACTGAGCCCCGAGATGAACCTCTGGGCATTTTCGCTCGCAGGGCAGATCACTGCCGAGGCCTGCGAACGCTCTTTCCTGCTGGTGGTGAAAGATGGTGGGAACTGGGTCCAAAGAGGGGTGCTGTGTGCTCAACAGGTGGTTGCGCTCATGGTATAATAAGGTAGATTCGCCGGATCCCTGTTGGGGACGAAAGGGTTCGACAGGGAAGGTTGAATCTGGATTGCAGGCCGAGGTAGCCATCGCCCTCGTAAAACAGGTGGCGAACAGTAACTGGCGAATCTGAGTTCGCACTGGCCGCCTAATTCAGGCAGGCCACGTCGACCCTGACCTCTCCTCGATGGGTTGGGGATCGGCGCCATAATGTCGAGGTGCGGCAGCTCCGACGCCGATAAGGGCTGTCAAAGAGACATCGGCTGGCTTGTCGACACTCCGTCGGTGGAGGTACGGCGGGCGAGAACAAAACGCCGACTAAGCCTGTAGGATATTCAGGGCGGCCTTCTTCTGGACGGGGAGTTCGATTCTCCCCCGTCTCCACCAATGCGTAGATGATCGGGAGCCTTCGGGCTCCCGTTCTGCTTTCCCTTTGCCCTGGTTGCGGGAGTAGCAGAGGGTGTGATATAGGGGCTACGTGCGGCAGAGCATCTTGGTGACCTACTTCGACCTAGGCTTTTCGGCCCCGCTGAGCAAGGATGCTGGTTCAGCATAAGTGGCTCGTCCTGGGGGCGGCGGTCTTCGGCTTGTTCATGGCCATCCTCGACTCTTCTATCGTCAACATCGCCATCCCCACTATCCAGCGCGATCTTCACACTGACATCGAGACCGTCACCTGGGTGCTGAACGCCTACAACCTGGTATTTGCGGTGCTGCTGATCCCGGCTGGGCGGATGGCAGACAGGTTCGGCCGGAAAAGGCTCTTCCTCATCGGCATCATCATCTTTTCGCTTTGCTCACTAGGTGCGGGCCTGTCGCAGCGTATCGAGGTGCTGATCGCGTGGCGCGCCGTTCAGGCCATCGGCTCAGCGATCATGGTCCCGGTGAGTCTGGCCATCGTCACTCTGGTCTTTCCGGCCCACCAGCGTGGTCTGGCACTGGGCATATGGGGCGCCATGTCAGGGGTGGCGGGAGCAGTGGGCCCCACGCTCGGTGGCGTCCTCGCCGAATACGTGGGCTGGCAATGGATCTTCCTTGTCAACGTTCCGGTCGGGCTGGTGGCGGTGCTGGCGGGCCTCGCCATCATCCGGGAATCGAGAGAACCCGAGGCGATGCGCCGCATAGACCTGGTGGGGACGGCCTTGCTCTCCGTCTCCCTGTTCGCGCTCACCCTCGCTCTCATCCGCGGTCAGGAGGCCGGCTGGTCCTCGGTCTTTATTACTGGTCTGTTTGCCACCTGGGCTGTATCTGGGGTGCTCTTCGTCCTGGTGGAGAGTATCGTCAGTCACCCAATAGTTGACCTGCGTATGCTACGTGACAGGACATTCTCCGCCGCCAACGTCATCATCCTCTTGTTTGGGCTCGGCTTCTTCGGTGGGTTGTTCTTTGTCATCCAGTACCTCACCGTCGTGGAGGGCTACTCGGCGCTGGAGTCGGCGTTCGCCGTCACGCCGTTCCCGGCATGCGTCATGCTCGTCGGGCCGGTGGCTGGGCGCCTGACGGATCGCTTCGGGGCACGTCCCTTGGTGATAGCGGGAATGCTCTTCTTCGGCGCCGCCTTGTTCTCCGCTTCGCGTCTGGGAGGAGGAGAGCCCTATGCGCAGGTAGCGTGGCGCCTTGTAGTCGCTGGCATTGGAGCGGGTCTGACCTTCGCCCCCCTGACAAGCGCTGTGATGGGTACCGTAGCAGGCGGAAGTGCAGGCGTGGGCGCTGGGGTGTTCAATACCGCCAGACAGGTGGGGTTCACCCTGGGGCTGGCCATTCTGGTAGCCGTCTTCATCGCGGCCTTACCCGCGCGCGTAACCTCTGCCCAGGAGCAGGCGGCCACCCTAGTCGAGCGGTCCGACCTGCCAGCGCCCGTTAAGCAGGGCATCATTGAGGGGATCGCCAGCGCCCGGGCGGAGGACGTGGAGGAGGCGACGCGGTCGGGCACAAAGCCGGCCTTCGACCTTTACGATCGGGTGAGGCAGACTGCCGGGCCCGAGCTCGCCGATGCCTTGCGGCCAACCCTTGACGAGCTGTCGCAGGAGGTGCAAGCCGTCTTTGCAAGGAGCACCGCCAAAGCATTCGACCGCGCGTTCCTGGCGGCAGCGATCTTCGTCTGGGTGGGCGTCTTGCCCGCGCTCCTACTGAGACGAGGGGCTGCGGTGGGGCCTGGCGCAGCGTCAAGGAAGCCTCGGATGGCTATGGGCTAGCGATGCTGTCCTCCTAGGCTGCCTTGCCAACCTTCGCGTCTGTGGGTAGGATGGGGAGTGCCGTGAGTGTGGGAAGGGCCAGGCAATGTCTCCCATGGCAGTGACCTTCTCTATCCGTGAGGCCACCGCCGCCGACAATGAGGCGCTCCTGGAGCTGGAGCGCAGCTCGCCGCTCGATTTGGGGGAAGTCGAGCTCAGCATGGACCGTAGCCCTCACTACTTCGCCTCTCTTTCCCTCCAGGAGGACGCGCGAGTGATGGTGGCCGAGGAGGGCGGACGGCTGGTGGGCGTTTGCGCCGCCGCCTGGCACCAGGCACCCCTGTTGGGCAAGCCGCGGGCCCTTCTCTACATCCAGAAGGGCCGCACCCGCCCCCAGTTCCAGCAGCGACGCATCAGCAGTGTGCTGGTTTGGGCCCTGTTGGAGTCCTGGCGGGTCAGGGGGAAGTCCTTCGATTCTGCCTACTGGCTGATCTCCGCCGATAACAAGGCGTCGCTGACTGCTGTCCAGCGAGGCGGCGTTCCCCTCTGGCCCAAGAAGATTCATCTAGTCGATCTGCATACGGAGACTGGCGCGCGAGGAGAAGTTCCTGCGGTGCGCCTCGAGTCCGATCGGGCCCGGGAGGTCGTTGCCCTCCTGAACCGCACCCACGCCGGCAAGGAGCTGTTTGCCCCGTATACCGAAGAGCGCCTCCAGGCCCGCCTGGGACGCACTCCCGAATACGGCTGGCAGAACTGGTGGGGCATCGAAGGAAGGGCCGGTCGCCTGGTGGCGGTGGCTGGCTTGCTGGACATCGGCCGGTGGTGGCGGCTGACGCGGCGGGTGAAGGCCAGCGGCGAGGAGACGACGAGCAGCGGTGCCGCCGTATTCGACTTCGGCTACGCTGAGGGCGGCGAACAGCAAATGGCGGAGCTGCTTTATCACCTGCTGGGGGTGGCCGCGTCCTGGGGGCGGGACCACCTCTCCATTCATCTCGATCCGGAGGACGGCCTGTATCCCTTCCTGCCAGCCGCTGCCCGCGTCGGCGCTGACTTCCGCTTCTTCGCTGCTGGGATTACTGTGCCCTCCGCCCACGAGATGGGACGCTTCTATCTGGACCCAGTCTACCTGTAGCCCGCTGCCCCCTGCGGCCGGCCTGGGCTAGCCGGCCGTAGCGAAGTCTGACAGCCTCAGTGATGTTCAGCCTCCCTTAGCTCTGGAGAACGCTCCCTCTCGCTGGGATTCTTCGCTTCGCTCAGAATGACGCTAGCCGTCGCTGTCGCCCTGAGCGCAGCGAAGGGTCTCACTTCGACCGCCGGTGGACCCTCTTCCTGGAGCCAGGCGACAGGAAGTTTCCTGCGCTGAAAGCTCCGCAACGGTTGACAGCGTGCCCGGCACGCGTATACCCTTCGATTATGTCTAGGTCTTTCAGGGAGAGGGGGTACTCGTCATGAACATTCATGTGGGCAAACGGCTATTCCTCGCGGCCGCGGTTCTCGGCGCGGCTGCTGTCCTAGCGGTAGCTTTGTTGGTGGCCCCGGGGTTGCGCTCGGTGGTTGCCGGGCCGGACGGCGGCCCAGCGGCCTCAGCGCCCAACCCAGGCCATAGCTGGAGCGAGATCGGTGACCTGCCGGGGACGATGTGGCACTCGAACAACGACGGCGCAGGGAGCGGGCTGGACGCGGACACCCTGGACGGGCTGGACTCCACCGCTTTCTCCTCTCCGCCGTGGAGCGCCATCACCGGTAAGCCCGCTGGCTTCGCCGACGACATCGACAACGACGTCCTCGGCGGACTGTCTTGTGCCAGCGGACAGATAGCCAAGTGGGGCGGCTCCGCCTGGCAGTGCGCGGCTGACGACACGGGCACGGGCAACTTCTGGTCTCTCACCGGCAACAGCGGCACGACCAGCGGCAACTTCCTTGGCACCACCGACAACCAGGCCCTGGAGCTGCGGGTGGATAGCGCCCGCGCCCTGCGCCTGGAGCCGAACGCCACCAGCCCCAACGTGATCGGCGGGTACGGCGGGAACCTCGCGGCGCAAGGGGTCGTGGGCGCGACCATCTCCGGCGGCGGGGCGTACGGCGGGGGGCAGAGGGTCAACGCCGACTATGGCACAGTGGGAGGAGGCAACCTGAATGGCGCGGAGGGCGCCTACGCCACCGTCGCGGGTGGATACCTCAACTGGGCCGGGGGCCAGGGCAGTGCCATAGGTGGAGGTTTCCAGAACGGCACCGGCGTGGGCTACAGCACGGTGGCTGGCGGCTACTCGAACCAAGCGACCGGCGGCACGGCTACCGTGGGCGGCGGCTACACCAACAGTGCCGGCCCCAACCCGGGGGCCACGGTCGCCGGCGGGAACTTCAACACTGCCAGCGGCCAGGTTGCGACCGTGGGCGGGGGCGACCACAACGTCGCCGGCGGGTACTGGGCGACCGTCGGCGGCGGCTACACCAACATCGCCAGCGGCTACTACGCCACTGTCGGCGGCGGCGAGAGCAACACCGCCAGCGGCTACTACGCCACCGTGCCGGGCGGAACCGCCAACGTAGCGCAGGGGGCGTACAGTCTTGCTGCCGGTCGCCGGGCTAAGGCGAACCACCAGGGGGCCTTCGTGTGGGCCGACTCCACCGACGCCGATTTCGCCTCTACTACCGCTGACCAGTTCTTGGTGCGCGCTTCGGGCGGCGTGAGTCTGAACGTCACCTCGGGCGCCCTGCGGCTGGAGCCTAACGCAACGAGCGCCAATGTCATCTCGGGCTACAGCGGGAACAATGCCACGGCAGGCGTGGTGGGCGCTGCGATCTGCGGCGGCGGGGCTAGCACTGGCACCAACCGCGTGACCGACAACTACGGTACAGTGGCGGGCGGCTACAATAACCTGGCGGGGGATGTCGACGGCTATCTCGGCGATCCTGGCGCCACAGTCGGCGGGGGCAGGGACAACATCGCGAGCGATGACGACGCGACGGTCGGCGGGGGCTCTCAAAACACCGCCAGCGGCCTGGAGGCCACCATCAGCGGGGGCTGGAGGAACAACGCCAGCAGCTTGGCGGCCGCCGTCGGCGGGGGCTTTTCGAACAACGCCAGCAACGGCTACTCGACCGTCGGCGGGGGCGCCGTCAACAGCGCCGGCGGGTCCTACGCCACCGTCGGCGGGGGTTACTCTAACGGCGCCGGCGGTTACCTCGCCACCGTCGGCGGGGGCCTGCAGAACGGCGCCGGCGGTTTCGCCGCCACGGTGAGCGGGGGCGCCCACAATAGCGCCGCGGGCGACTACAGCTTCGCCGCCGGCTACTACGCCAACGCCAACGCTAACGGGTGCTTCGTCTGGGGCGACTCCACGGAGGCCTACGTCGAGTGCAACAATGATAACCGGTTCATCGCCCGTGCCAGCGGCGGGGTGTATTTGTACACGAGCGGCGACCTGTCCACCGGGGCCTACCTGGCCGCCGGCTCCGGCACGTGGACGGACCTGAGTGATCGCGACCTGAAGGACAACTTCACGCCGGTGGACGGGCAGGCGGTGCTGGCCAGCCTGGCGGAGATCCCCGTCACCACCTGGAACTACAAGGCCCAGGACGCCGCCATCCGCCACATGGGGCCGGTGGCCCAGGACTTCTACGCCGCCTTCGGCCTGGGCGATAGCGAGACGGGCATCAGCACCGTAGACGCCGACGGCGTGGCCCTGGCCGCCATCCAGGGGCTGTACCAGCTCTCGCAGGAGCAGGCCGCGCGCATCCAGGCGCTGGAGGAGGAGAACGCCAGCCTCCAGCAGCGGCTTGACGACCTGGAGGCGCGGGTGACGGCGCTGGAAGGGGGAGCACGGGTGAGCGGGGCTTCGGCGGGACCGCTGCCCTCCGCCCTCACCCCTGGCTGGCTGCTGCTCGGCGGGCTGTTCGTGGCCGGCCTGGTGGTAGCGCAGCGCCGGCGGGCGGGAGGTCGGCGATGAGGCGGGCAACGGTACTGCTGAGCCTGCTCCTCGCCGTGGCGGCTGTTGCCCTCGGGGGTCGCTGGGTCCTGAACACCGGTGCTGCTGCGCCCACGGGCGACCTGGCCTGCAGCGTCAAGGCCGCCTGCGGCGAGGGCGAGGTGGCGGTCTTCCGCATGTCGTCCAGCGCCAACGCCCACGCCGGTACAGTCGCTGGGTCAAGCTATGGGGAGTCGGTCTGCTGCGGCGAGGTCTGCAACCTGAGCACAAGCTGCAGCGATGTCCACGACGCGGTGGTCACCTTGTCGGGGGCCGACAACGCCCACGCTGCCCCGGACGGCAGCTACGCGACGGAGGTCTGTCTGTCCGTGCCCTACGGTGTGGCCGACTGCACCTATGGCTCTGCCTGCGCTGACGGCTACGAGTGCGTGGCCACCGTGTCGGGGGCTAGCAATGCGCACGTAGCCGACTGCGACGGCGTGGGGGCCTACGCCACCAAGGTGTGCTGTCGCATCGTTGATGACTGCGACAACGACAGCACCCTCGATCCGGACGATCCAGACGACGACGGCGACCAGTTCACCGACGACATCGAGGCATACCTGCCCACCGACTCGTGCGATGCCTGCCCCGACGTGGTGGGATCCGACGACGCCTGGCCGCTGGACGTTGACATGACCAGGGACATCTCCGTTACCGGCGACGTCTTCTACTATGTCGGCCGCATCGGCGCCGCACCCGGCGACCCCCAGTGGTTGCAGCGCTTGGACCTCGACATGGACAGCGCCCTCAGCGTCACCGGCGACGTGTTCATGTACGTGGGGAAGATCGGGAGTACCTGTACGTAGGGGCGTTGACTATTCTGATGGTTTCGCTTGCTTGCGGCTGGCCTTGAGCTTGACCACCGGTCGGTAGGCCACGTTCACGATCATCTGGGTGGCGCTGAAGACGCTCACCTGCTCTGGGGCGAGGCCGTCTCCCACCAGCATCTCGACGAGTGTCGCAGCCTCCCCTGGGCTGTCGAAGACGCGTGCCTTGGCCCAGTCGTTCTCGCCTTCGTGAGGGATGATGATGATTAGCTTGGTGGGCGTCTTGGGCTTCGCCTGCTGGGAAGATTGGGCTGCGCCTGGTGCCCCGTACCAGCGACGATTCTCGCGCTCGCGGGCCCACTCCGGCAGCCGCGCCACGAGGCTCTGCTCCTCGGGAACATCCTCAGACCTGTGGTTTTCGCGCGCATCCATCCCCGCTCACTCTTCCGCCGCCAGTGAAGTGTGTTCCCTTCGCTGCGGTAAGCTGCCCGCCTGGCCGACCTTGGGCCAACTGCCTGAAGGCCTTGCTCTGGCGGAAGAGCCAGCCAGGATCGGCTCGTGACGGGCCGACGGTGGCCGCTCTTGCCAGTAACGCTCAGGGGTTCGCCTAGACCGCTGGCTCTTCTTGCTCTTCGCTGGCTTTGAAGTGGACTACTGGACGGTAGGTTAGGTGGACGTTTAGCTGAGTGCAGCTGAAGACGGTGAGGCGCTCCTGATCGAGCCCGTCTTCTACCAGGGTCTCGATAAAGCGCCCGGCGGCTTGAAGGTCCTCGAACAGGTGGGCTTCGCCGCAGTCGTCTGTGCCTTCGTGGAGGGCAAGGACGATCACCCTCGGCGACGCCTTTGGTTTCGTCTCTTGGGAAGGCTTCACCTCGGTTGCTGCGCCACTTCCTTCAAACGCCTCCGTCCTGTCCCGAGCCCAGTGCAGTACCTGGGCCGTCAGGTCCTCCTTTCCTTCGACAGGCTCCGGGCCCTGGTTCTTGTGCAGGTTCACCTTCCGTCACCCCCACCGACGCGTCCGCAGCAATTGCAGCCCTACCAGTAAATAGACGCGGCTTGAGCGGTTATGTTAACAGACTCAGGGGGTGGTGGGGAGAGGATTCCCGAGGAGGCTCCGTTGACCCCCTCCCTGGCGAATGCTAGAATACGATGCGCGAACGGGGTTGCTGGTAGGCTAGACGGGCGAGGGTCGCATCCTCCGGCCCTCGCTTTGCGTTCACGGGGGTCAACAGGGAGAAGAAGCAGGCCATGCTCACGACTGTCGTCGGCAGCTACCCCAAGATACCCAATCGACCGCGGCCGGCCAGGCTGCGGGCCGCCATCGCCCGCTTCGAGCGGGGAGAGATAGGGCAGGATGAGCTGCGGCGGGTGGAGGATGAGGTGACCATGGAGGTGATCCAGGAGCAGGTGGAGGCTGGCATCGACATCGTCAGCGACGGCCAGATCCGCTGGGAGGACGACCAGACCTACTTCGCCCGCCGGATGGACGGCTTCGCCATCGATGGCCTCATCCGCTACTTCGATACCAACACCTACTACCGCCAGCCGATGGTCACGGGCACTGTCCAGTGGCGGCAGCCGATCACGGTCGAAGACTATCGCTTCGCTGCTGCCCATAGCCCGCGGCCGCTGAAGGCCCTGGTCACCGGCCCCTATACCCTGGCCGCCCTCTCGGCCAACGAGCACTATGGCAGCTTCGGTGAGCTGGTGCTGGCCCTGGCGCACGAGCTGCGGCAGGAGGTACTGGCCCTGGAGAAGGCAGGAGCACCCATCATCCAGGTAAACGAGCCGGCCATCCTCAAGCGGAAGGAGGACTTCCCCCTGTTCCGCCAGGCCCTGGAGCGGATGATGGAGGGGGTGGCGGCTGAGGCCCATCTCTATACCTGGTTCGGCGATATCGAAGGTCTCTTCCCCCACATCCTAGAGCTCCCGTTCTCCGCCATCGGGCTGGACTTTGTGATGGGGCCGGCCAACTATGAGATCATAAGGAGGGCCCCTTTTACCAAGAAGCTGGGCCTGGGCATCGTCGACGCTCGCAACACGAAGTTGGAGACGGTGGAGGAGATCGTGGAGCGCATCCGACGGGTGGCCGATGTTGTAGCCCTGGATTCCCTCTATGTCAATCCGAGCTGTGGCTTGGAATACCTGCCCCGGGAGACGGCTGAAGCGAAGCTAGCCCGTATGGTGGCGGGCGTTCAGCGCGCGCAGGAGGTGCTGGCGTGAGCAAGGGACTGCTCACTACCACTGTTGGCAGCTTTCCCAAGCCCGACTACCTGATGGAGGCTCGGAACCAGTTCTCCCTGGGCAAGATCGATCGCCAGGAGCTGGTGGCCCTGGAGCGGCAAGCCACCGCTGAGGTGATTCGCCTCCAGGAGGAGGTGGGCCTGGACATCCTGGTGCATGGGGAGATGGAGCGGGGCGACATGGTGGCCTACTTCGCCGAGCTGCTCAGCGAGAGCATGACCATCGGCGGGTTGGTGCGCTCGTACGGCAATCGCTATTACCGGAAGCCTATCATTATCGGCAAATTGCATTGGCAGGGGCCGATGACGGTGGAAATGTGGCGCTACGCCCAAGGCCTCACTGCCAGGCCGGTCAAGGGGATGCTTACCGGCCCCTACACCATGGTCGATTGGTCGTTCGATGAGCACTATGACTCGCGGCGAGAGGCGGTGCTGGATATGGCCCGCGTCATCCACCAGGAGGCGGTGGAGCTGGAGAAGGCCGGTGCCCGCTACATCCAGGTGGACGAGCCGGCGGCCTCCACTCGCCCCGAGGAGATGGAGCTCGTCGCGCAGGGCCTGGCCGTGGTCAGCGAGGGGCTCAAGGCCAAGACCATCACCCATATGTGCTACGGCGACTTCGCTAAGGTCTTCGACCAGATCGTCCGTCTGCCCGTAGACCAGCTCGACATCGAGACGGCCAACAGCGACTACGATCTGTTGGAGCTGTTTCAGCGCCATCGCTTCGACAAGGAGGTGGCCCTGGGCGTTGTGGACGTGCACGACCATAGGGTGGAGACGGTGGAGGAGGTCAAGGAGGGCATCCGCAGGGGCCTGGCGGTGCTGCCGCCCGAGCGGCTGTACATCGATCCTGACTGTGGCCTCAAGACGCGCACCTGGGAGGAGGCGGCGGCCAAGCTGCGGGTGATGGTTCAGGCGGTGCGCGAGGTCAGGCGCGAACTGGGGCTGGAGGGCTAGGACGGAGGCTTGGCAGTGAGCGAGGACATGAGGGAAGAGGTCGGCGAGCGGCTCTCGGGTCGCGAGGGCGACCCCCTGGCCATCGACTACATCTTTCACCCCCGCTCGGTAGCCGTGGTCGGGGCTTCGCCCGCGTTCGGCCTCGGTGGCATGGGCGCCAGCTTTGTGCTCGCCATCCAAGACATGGGCTTCGAGGGCGGCCTCTATCCGGTGAACCCCAAGCACCAGGAGATCCTGGGACTCAAGTGCTATCCCAGCCTGCTGGCCATCCCCGGACCAGTAGACCATGTCATCTTTAGCGTCCCCGTCCAGTCGGTTCTCGATGTCGTTGAGGACTGCGTGGCCAAGGGCGTTAAGAGCATGCAGTTCTTCACCGCCGGGTTCAGCGAGACGGGCGAGGAGGAAGGGGCAGAGCTGGAGCGCCAGGTGGTGCAACGGGCCCGCCACGCGGGCATCCGCCTCATTGGCCCCAACTGCGTGGGGATATACTGTCCGGCGGGCAAGATCTCCTTCGGGCCCGGCTCCCCGAGAACGCCTGGGCCAGTGGCCTTTCTATCCCAGAGCGGCGGCAATGCCGCCGACCTGCTGACGATAGCGGCGCCGCGGGGCATTCGCTTCAGCAAGATGATCAGCTATGGTAACGCCGCCGACCTGAACGAGTGCGATTTTCTGGAGTACCTGACCGAGGACCCCGAGACGGAGATCATCGCCGCCTACATCGAGGGGGTGAAGGAGGGGCGCCGCTTCTTTCGGGCGATGCGCAGGGCATCGGCCCGCAAACCGGTCATAGTGCTCAAGGGTGGCCGTACGGAGTCCGGAGACCGGGCTGTCTTTTCTCATACCGCTAGCCTGGCTGGCTCGCTTGCGGTGTTCAAGGCCCTTATTCGTCAGGTGGGTGCCGTGGAGGTGGACAGCCTGGACGAACTGGCGGACATGCTGGTCATTTTCCGCTTCTTTGAGCGGCCGCCAGCGGGCCGGGGGGTGGGCATCGTGGGCGGTGGGGGCGGCTTCAGCGTCTTTTCCGCCGATGAGGTGGATGAAGCCGGGCTGAAGGCGCCCGTTCTCTCCCGGCGCGTTCAGGAGGAGCTGCGTCGTTTCACTCCTGTGGCCGGCAGCAGCGTGCGCAATCCCGTGGACACCATGGCCATTCTGGAGCCGGCCAGGCTGGCCGACACCCTGCGCGCGGTGGCCTCTGACGAGGCGGTGGACGTGGTGTTGTCCCACGGCGGCTTCGGTTGGGGCCCGGGGCGGGTGGCTACGGGCATGGGCCTCGACCTATCCGGCCTGATGGACGCGGTGCTCGATGCCCTGGTGCAGGCGCGGGAAGCAGTGAAGAAGCCCGTCGCTGTGGTGATGTACACGCCTCCGCTGCTGGAGGCCACGCAGTACTCGCTGCGCTTTCAGGAGCGCTGTTGGCGGCACGGCTTCCCCATCTTCCCCACCATCCCACGGGCGGCCAAGGCTATTGCCAGGATGATCGCCTGGCGGGAGATGCGAGAGGACCTGCCGCGCTAGACGCTCGCAGATCTCTGTCCGACCGGGGGTCCTAGCGGCGGCGAAACTCCTTCTCCAGGAGGGCGGTGCTCATGTGGATCATGGTGGGGCGGCCGTGGGGGCAGGTGTGGGGCACCTGAGCCTGCTCCAGACGCCGCACCATCTCGCGCATCTCCTCCAGGGCCAGGGATTGGCCTGCCTTCACCGCAGCCTGGCAGGCCAGGGTGATCGCCACCCGGTCGCGCTGGTCGGGCGCGGCCTCTTCGCCCAGGACATCCAAGAACTCGGCGAAGGCCCCCGATAGGTCTTTCCCTGCCAGGACGGCGGGGATGGCCCTCACCAGGTAGGTGCGCTCGCCGAAGGGCTCCAGTTGGAAGCCGTGCTCCGAAAGCACCTGATAGTGGGCGAGGATGATCTCCTTCTGGCGGGGCGATACCTCGACCACGGTCGGCTCCAGCAGCCCTTGCACGTCCAGGGCTTGTCTCTGGCGAGCGGTGCAGATCTCCTCGAACAGGACGCGCTCGTGGGCGGCGTGCTGGTCGATGAGGTAAATCCCCTGGGGGCCCTCGGCCACAATGTAGGTATTGCCGATCTGTCCCACCACCCGCAGCATGGGCAGGGAAACCTTGGGCAGCGGTGCCGCTGTGGCTGCTATCGTCATGGCCGCCTTTTCCCCTTCCAGAGCCCGCTGCCACAGAGGTGGCGGGGCCGCTGCCTCAGGGGCGGCCGGCTGGGCCACGGCGACGCCTGCGGTGGACGAGACCGAAGGGACGGGCGCTTGTTCCAGGAGGGCCTGTCGCACCGCTCGCTGTACGGCAGCAAACGCCTCGTTCTCCTGGCGAAAGCGCACCTCGGCCTTGGTGGGGTGCACGTTTACGTCTACCTCCTCGTAGGGGAGACGGAGGTCGACTATGGCGATAGGGTGGCGGCCGGCTGGCAGCAGGCCAGAATAGGCTTCCTCCACGGCGAAGGTCAGGCGTCGGTTTTGCACCCAGCGGCGGTTGACGAATAGGCTAACGTAGCCACGACTGCTCCGCGAGATGTGGGGCGGGCCGGCCAGTCCGCTCACCTTGATCGGCGTGCGTTCGCCGTCCAGAGGCCAGCGCATGGGCAGCATGGCGGCTGCCACCTCAGCGCCGTGGACGCTGGCCACCGCGTCGGTGAGCTGGCCACTGCCGCTGGTGAGGAGGGCTTGACGACCTTCCAGACGCAGAGAGAAGCGCACCTCGGGATAGGCCAGGGCGTACTGACTGACCAGGGCGGCGATGTGCTGATTCTCGGCGGTGGGCGAGCGCATGAACTTGCGCCGGGCAGGTTGTTTGGCGAAGAGGTGGAGGACGGTGACTGTGGTGCCTACGGGGGTGCCCCGCGTGCCTTGCTCTACCGGGTTTCCGTCTACCAGGCGGAGGTAAGTTCCGGCAATTGCATCGGCGGGGCGGGAGAGCATCTCCACGTCGGCCACAGCGGCGATGCTGGGCAGGGCTTCTCCTCTGAACCCCAGGGTGGTGATGCGGGCCAAGTCTTGCGCCGAGGCTACCTTGCTGGTGGCGCAACGATGAAAGGCCAGGGCCAGGTCGCTGGGCGGGAGGCCCTTGCCATTATCGGTCACCCGAATGAGGCCAAGCCCGCCCTGCCTCACCTCGATGGACACCTGGCTGGCGCTGGCATCCAGGCTGTTCTCTATCAGCTCCTTCACCACCGAGGCTGGGCGCTCTACCACCTCGCCGGCGGCGATAAGGGCGGACACTTCGGGCGGAAGGATGCGAATGGTCAACGCTTGAAGCTCACCCTCCATCCACATATCTTAGCATCGAACGAATCTTGGCGGGAGCAGATTACCACTGTCCTCGCCGAAACGTGATTGCTCGCTTCGTTGTCCATTGCTATACTAACGCTATTGAGCGAGGGGCTGGGGAGGGAATATCGGCATGAGGGTTTTTCGCTGGCTCTGGCCGCTGCCGCTGTTGGCGGCTGCCTTCCTGCTGGCCAATAACGTTCCCTACCCTTCGGCCTCCTCGCAGGTTCTGGCTCCCGACCTTGACCTTGTGTCGGCTCACCCCGCTGATGCCACGGAGTTTGTCCCCGGCGAGGTGCTGGTAAAGTGCAACCTGCCCCTGCCGCCCACCGCTGTGGCCGCTGTCCTGAGGCTGGCAGGAGGGGCGGTGATAGAGCACAATCCCACCCTTGGGCTATATCGCCTTCGCTTGCCTGAGGGGTTCGATGTGCAACAGGCCGCCACTCTTTATAACGAATTACCCTGGGTTGAGTATGCGGAGCCCAACTACATTGTTCGGGCGGCGATGGTGCCGGACGATCCCTTGTACCCGACACGCCAGGCTTGGTACTACGACATCATCAATGCCCCCGCCGCGTGGGATATCGAGAGGGGGAGGCCAGCCATCATCGTGGCGGTGCTGGATACGGGACTGGAGCTGGATCACCCCGATCTGGAGTTCAAGGTGTGGACCAACGCCCGCGAGGTGGGCAACGGCATCGATGACGACAAGAACGGCTGCATAGATGATGTCCACGGCTGCGACTTTGTGGCTCTACCGCCCTCCAACGACCCCAGCGATGACCACGGCCACGGCACGATGGTGGCCGGGATTGTAGGGGCCAGCAGCAACAACGGCCTGGGGGTGGCGGGAACGGCCTGGGGGGTGACCCTGCTGCCGGTGAAGGTGCTCGATTCGACGGGTGCAGGCACAGCCTCGGACGTGGCCCAGGGCATCGTCTATGCCGCCAAGAGCGGCGCTCGGGTAATCAACCTGAGCATGGCTCGACCGTCGCCCAGCCGCGCTCTGGAGGAGGCGGTGAAGGAGGCCCACAACACCTTCGGAGTCATCCTGGTCGCGGCTTCGGGGAATGATGGCCAGGAGGGGGTGGGCTACCCGGCGGCCTATCCGGGGGTCATCGCCGTGTCTGCCTTCGATCACTCCGACCCCAACAGCCGCGCCTCCTTCAGCAACTGGGGCCCCGAGGTGAATGTGGCGGCGCCAGGGGTGGACGTGTTCAGCACTCACCTCGGCGGCGGCTACGCTACGGGCGAGGGGACGTCCTTTGCTACGGCCTTCGTGTCGGGGCTGGTGGCGTTGCTTCTGTCGCAGGACTCGTCCCGCAGCGACGATGACATCCGCGCCCTTCTGCGCATCTCCAGCGATGACCTGCCCGATGGCGACACGCCCTACTGGGACGGCTGGGGCCGTCTGAACATGGGCAAGGCGCTAAACACCCAGGTGTACCGGGCGGTCGTGCC
>Ga0315280_10003455_pt1 | contig 24284 bp, 24 predicted proteins | sample YL17G06_40_MG_FD_203697 | JGI IMG/M metagenome (GOLD analysis project Ga0315280, IMG submission 203697) | Sediment microbial communities from Yellowstone Lake, YNP, Wyoming, USA - YL17G06_40 | ecosystem: Environmental > Aquatic > Freshwater > Lake > Sediment | place: USA: Wyoming | collected... | reverse complement strand
CCTCTAATTAAAACAATTGAGTGTTCCTGTAAATTATGACCTTCTCCAGGAATATAGGCAGTTACTTCTTGACGATTGGTTAAACGAACTCTGGCTACTTTTTTTAAACCTGAATTTGGTTTTTTGGGAGTAACAGTAAAAACCTTCAAACATACTCCTCTTTTGAAAGGAGAAGAAAAAAATATCGGTCTATTTTTTAAGGGATTGAAACCAAATTTCAAAACCGGCGTTCGAGCACGCTTTCTAATTTTTTTTCTTCCTTTTTTGATTAGTTGACGAATGGTCGGGCACATAAAAATAATTAAGCGCAGAGCGCTCGCAATTTAAATTATCAAATAATTTTAAAAATGTCAAATAATGAACGATTGACCAGAAACTAAAGTGAAAAGAACCATTGCTGCCTGAAATATCCACCTGAAGCCAAAAAAAACCAAAAAAATTATAATAAATAGACCGTATCGCTGTAAAAAAAATTTAAGGCTTGAAAATCTTTCGGGTAAAAAAGTAAAAAGAATGTGAGAACCATCAGCCGGAGGGAGAGGAATTAGGTTAAAAAGACCCCAGGCAAAATTATAAATAGTGATGATACTAAAAAAAATTAAAATTGACTGGGGCAAGGTGAGGAATCTAATTACCAGGCCAAAAATTATGGCAATTAAAAAATTGGTGGTGGGGCCGGCTATTGAGATTTTTAATATTCCCCATTTTTGATCTCTAAGATTATAAGGATTAATTGGTACTGGTTTTGTCCAACCAAAAATTGGACCTTGACCAAAAGTTGTTAAAAGAAAAATTAGTGGCAAAATAATTGAACCAAAGGGGTCCAAATGCCGTAAGGGATTTAAGGTCAATCTCCCAGCATCTTTGGCCGTTGGATCACCCAAAGCAAAAGCCACGCTGCCATGAGCGATTTCGTGAATAATCATTGAGAAAAATAAAATAATTAAAGAAAATATTGTAGTTAGCATGTTTTTATGTTATCATATTTAATATGGCAAAACAATGTGCGATTTGTGGAAAAAAATCAATCATCGCCTGGAGATTAAAGAAGCTCCGAGGAAAATATAATCCCACTACCAAAAAAAGAAAATACCCAAATTTGCAATGGGTTCGTTTAGCATCTGGCAAAAGAGTTTTAGCTTGCACAAAATGCATAAAAGCTCTCAAGAAAAGAAAATAGTTGCGAAACGTAATAAATTTTTAGCGAAAATTAAAACGTTTCAGCAACGTAAAAATTTCTCTGAAATTTTGTACGTTGCGGGGTGTAGTATAACGGCAGTACGCTATCTTGGGGTGATAGTGGCTCGGGTTCAATTCCCGACACCCCGACAAAACAAAAAGGCCCGGCTTTTCTTCTAGAAAGTTCATCTGGAAAAGATTCAAAGTGGGTGTCCAAGGTGCAGCCCTCAGGCTACACTCATTTCAGACTCCCAGAAAAAACGTTTGTCCCAGAACGTAACTAGAAGATACCGGGCCAACTTCATTTTAGCATTTAGCAAAATATATTGTCAACCCCCACATTAAATTTTAGTGTGGGGGGTCAAGTATTAAAGATTCAAAACCTCAACTATTTGTTTAATTAAAGAAATAACTACTGGCTGAGGTAATAAACTGAAAGATTGAACTCTTTCATCATCTAAAATAATCCAGGATTTTTCTTTTACTTTAACTTTTTTTAGATTTTCGTCCCATTCGAAATTATATTCGGGAGTGATTTCATAATCATCAACAAAACTTTTGGCTTTTTTGACTGGTATAGAATTTCTTAATAAAATCTTTGGAATTCCGTAAAGAGCAAAGGTCAACTCCATTAATTTCTCATCCATTTTTAACCTTTCTCGAATTGGCTCTATCCCAAATTCGTCGCCTTCTTTTTTAACTAATCTTGCTCCGTCATCTTCACAAATCAAATAAAATTCTTTTTTCTCTTCGCCATAGCCAATTTCTGGGGTTATTAATAATCTTAAATTTCTTGAGGTCTGACAAACTGGACAAACCCTTCTCCATTTAATTCTTTGATCAATGACATTTTCTGGAACATTAATTAAGACAAAGATATCAGGATCATCTCGGTGGCCAATTAAATCCCTAAAAAATAAAGAAAAATCTACTTGGCCCAAATCCCTTGGAAAACCGTCAATAAAAAGAGCCTTTCTTTCCCTTTTTTCCATCTCCCTTTTGACTAGAGCCAAAATTAACTCGGTGGGTAGCAAAGTCTTTGTGTTTCTCTTTTCCAGAGATAAAATTATTTCATTTAATGAAAGTCTGCCGCGGTAATTTCTTTCCAAATAATTCAACAATTCCTTTTTTCTTTTTTCATCTGTCCATTCTCCATCCACGCTCCTGATCATATCGCCAATTGAAAAATGCTCTACTCTTTCCGGGAAGACTATCTCGGCAAACATTTTTGAATAGGTTCCTTTGCCAGAATTTTTCTTTCCTAATAAATAGGCTACAAAAGTATTCTCTTTTAAGTATTCTCTGAGTTTTTCAATTTCTCTCCCAGCCTTCAATTCAAAATACTCTTTTTGTTCTTTCGGATCGGTCAAATTGAATTTTCTCTCCAGACCTTTGATTTTAGTTTTAAAAATTGGAAACCTCATAATTTTTTCCGTCAGAAATTATTTTTATGTCACCTTGGTCATCAGTTCTTAAAATTTTTATACCACAATTTGTTAAAATATCCAAAACTTCTTTTTGAGGATGACCATAAGGATTTCCTTTACCAACCAAAATAACAGCAATTTGTGGTGAAACTGCTTTTATAAATTCCTCTGAGTTTGAAGTTTTACTTCCGTGATGACCAAGTTTTAAAATATCAGAATCGATATCGACCCCCTTCTTAATCAGATCTCTCTCCCCCTCTTTATAGATATCGCCAGTGAATAGAAAAGAATTTTCACCAAAAACTAATTTGCTAATAATCGAAGTGTCATTACTATCTTTAAAAACCTGCCCCTCAAGATTTTCAAAAGGATACAAAATTTCTGCCCTAAAATTTTTGGCAGATGAATAAATTTTCTGGCCGACCTTAGCAATAAATATTTTGGCTCCTTCCTCTTCAATTAATTTTTTCCATTCTTTATATTCAGCCGTATCCCTTACTACTCCCGTCCATAAAATATTTTCAACTTTATATTTTTTTAAAACCTCATTTAGACCTGAGAGATGGTCAAATTCAGGATGAGTTAAAATTATTAAATCAATTGTTCTGTCATAAAATGGTATAGATTTCCCCAGTTTTTCTAAAATTACTGAGCCAGGACCCCCATCAATTAAAATCTGGTGTCTTTTGGGTGTTTCAATAAAAATCGCATCACCCTGACCGACATCGAAAAAAATGACTTCTAAAAACTGGGGACGACTTAAATCATAAACCGTAATCCAGGCTAAAATGTTAAAACAAATTAAGGCTATTAAGATTCCCAAATTCCAATTTTTATCTCTTTTGATCATTTTTTAATATAATAATAAAAAGCCTAAAACCGAAAATCTCGGCTCTAGGCTAGGTTCTATCGAGTCTTAAAATTGAGGATGTTTTATGCCTTTCCTAAAATCCTAAACATCTTTGTCCCGCAAGCAGGACAAATTCCGGTCATTGCCCTTCTCTTTACCCCGCCCTTTCCCTTCATTGTTATCTCTTTTTCATCCTTCATCTCCTGTTTCTTTTTACATTTTACGCAATATCCAACTGTAGCCATATTTTATTTATGAGATTCAAATTTACAAACCGACCTTTATTTCTCCAAAGCTTATTTTAGATTAGATTAAGCAAAGAATATAGTCAAGAGAAATCCCCCGACCCCCGCTCCAGACGCCTTGGGTTTCTGGCGCTCGCTTCGCTCGCTGTTTTTCCACAACGGGGGATTCTAATTTACAAACCTAACTCATTTGAGATTTTTTGCATCGCTTCCAGAACAATTTTTACAAATTCTTCCAAACTTAAACCTAAAAATTCATTACATTTTTTAATTATATCACGATTTGCGCCCATGGCAAAAGATTTTTCTCCAAATCGATTCAAAACATTTTCCACTTTTAAATCAGAGATTTTCTTTGAAGGCAAAACCAAGGTAGCAGCAACAATTAATCCGGTTAAAGGGTCGAGACAAAAAAGGGCTTTTGCCATTTTGGTTTCGGGCTCTTTCTTATGTGCTTCATTGTGAGTCAAAACTGCCTGACAAATATTTTTGTCAAAACCTAAACTCTTCAGCATCTCAGCTCCCATCTTTGAATGTAAATTTGGGTCATCTTTTGTTTTTTCATAATCAATATCATGCAATAAACCACAAAGACCCCATTTCTCTTTATCCTCTCTAAAATATTCTGCCAAATCTGCCATTGCTATCTCAACGGCTAAAGAATGTTTTATTAAATTTTGATTTTTCAGATTTTCTTTTAATAAATTTAATGCCGCTTCTATTTCCATAGCGTATTTGATATTATACAATTAATTGGAAGATATGCCAAAAGAAAGAAACCAAAAAATCTACATTGTGGGCCATAAAAATCCTGATACCGATTCAATTTGCGCTCCAATTGCTTACGCCTTTTTATTAAAGAAAAAAGGTAAAGCGGCAATTCCGGTAAGGTCGGGAGAAATCAACCCAGAAACGAAATTTGTTTTGAATTATTTCAAAATTCCTGCTCCGGTGTTTTTAAAAAGTGCCAAAGGTAAAAAAATTATTTTGCTTGACCACAACGAAAATACTCAAAGCCCAAAAGATATTGAAAAAGCCCAGATTTTAGAAGTGATTGACCACCACAAAATTGCTTTTGACTGGCCGGAGCTAATCTATTTTCACACTGAACCAGTAGGTTGTACCTCAACTATAATCGCCAAAAAATATTTTCAAGAGAAAATTGGAATTCCCTCAAACATTGCCGGTATCTTACTTTCGGCTATTCTCTCTGATACGGTAGTTTTTAGGTCTCCGACAACCACTAAAGAAGATATTGGAGTGGCCAAAAAATTAGCGAAAATTGGAAAAATTAAAAATTTAGAAAAATTTGGAATTGAAATTAAAAAGAAAAAGGCAACCTTAAAAGGTTTAACGACCGAAAATATAATTTTTTCTGATTTTAAAATTTTTGATTTTTTTGGAAAAAAAGTTGGAATAGGCCACGTTGAGGTTTTCGATTTAAGGGAAGTAAATGAAAGAAAAGAAAAATTAATTGAAAAATTGAAAGAAATTTGCCAAAAGGAAAATTACAATCTTTTGTTACTTATGGCAACTGATATCATTAAAGAGAGTTCGCAAATTTTGGCAGTTGGCGAAATTAATTATTTAGAAAAGGCCTTTAGTAAAAAGGTTGTAAATAATTCCCTTTATTTGCCAGGGGTGATGTCAAGAAAAAAACAGGTTGTCCCCCCATTAATGAAAGCATTTTGAAATCTTGAGTTATTAACACTTGACAAAAAGGAGTGGTGCCTTATTATTTTAATAATCAACAATGAATCCTACAATAAAACCTTCTTCAGAGAATACTGATAATAGCCAAGAGGATGATCCTCCGGATAGTTTGGTTTTGAAAAACAGAATTTCCAAAATTATTAAGCAAGAAGAACCTGCTAAAAAACTGGGTTCTTCTTTTTTTGTTCCCGAAGAAAGAGGGGTTATTAATATCAAACCAGGATTTAATGGAAGCGGTATTCGCTTTAACGTGGAAAACCATTCTTTTGATATAATTTATCCAGAAAATATCTGGCCAAAATATCCTCCATTTCAGAAAAAACTCCTCTCAGAAAATTTAACTTTTGCTCTCACTTTTCATCTGCCCTATCTTAATCAGGAGGATTCTTTAAATTATCTAATGGCAAGACCAGTTACCGAACCTTTTCTTTTTAAGGCCTTCATTTCTGCTCTGCCCTCAACTGCTTTAATGAAAAAAGAAAGCACTTCTAAATTAATAAAAAAATTCTTTGAGATCGATTACCATTTTATTCAAGGAAAAAATATTTTAACCCCTAGTCTCTTTCCCAGAAAAACAAATAAAATAGCAATCTTACCCTTTACTTTTGGAAAAGATAGTTTGTTGACCTATTCTTTGTGCAAAGAACTAGAGATAGATCCTATCCTTGTCTTTGTCAAAGAACCTCTCCTTGAGCAAGAAAATTATCACAAAGAAATACTTGCCAAAAAGTTTTTTGAGGAATTTAAAGAGAAGGTTCTTTTCATTGACAATCAGGCCGGGAAATTGCGAGAAGCCGGTGAGGGATGGTACGGTTGGGAATTACAATTGACTCAATACGCCATAATGCTTTTACCATTTGTTTTTGCAACTAAATCTCGTTATCTTTTCTTTTCCAATGAACAATCTTGTAATGAGGAATTTTTAGACAAAGAAGGTTTTTGGTGTAATCCGGTTTATGAACAAAGTGTTAAATGGTTAGAACAAATGAATGACCTCTTGCAAATGTTGGGAATAAAAAATCTTGAGGTTGGTTCTTTGATTGAACCTCTCCATGATCTGGCTATCATTAAAATTTTACACCACCGTTATCCAGAAGTTGCCAAATACCAAACTTCTTGTTTTGCTGAAAAACCTGAAGCAAAGTTTAGCAGGTGGTGTGGAAATTGTTCTAAATGTGCCCGCCTTTTTATTTTATTTTTGGCTCATGATATTGACCCGGCCAAAATTGGGATTTCAACAAATATGCTGTCTTTAAAGCATAAAAATAAATACGCCCTTTTTGAGAATGGAAATGGAAAAGATTCCGGATACGATCAATCAGGACTGGGTCGAGATGAACAGCTGCTGGCTTTTTTCCTTGCCTACAAAAATGGAAAGAAAGGCGAACTAATTGATTTATTTAAATCACTATATTTAAAAGAGGCCGAAAGAAGAGAAAAAGAATTAAGAGAAAAGTATTTTGGCATTCATTCAACTAAAACCTTACCAAAAGAATTAAAAGATAAACTTTTAAATATTTATCAAGAAGAACTCAAAGACTTAAGATGAAAATCACTCTAACTTTTAATGTCAGAAATGCAAAACCCTCGCTTGATAATAGGCAGGCGATGGAAGAAGCCGAATTCGATACACCGGAAACCATTAAAGGAATTGCCCAGGCCCTAAAAAAACTTGGTCACAAAGTTTTTTTGGTTGAGGCCAATGAAGAATCTTTCTTAAAATTTAAAAAATTAAAATCAAAAATTGATTTAGTTTTTAATATTGCGGAGGGAATTTCGGGTTCAGACCGAGAAGCCCAGATACCAGCCATGCTAGAGATGTTAAAAATTCCTTATGTTGGATCAAAACCCCTAACCCAGGCGATTTGTTTAAACAAAGCCAAAACAAAAGAGATATTAAAGCTTCATCGTATTCCCACTGCTAAATTCCAACTTTTTAAAATTGGCAAAGAAAAATTAAAAAATAATTTAAAATTTCCCTTAATTGTCAAACCAAACTGCGAGGGTTCATCAAAAGGAATTTTCCAAAATTCTTTTGTCAAAAATGAGAAAGATTTAAGAAAGAAGTTGAGGGAAGTAATAAGAAATCTTAATCAGCCAGTATTAGTAGAGGAATTTTTAGAAGGAAGAGAATTTACAGTCAGTTTAATTGGAAATAGTCCTGTAGAAATTTTGCCTCCGGTAGAATTGAATTTTTCAGCCTTACCTAAAAATTTCCTTCCAATGGATTCTTATGAGGTGAAATGGATTTTAGATAATCCAAAAAGTAAAATCAAAACCATAATATGTCCGGCAAAAATCGATGAAAAATTATGGCAAAAAATAAAAGAAATTTGTTTGAAAACAAAAGAAATTCTAGAAATATTGGATTGGTGTCGAATTGATTTAAGGTTAGACAAAAAAGGAGTTCCCAATGTTTTGGAAGTAAATCAAATTCCGGGAATAATACCCGATCCAAAAGAAAATTCTCGCTTTCCTCTGGCAGCCAGAACGGCCGGATACGGCTTTGAAGAAATGTTAAATAAAATAATTAAATCCACCTGCAAAAGATATGGCATCCCTCATCGGAGAGGGGTCGGGAGAACTTGTCAGTTCTCCCGTGTAGGAAAACAGGAAGGCTAAAAGCCGACCACCAGAAACCGAGGGTTTCTGGAGAGCGAACCCGAAGGTCGCTGAAGGCGACCGCCTGCCGAAGGCAGGATGAGGGCGAGCGATTGAGTTAATGATACTACTATGTTAGTCAAAATTAGTAAACATCTTCAAAATTTAGCCGAAAAATCACCAGCAATTAGAAAACAATTTTTTCCCTCTCCAAAAGAAAAGGTGTTTTCTCCCGGCGTTTCTCTTGACCCTCTTTTGGAAGAAAAACATAAAAAAGTCAAAGGATTAATTCATAAATATCCAAAAAGAGTTTTAATAGAGTTAACTTTAAATTGCGCCTCTTTTTGTCGTTTTTGTACCAGGCGGCGGGAAGTCTCTGATATTAAAAGAGGACAGCTTTTCCCAAAAGATATTAAGAAGATTATCAGCTATATTCGCGCTCGACCAGAAATTAATGAAGCGATTTTTTCTGGAGGTGACTCTCTGACTGTTCCGAAATTATTGATTAAAACTTTAAACCAAATTTCAAAGTTACCACAAATAAAAATAATTAGAGTTCATACCCGAGTTCCGGTATCCGATCCTCGGCTTCTAACTAAAGAGATTTTGAATGCTTTATCTATGGCTCAAAAGAAAAAAACACTTTATCTTAGCATTCACTTTGAACATCCAGATGAACTAACTGCCAAAACCATAAAAGCGATAAAAAATTTGAAAAAAACCGGGGCAATATTACTTTCTCAGTCGGTCTTTTTGAAAGGAATCAATGACTCTTATAAGATTTCAGAAAAATTATTTACAAGACTTTCTGAACTTGGGGTTAGGCCTTATTATATTTTCCATTGCGATTTAGTTAAAGGGATTGAGCATTTTATCGTCCCCATTAAAAAAGAAATTGAAATTATGACCAAACTGAGAAAAAATATTTCTGGCATCGCTTTTCCATTCCATGTTGTTGATGCACCAAATGGCTCGGGTAAGATTCCTCTTCCTCTTAATTTTTGGAAATTTAATTCTTCCTCTTTTTCCGATTTCAAAAATAAAAAAATAAGGATGTACTAGTGGTAATACCTAGTCAGGTCGCGGCACGCCTCGCTTCGCTCGGCTAACACCGCTCCTTAGAAAACCCTCGGTTTCTAACGCTCGCTTTCGCTCGCTGTTTTCCTACACGGGAGAACCGAATGGTTCTCCCGACCCCTCTCCGATATGGGTTGTTTATCTACCTTTAAAAGATAAAAAATATGCCGGCTAATTTACCTCCACAATTCCATACCCTCTGGTTAAAGTTAAAAGAAGCCAAAGACCTAGAAGAAAAAATCTTAATTTTGGAGGAAATGTTGGCTATTTGTCCTAAACATAAAGGCACGGAAAAACTCCAAAAGGATATCAAAAGAAGAATTGCCAAACTAAAAAAGGGGGAATCAAAGAGACAAAAAAGAGAAACTCTTTATTTTGTTAAAAAAGAAGGGGCGGGCCAAGTTGTAATTTCAGGTCCGGCTAATTCCGGAAAGTCAAGTTTATTAAATGCCTTAACCAATGCTAATGCCAAAGTCGCTCCCTACCCCTTTACCACTAAAATTCCTCAACCAGCAATGATGCCCTATGAAAATATTTTAATTCAATTGGTGGACACTCCCCCACTTTCACAAGAATTTTCTCTGCCCTGGTTAAAGGGTATCTTAAAAGAAGGAGATGTCTTGTTAGCGGTTTTTGATTTGTCTAAAGAAGAGGTAAATGACGATATTAAAACATTTAAGGAAATATTAAATAATTGGACGCTTTCAGAGAAAAAAATTATTTTTCTTGGCAACAAAATCGATTTAGAAAAGGCAAAAGAAAATTTTAAAAAAATTCAGGCTCAAAATAAAATAAAACCTATCTCCTGTTTAAAAAAGATTGGATTAGAAGAGTTAAAAAAAGAAATTTTTGATTTGCTTGAAATAATAAGAGTTTATACAAAATCCCGCGATCAAGAACTACCAGATTTTGAACATCCTTTTATTCTGAGAAAAAATAGCCGGTTAATTGACTTAGCTGGTCAAATTCACCAAGATTTTGCTTTTTCTTTCAAGCACGCAAAGTTATTTAAAAAAGATTCTAAAAATCCTAAAATTGTCGGCAAAGATTATATTCTCCAGGATGGCGACATCATTGAAATTTACACCTAAATAAAAAATTGCCCGGCGACGGGCTTTTTGCTCTAGTTATAGCTATGCGACGATGTCAGAACCTATCTGGTTAGAAAGATTTAGCAATTCTAACAAATTCTTTGACTTCATTTATATCTTTTCCTTTTCCATCAGTTCTATCTGTTTTTGTTTTCGAATCTACTCCCGCAGGTTTAACCTTTCTAATGGCTTCAGCTACATTATCTGGTCCCAACCCTCCTGCTAAGATAACTGGAGTTTTCACTTCATCAACAATCTTTCGGCTAATATCCCAATTATGAACTTTTCCAGTCGCCCCAATTTGAGAATCTTCTTCTTTATAAGTATCTAAAAGTAAATAATCTGCTATACCATCGTATTGTTTTGCTATTCCGATGCTCTTTTCATCTATAACCGGGATAGTTCTCATAATTTTTAGTTTTGGGAAATTCCTTTTAAGTTTAATAATATCAGTAAGTGAAACAGACTCTGGTGGGACTCCTAGATGCAAAATATCAGGGTTAGTTTTCTCTACAACTTCAGCTATTTCTTTTAAATCGGCAGATAAAGATAAAGCAACTTTTTTCACTTGCTTTGGTAAAGGTTGAAAAATATCTCTTGTTTGCTCAAATGTTAATTCTCGGGGATATTTTCCTTTCCCGACTAAAACTCCTATATGATCAACGCCCAGCTCAACAAGTTTTTTTGCTTCTGTTGGATTCCGGGCTTCGTATATTTGAACAATCATATTTTTATTTTACTATAAAACCAATCCCAAGAGAAAAACTCTCGGGCGAAAATCGGGGTTCTCCAAATGGGATGATTTAAGAAATTTAGCCGGTGAACTTTTTAAAATGAGGAAATAAAGTTTTAATTAGAAGCCGGTTTTTAGATCTCGCACCAAGAAATAGCTAGGGTGTTAGGACCAGTTGGAGCGCCAACCACATTATTAATTATATTTAAAAAAACAACTTCAACATTTTTGAAATCTTCTACAATCATTTTCTTTAATCTCTGAGCTCCTTCAAGATAATCACCATGAGTAATAGCTACTCTAATTTTTTTATCTTTTTCCTTGAGTTTTCTGGTTTTTGTTGCAAACTGTTTAAAAAGCGTAGCAGGTGTATCTTTTGCGCCAGTTTTTATGCCAGCCGGAACCAATACTCCTTTTTTAAAAGTTAACAGTGGACGGATTCCGGCCCTGGCCATTCTTCTTAGTATATTAGCCACAAGATGAGATATTCGTCCACTAGCTTCTAGCCATTTAGGGTCTTCAATCATCATAAAAAGACGAATTTGGAAAACGAATTTCTCTATTTCATTAACAATTTCTTCTGCTTCTTTACCGATTTTAATTAAGTTAATTGCTTTTAAAATTAAAAGTGCCTGGCCACAGCTAGCATTTAAAGAGTCAATGACAAAGACTCTTTTTTCTTTTTCGGGTTTTAAAAAATTTTTTGCCTGAATTGCTGAATTATAAGTTCCAGAAAGTTTGGAGGTTATGGTTATGCAAAGCAGCTTATCAAACTTTGGAAGTTGAGAATTGTATTTATCTAAAAAATCTTTTGGCGATGGTTGAGAAGTTTTGCCAAAACTAGTGATTCCTCTTTTTTCTAATTCTCTCATTTTCTGAAAAGTATTTTCTCCGAGTAATCCCTCTATTTCTGGCCAATCCAGTTTTACGGGGACAACAGCAATTTGATATTTTTCAATTATTTCCCGAGGCAGATCCGCCGCCTCATCGGTGACAACACCAATTTTTTCCATAATAATTATTACCAATTTAAATTATTAAAATTATAGACCTTTTCAACACCCGCAAGTTATTTTAGCAAAAGAACGGGCGATGTTAAAACCTAAAATACTTCAAAAATAAAAAACAAAAAACTGAAAATGAAACTGGCAATAAAAATTCCTCTGATTGGCCTAAAAAATTTCTCTTAAAATATCTTGAGGTCAATGATTTTTTATTTAAATGTTAAAAAAAATATATGCTGTGTAAATAAGAGTAAACACACCTATAAACCAGGTGGCACTAGCAACTCCTCCGAAAAGTAACAAGCTTGCCAGGAGCAAAATAGTTACTGCATCCATGCGTATCACTTTATTGAGCTCAAGCTCCATTGATCTAATTTTATCTAAATCCTTTGTGCTCCATTTTCCCACATATCTCCAAATAGCTACCCAAATTATATCAATATAAAAACGGGGGTGCCTGTTTAAGTTATTAAAATCACACCAACAAAAATCAGAATTATGCCAAATAATTTAAGAGAAATGGTTGATTTCCCAATTTCTTCTTTTATTATTTCAGAATAAAAAATAGTTAAAATCACCGCAATTAATAAAACAAAAAATGGTTGAACGGCTCCCAAAGCATTAACCATGGTAACGGGACCAAGAGAGATGGCAATTGTAAATAGAAAAAGACCTAAAATATTTAATATTGAATTTCCCACTATTAAGGTAACCGCCTTTTTTCCATATCTTTTAGTAGCGGTAATTAATTCCGGAAAATAGAAATAAGCAATGGGGATAAGTGGCAATATTCCTCCCATTCTTGTGTAAGCAAAAACCGTCCAAAAGTCAGTAAATTTTAAGAGATATTTTGAGAGAGTGGCATTTATAGCGCCAGCCAGGGAAGCTAAAACCATAAACCAAAATGCTCTCCCTAGTTTTATTTTTAAAAAATCCTTTGAGGAAACTAAAAAAGCTCCTACTAGTAACAAAAATATTCCCAGATATTTCAGAGGGGTAAAAATCTCATTTAAAAACAAAGTGGCAAATAATAAAACAAAGAGCGAGGAAAAGCTAAGTAAGGGTATGACTCTGGACATTTCTTCACTCTTTAAGGATTTTAAATAGAAAACACCGCTTAAAACATAAAAAGTGCCGGCAATTAAAGCTAAGAGAATGTTAAGGGGTGACAGGTTAGGCAGGGAATGGAGTAAATAGACGAATAATCCAGATATCGGCATAACAAATCCTCCAATTACAATTATAATCATTGGTTTATCGACTCTCTTACTTAAAACATATTTATCTATTGTATTTACCAGCGCCCAAACGAAGGCAGCTGATATGGAAAAAATTGCCCACATATTATTAGAGATTATAGCAAATAATTTTCTTTAGCAAAATAAAACCCCGAGAGAAAAACTCTCGGGCAAAAAAAAATAAAAATTGCCCAGCGACGGGCTCTAATCGGTATGATTTTAAAATCCTATTCTCGCTATTTTTCAGGTTGGATAACACGGGGAGAAAGTTGAATTGTTTTTGCAGTATAGCTCCCATCAGAGTTTTGGTTGCCGCTAATCATTATCTGTTTGCCAATTTCAATGTCATCTATTATTCCCGCGGTTGTTTTGGATATTTGGGTGGAATCTGAAAAAAAGACAATTTTTGAGCCGCCATCTGGCAGTTTGATGGTTAAACTTTTTTCATCTTTACTGATTACTTCTCCGGAAAGAAAGTTAGTACCAGTTCTTCCTGCACTTTGGACAAATTGCTGCCTTTGTTCTGGTGAAAGATTTTGAAAAGAAGATCTTTGGGAGGAAATTTTGTTTTGTCCATATTTCATCCCTCCATAAAATGCACCACTTCCTATAATAACTATTGTGATAATAATTGGAATTATTTTTTTTGCCATAAATTTATTCATAGCGTAATGCCTCAATGGGATTGAGTTTGGCTGCCTTTTGAGCTGGCCAATAGCCAAACAAAATTCCAATGCCAGCAGATACACTAAAAGCTAAAATAATTGAAAATAAAGAAATTTTAGTAGCCATACCCCCAAACAAAGTTATTCCATAAGCCAACCCACTTCCCAGAATCATTCCGATAGCTCCTCCTAAAAAAGTAAGCATTATGGCCTCAGCTAAAAATTGTAAACTAATGTCTGATCTTTTCGCGCCAATAGCTTTACGAAGACCGATTTCTCGAGTTCTCTCGGTTACCGTGGTCATCATCATATTCATAATGCCAATGCCGCCGACAATAAGAGAAATTCCGGCAATTGCTGCTAATAAAATAGTCATTGTATTAGTCATCGAAGAGGCTGCTCCGAGAATGTCCTGCTGCGATAATACGCTAAAATCAGCCATTGAAGAATCAGTAATATTGTGGCGCTGTAAAAGCAAATTGGTAATTTCAGTCTGGACCTCAGTCATTACCTGCGGACTTTCTGCCTCAACGCTAATTGTTGAAATATAATCAGCCCCGGCTAACAATTTCTGGGCAGTTGTTATAGGAATGAAAATCATATCGTCTTGGCTGCCAAAACCGGTACCACCTTTAGATTTAGTTATGCCAATAATTTTAAAATTTATGCCATTAATCCTTACTGTTTCGCCTATGGGAGTTGTTCCTTCGCCGAACAAATCATCGCGAGTGGTAGGACCTAACACCGCTACTTTTGACTGACTACTAACATTTTGCTCAGAAATAAATGAACCTTGGTCTATTTCAATATTTTTGACGCTCGGATAAGAGGCAACTGTCCCAACAACCTGAGTATTGGTGTTTTTTCCTTTGGCGACAATTTGATAACGACGAGAAAGTTCCGGAGCTACCGCTCCAATATTCGGAATTTCTTTTGCTATAGTTTCGCTATCTTCAATAGTCAGTGTTTGGGCGCTACCCCTACCGGCTGAAACCTGAGAAAAATTCCTTTGGAATCCGGGGCTAACTGTAATTAAATTAGATCCCATTGATTGGATACTCGTTTCAATTGATCCTGTTGCCCCTTGGCCAACTGAAATCATGGCAATAACAGAACCAATTCCAATGACAATACCCAAGATAGTCAGACCCGATCTTGTTTTATTGGCAGAAATAGCCAAATAAGTTTCTTCAAATAAGTCAGTGATGAGCATACCGAAACCGATGTACGAATTTACCGATTGCCAGATACGAATTTACGAATTTGGGCAATCGGATACGAATTAATATATTATTCGTAGCGGAAAGCGCAGATTCGTATATTCGTAAATCGCTTTCCGTTGATTCGTAATTCGTAGGGTTATTTTATTCTTTAATTTGCTGAACCGTTTTAGAACGATGATTAATAACGTCTTCAATAATCTCTCCGTCCTTGAGGAAAATTGTTCGCTCAGCTTTTTCAGCAATGTATTTTTCGTGAGTAATCAAAATAACTGTCCGACCTTGCTTGTTTAATTCTTGGAAAGTTTTAAGAATAATCTCACCGGTTTTGCTATCAAGATTGCCAGTTGGTTCATCAGCCAAGACGATAGTTGGATTATTCACCAGGGCTCTGGCAATAGCTACTCTCTGCATTTCGCCTCCCGAAAGCTGATTAGAAAGATGATAAAAATGTTTTTCTTCTAAACCTGCGCTTAATAAAGACTTCTTGGCAATTTCTTCTCGCTCGCCCTTTGGGATATTGGCGTAAGCCAAAGGTAATACCACGTTGCGTAGAACCGTTGTTCTGGGCAAAAGATTAAAAGACTGAAAGACAAAACCAATCTCCTTTTTACGAATATCAGCTAATTCATCATCGGAAAGTTGGGAAACGTCTTTTCCCTCAAAAAGATATTGTCCACTGGTTGGAGTATCCAAACAACCCAAAATGTGCATTAGGGTTGATTTACCTGAACCGGAGGGTCCTATAATGGCTACAAATTCACCATCGCTCACAGAAAAAGAAATGCCCTTTAACACTTTGGTTTCAACATCGCCTGTTTTGTAAATTTTTGTAATGTTCTTTACCTCTATCATAATCCTGGTATTCGAAATTCTTGAGTTCCCCGACTTTGATTAGTCTGAGTTTTAGTAGTTTGAACCTTATTTGGACTAATCGTTGAAGTAACAACAATATCGCCTTCTTTGAGACCTGAGACAATTTCAGTAGAAAGGTCATTCGAAAGTCCTACTTCTATAGATTGCGACTTTGGCGGGTTTGGAAGAGTTACTCCCGAAGTATTGGCCAATAATTGTTGTTTCATTTCTTCTGACGCCTCTACTAATTCAACGTAGTAAGAATTTCCTTGGGATTTAATTGCACCATTTGGTAAAACTAAAACATCCTGTTTGGCATCAGTAATAATATCTGCTGTCACGCTCATGCCAGGCTTAACTTTTTCCTCTTCAGTATCAAAACTAATTTTAACCTTATAACTTACCACTCCCTGAGCTACTGTTCCCACTGTATCAATCTCCATCACTTTTCCGGAAATACTTACCTCTGGAAGAGCGTCAAAAGTAAGGGTTGCTTTTTGGTCAACTTTTACTTTAGCTACATCAACCTCATTAAGAGAAATCTCAGCTATTTTCTGTTGAGTGATAATGCTTGTTAATACGGTTCCTGCTGAAACTGAATCACCTTTTTTTATGTTCGTTTCGGCAACAACACCATTAAAGGGAGCGTAAATGTAGCAATCGGCAAGATTTTGTTTTGCTGTGAGTAGAGTATCTTCTTTTTGTTGAATGGCAATTTTTTTAGCTCTAATTTCTAATTCATCAGCCCCGGCTTTTAGTTTAGCGAGAGACAATTCTTTTTCTTCAATTGACCTGTCGGCATCAACAATGGCATCTTTATTATCCCGGATTGAGTTTTGAGTTGATAAAAGGTTTAAAAGTTGACTGTTTGTTTTTCCAGTATAGGTATTAAGACTTGAGAGATGCGTAGTGGAAAGCGTCTGCGGTTTAAAATCGCGTTCTATGAGTTTATCCTGATAGAATTGAATTAAATTGTTAGTGCTTTTTGTTGCTTCAGCGACATTTTTTACAGTCTCGTAAGTTTCATTGATTAATGATTCAATTACGCTGGTATCCGAAAATCGGCTGGCTGATTTATAGTCCTGGAAATTTGACTCATAGGCTTTACGAGCAGTTTGGTATTTATTATAAGCATCTGTTTTGTACTCCAAAACTTTCTCGTCATAGATTTTTACCGCGTCGGCGTAGTAATCAATGTTCTGTTGGGTGGCGTTAAAATTATAAGAAAAAAGTGTATCCTGGAGCCCTGCCATAATACCGGGCAACTCAAGGAAAGTATTGGCAACAGTATTGAATCCGTCCTCGTAAGCCTTTTTAAGATTATCTTCGGCTTTTTGTTTTGATTCTTTTGCCTGAATCAAAGAGTTTTCCGCCTGGAGAAGGGTGAGATCATCTGGTGGGCTTAATAATTCTTCCAATTCAAGTTTCGCTGTCTCTAAAGCTGTTTCAGCGTCACGCACTGCCTTTCCAGTATCGCGAGTATCTATTTGAGCAAGAAGTGCGCCATCTTTTACTTCCCAGCCATTTTTAACGCCAACATAAACTATATCGCCAGACACTTTTGGTTTAATATCTACTTGGTCAGAGACCGAAACCTGACCGCTACCTGAAACCGAAACAATAAGCGTTCCTTTTTCAACTGTCGCTGTAGCATATCGTACTGTATTTTTATTTCCGGCTAATTTTTGGTAACCAAAATAGCCCCCACCGATAATTAAAATGAGGATTATCCCTGTGATTAATTTATGCCCAAGTATTTGTTTAAATATTTTGGAAGGCATAATTATCTAAAGAAAGGAAACCAAGGACGCCTTTGTAAATCTTTTATCTCTTCTCCATTAAAAAGTCTTATAAGTTTTGCTTCAATTTGGCCTTGTTCATTCGGAGAACCAATAATAACAATACTATCGCCGATCTTTAATTCCTCTTTTTTGAGCGTATCTCTGCCTTTTTCAATAGTAGTGTCTTTAGTGATAAGAATGACTTTTTCTACATCGCCTTGCCCTTTAACTATCAAATCAGAATTATTAATTTTAATAATTTCTCCGAATGTGCCATGTCCTTCAATAAAATCGCCGGGAGGGGGGAGTGCTCGCCAGTCGCCAAAAAATCCACCTTGGGGTCCAGCAAAGTTTTTATGATAACTCTCTGCCCAGCGGTAGGAGAATCGTGCTTTCATTCCACCAACAAAAATACCAATACTAAATATCAAAACAACTATTACAAAGCCGATGATGGCAACAATGATCCACTTAAGCACATCACGATTTACCCTATCACCTTCGGGAGAAGGTGAGGGGTTTATTTTTTTATCTATCCCTTCAGAAATTTTATTTTCTTCGGGGTTGTCTTGTTTGTTATCGGTCATAGATATAATTTGGTTTATTATTAATTAATGACGACCTTTTTTATACAAAGCTGTGCATTAAATATCCTAATAATAATCTTTTTTTATAGAGAAATAATCGAAGGGTAAAAAGAGCTATTCCAATGCTCATTAAAAAAGCCACTATACCCACAATTGGCAGCGATTCGAGAATAGCTAAGCTGAAGTTTTGCCATAGAGCAAGGAAGGTCCCAAAATCGCTGACCGCAGTAGAGATAAAGTAGAGAATCCCAGAATTTTCCACCTGATTTACAAGCATCATCCAAGAAAGAGGTGTTGCAATAAATGAAGCAACCAAAAGGAATAGAAAGCCGAACAATAATCTTTTTGTTTGCCGTAATTCTTGCTCTCGTTTAATTGCAAGGATAATACGATCAAAAAGACCCGCGGGAGGTTCTGCGGGTTTAAGATGAGAAAATAGTTTCTCGAAATCCTGTCTCATAGCTCCCTATATACTAATACGACTAAGGGAGCTGTTTTGGTTCATTTCTCTTTTAAGATTTTTCTTAATATTGCGATTCCTCGCCTATGGCGAGTTTTTATGGTATCAATCGATTCTCCTAAAGTTTCGGCAATTTCTCTAAAAGTAAAGTGATCATTGTAACGGAGAAATAAAACCAAGTGATATTTTGGAGCCAACTGATTCATTGCCGCATTAAGCATTTCTCCGATACTGGCTTGTTTAAGAAGTTCATCGGGAAGCGGGGCTTGGTCAGTAAATGCTTCGATAAGTGTATTTTCTCCTTCTTCGTTTTCAAACCCAGAGAACGGGATAGTTTTTTTCTTTCTTAGAAAATCAAAAGAAGTATTTTTAGCAATATGGAAAATCCAAGTTTTGAAGCTTTTATTTTTATTGAACTTTTTGAGATTCCGCCACATTTTTACAAATACTTCTTGGGTAATATCTTCTGCTTCTTGGCTATTTCCAACAAATCGAAGGGTAAAGCTGTAAATGGGCTTTAAGTATCGCTTAATTAAAATCTCCAACGCTTTCTCATCGCCTTTCAAATAATTAGTGACTAATTGTTCGTCGGTGTAAGTTTTCATTAAACAAATAGAGAAGATTATCCCGGGGTTTAATATATCACAGGTCAATTAAAAAAGAAAGATAGGGTTTTCTAAATTTCTGTTTTATTAAATAACCAAGAACCCAAAGCGACCATTAACAAACCAAAAATTAAAAGGATAGCAAAATCTAAAAACAAAGAAAATTGAGAAAAGCCGATTAAACTGGCTCTCAAACCATCTACTCCGTAAGTTAAGGGGTCAAGATAAGCAATTGGTCTTAACCAGCCGGGAAAATTCGTCACCGGGAAAAAAACACCTGACAAAAGAAAAATGGGAAAAATGATAAATTGCATAATCAAAGAAAATCCTTGGGTATCTTCCATTATTGAAGCAATGGCCACTCCGAAACCAATAAAACCAATACCAATTAAAAGCATAAAAAGCAAAGCCCAAATAAAGTCCAAAAGATTTACCACCTTAAAACCAAAAAAAAGAGAAATAATCAGAATTAAAACCCCTTGAATTAAAGCAGTGGTGACTCCGCCAGCAATTCTTCCCAAAACAATAGCCAATCTCCTAACTGGAGCAACAAGTATTTCTTTTAAAAATCCGAATTCTTTGTCCCAGAGGACAGAAATGCCCGCCGACATAGAACTAAAAAGCATTGTCATACCAAGAATTCCCGGGACCAAAAAATTAAGATAATTTACTCCCGGGGGTGCGCCCGGCAAACTAAAAAGGGAGTTAAAACCAGATCCCATAGCCAAAAGAAAGAAAAAAGGCATAGCTAAAGTACCAATCAGCCGGCTTTTAGCCCTCAAGAACCTTTTTATTTCCCTCAGCCACATTACATAAATTGTCTGTAGGTTATTTGATTTCATATTTTTATCTTCTAAATCTTTGTCTCATTATTTTATTTTTTTCGATTCGACTCGCCTCCGCTTCTCTAATGGTTTTTCCGGTGAAATGTAAAAAGGCGTCCTCTAAAGTTGGTTTCCTCAAATTGACCGATTTTATCTCAAAACCTGCCTCTTTTTGATCTATTTCCATTAAAAGCGGAATTTTCTTTTCTCCCTCTTTTACATTTAAATTAATAGTGCCGTTGTGTTGGCTAATTTTTTTAACCCAAGGAAATGCCTTTAAAACATCAAAGGCTTTTCGGGGAGGAAACGCCTCAATTGTAATAACATCTCCCCCTAAAATGTTTTTTAAATTTTGAGGTGTATCTAAGGCAACGATTTTACCAAAATCAATTATTCCTACTCTTTGGCAAAGAACGTCGGCTTCTTCCATATAATGGGTAGTTAAAATAACGGTGATTTTTTCTTTTTGATTTAACTGAAGGATGTAGTCCCAAATTCGATGCCTTGTTTGGGGATCTAGTCCTAAAGTTGGTTCATCTAAAAACAAAACTTTTGGATAATGCATTAAACCCCTGGCAATTTCTAATCTTCTTTGCATACCACCTGAATAATTTATAACTAAAACATTGGCTTTGTCTTGAAGTTCAACTAAATTTAAAACTTCTTTAATTCTTTTTTTACGAGTTTGTGTATCAAGACCATAAAGACGGGCATGAAAGTCTAAATTTTCAAAACCAGTTAAACGATTATCTAATGCCGGTTCTTGAAAAACAATGCCAATAGAATTTCTAACCTCGTCCCTCTGTTTCAAAATATTGAAACCCCAAACTTTAGCTTCGCCTTTAGTTGGATTTAATAAGGTGGCGAGCATCTTAATAGTTGTTGTCTTTCCTGCTCCGTTAGGTCCTAACAAACCAAAAATCTCTCCTTCTTCCACCTCAAAGGAAATGTTATCAACTGCCTTTAAGCCATTAAATTCCTTTGTTAAGTTTTTCGTCTCAATAGCTAACATAAAATTTCTTTTCATTATATTCCATTTTATTAATCAATAAAAGCCCAGAAAAAACTCTCGGACAGAAATAAAAAGGAGACAAAAAAATGGGAATTTTGTCTCTCTACAATATCTTTTTCATTAGTAGGAAATCGGTGGTAAGCCTAAAGGACATTTATTGTCGCTTCTTAAACGATAACAACGCCACAATTCGGCACTCCAATTTTCTGGAGGAGGACTATCTTTGCTTCTTATGTTTTTACTAACTGCATCTTTCAAGCAATCTTTGCAAACCTTGATCCTGATTTCTTTAATACCGAGTTCAATATTTCTTAGGATTTCTTTTCCTTTCGGTGTTAGTTCAGCATATCTCACAACGAGAGACTCTTTTGCTCCACTCAATTTAGATCTCACCTCCGTTACAAATGAATCTTATCAAAGAACTTTTTCCTCCTTGACTAAAAAGAGATTAACAAATCCTTCTAAAAAAGTCAACCCGAGAGAAAAACTCTCGGGGTGAGGCGGCTCCCAGCAATAGACGATGTCAGAATATCTGGTTTTACTAAATAAAAAGGGGGTAGGTTTCTTTCATCCTTTGCTTGCTTCCCGAGCTATGATTTAAAGTATATTAGATTTATCTTCTTTTTTAGAGAAAAGTTTTTTGTAAACTAAAATAATAATTCCACTATCTATAAGAAGCCAGAAAAGAACGATAGCACGGATAAGTCCAGTAGAAGAGGTATCAAGTCCATATTTTTCTAAATAAGAAAGGAAAGAAGGAAAATCAATAATTGCAAAGATGATGTTTATAAAACTATAAATAGACCATATAAAAACTACCCATAATATAATTCTCTTAGTTCGTTCTTTCATAGATTTATTTTTACAATTTTAAAAACTAATTTCTTTACTTTCAAGATAGCCCAATTTTAATAAAATTTCAAGAAATAAAAATTGCCCAGCGATGGGCTTTTCTTAATTTTTGCTATTCTATCTGTTTCTTCTTAATGAAGGGTTAGAAAAAATTTTTACTAATTCAACTATTGAAGTGGTGAGTAAGGCAGCGCCAAAAATTAATAACCAGTGAAATGGTTCCAAGGGAATAGTTCCCAAGACTTTATTTAAAAATGGCAAATAAATTGCTAGAAAAAGAAGTGAAAATCCATAAGCTACTCCTAAAAACATAAATTTATTTTGAAAAAAGTTTTCTATCTTGATAATTGGTTTTTTAAGATTTTTATAAGCAAAAACGTAAATTAAATCAATGCCGGCTATGGTAGTAAAAGCAATAGTTCGGCCAAATTTTAAATTTCCTTCTCTTATTCCGTAATGCCAAAACAAAAGTAAGGATAAGATACTAGCAGTTAAACTGACAGCTAAAATTAAAAATTTTGTAAAACCACTGAGTATCTCTTCTTTTTTTATACTCTTTGGACTCTCTGTCATTAATGATTTTTCTTTTGGCTCAAAAGCTAACATTATGTCAGGAGGTCCATCACAGATGAGGTGAATCCATAAAATTTGAATAACTGTTAAAGGAGAAGGAAAGTTCAAAAGTACAGCCCCGAAAATTAAGGCGATTTCGGCAAACGAATCAGAAAGTGCATACCCAACCACCTTTTTGATATTAGAAAAGATTAACCTGCCTTCTTCGCAGGCAGCTACTATGGTTTTGAAGTTATTATCCAATAAGATTAAGTCTCCGGCTTCTTTAGCAACATCGGAAGCGGTACCTACTGTCACCCCAATATTTGCCTTTTTTAGAGCTGGGGCATCATTAACACCATCTCCAGTCATCGCTACTGTTTCTCCTCTTTCCTGAAGGACTTTGACGATTTTTTGCTTTTGATGAGGAGTAACTCGAGTGAATAATATTATATCATTTATTCTTTTTTTCAATTCCTCTTCAGAAATCACTTCTAATTCCTGGCCTTCCAAAATGTTTTTCGGCTCCAATTTAAATCCGAGATTGCTTGCCACTCTTTCAGCAGTTTTACGATAGTCGCCAGTCACTATTTTAATCTTAATACCAGCCCTTTGGGCAGTTAAAATTGCCTCTTTTGCTTCTTTCCTGATTGGATCAGCAATACCAATTAATCCTAACCAAGAAAAATCTTTTTTCTCCTTTAAATCCCTTTTTTCTTTAAAAGCTACCCCTAAAACCCTTAATCCTTCATCTGCCCATTTTTCAATTTCCTCTAAAATTTTATTTTTATCTTTATCTAAAATCTGACAAAATGAAATGATGATTTCTGGAGCCCCCATTAAAAAGGCAACTTCCCTGCCTTCTAACTCATTTATAGTCATTGAATATTTCTTTTCACTATCAAATGGCTCTTCATAAATTCTCTTCGTTTGGTCAAAAATCTCCTGGGGATTAAATTCTTTTTCATTTTTTACATACTCCCAAATGGTAACTTCTAAACTACTTCTTTGTTCATTATCTAAAGTTAAAGCAAATAATGCCTTCTCTTTGTCTAAAAAATCTGTTTTTACAACTTTCATTTTCCCCTCGGTTAAGGTCCCGGTTTTATCGGTACAAATAACTGAAGTTGAACCTAAGGTTTCAATAGAAAGTAAAGTTTTTACCAACCCATTTCTTTTTAAAATCCTTCGCATTCCCAAGGCTAAAATCATTGTTATTGCTATTGGCAAACCCTCGGGTATTGCGGCTATTGATAAAATTACTGCCATTCTGAACATCTCAAAAGGATTTTCTTTATGAAAAACCCCGAGAATAAAAATAAATAAGCAAATCAATAAAACTATAATGGCTAAATTTTTGGCAAAAACCTCCAATTTTATCTGGAGAGGTGTTTTTTCTTCTTTTATTTCGGCTAAACTTTTCCCAATCTTTCCCATTTCAGTTTCTATACCAATCTTCGCCACCTCCATTATTCCCCTTCCAGAAATGACGGTTGTACCCATAAATAAAAGGTTGCTTCCTTCTTTTTCGTTTTTTGTCACTGCCTCTTCCTCGCCAGTTAAAATTGCTTCATTGACCAATAAACCCACTCCCTCAATTAGTTTGCCATCGGCTGGAACTCTGTCACCAGAACCCAAAACTATTAAATCGCCCGGAACTAATTTTTTCACCTCTATCTCTTTTCTTTGACCCTCTCTGATAACTATTGTTTT
>Ga0315280_10003454_pt1 | contig 24287 bp, 6 predicted proteins | sample YL17G06_40_MG_FD_203697 | JGI IMG/M metagenome (GOLD analysis project Ga0315280, IMG submission 203697) | Sediment microbial communities from Yellowstone Lake, YNP, Wyoming, USA - YL17G06_40 | ecosystem: Environmental > Aquatic > Freshwater > Lake > Sediment | place: USA: Wyoming | collected... | reverse complement strand
TCTCGTTCTCGCCGAAGCGGATGACCACCGACCGGCCGCCGATCATGACGGTCTCGTCGACCGCGGCGCCGGTGTTGTTGATGCGGACGATGATGCTGCCGCCGGCCTGGACCGGGCCGACGCCGAGCGACGCCTGGCCGGAGAGGATGCCCGCCACGCCGGTGCTGGTGACGATCAGGCCGCCTTCGCCCTGGGTAAACGAACCGTCGCCCAGGCCCTGCGCCGCCAACTCGATGCTGACGTTGGTGGCGGCGATGCGCGTAAGCCTGGTGCCGTCGCTGCGGGCGGCCTGGTCGAAGGCGAAGTCGCCGTGAATCGCAAACGAGTTGCCGCCGACCGCCAGCGTCAGGTTGATGCCGAGCGCCGTCACGCGGACAAACGGGCCGGCCGGCAAGTCCAGGGCAACCGCGTGCGAAACACCCGCCTGATCCTTGACCGTCAGCGTGTCTTTCACCGGGGCCGGGACGGTGTTGAACTCCACCGTGGTGATCCCGGCGCCGGCGGTGAAGCCGGGAATGTTGACCGTTATCGAGTTGACCGTCAGGCTGGCCGAGACGCCCTGGCTGGAGATGATGAACCCGCCGGTAGCGCCCAGCACCTGGACGAACGGGCTGGCCGGGTCGCCCAGTTTCAGGCTGGCGCCCGCGACGGCCACCTTGACCACCTGCTGCCCGCCGGCGGTCGTGCCCTTCTCCAGGACGAAGTTGCCGGAGATCTGCTGGCCCAGGACACTGAGGGTCACGCCCGTCCCGGCCACGCGGACATACTGGCCGGCAGCCAGAACCAGCGATTCCGTATTTCCGCCACCCGGGTCGAACTGCTCGTTGACGGCCGCCGCCGTGGTGTTCACTTCCACCGTCAGGTTGGCGCCGAAGGAGACGTTCGGCACGCCCAGGGCCACCGCGCCCGAGAAGGAGCCGGCGAATCCCGCGGCGTTGATGATGAAAAGGGCCGTGCCGCCGCTGACGGTGACCAGCCCGCCGCCCAGCGACACCGACACGTTCGTCGCCCCGACGCGGATGACCTTCTGCCCGGCCGTGTTGGTCTTCTGCTCGAAGACGAAGTTGCCGCTGAGGCGCTGGCCGAGAACGTCTACGTTCACGCCGCTGCCGGTCACGCGGAGGAAGGGGCCGGCGGGCAGGGCAAGCGTCACGAGCGCCGAGCCCACGGTGATCTGCTCGTCGACCTGGACGCCGGTCTGGTTGATTTCGAGGGCCAGCGACCCGCTCACCGACACGCCGGGGATCGTCACGCTGACCGTGGCGCCGATCCGCCCCGCCAGGCCGGCGGAGGTCAGCAGGAAACTGCCGGTCCCGTTGGTGACCTTAACGAACTCCTGGGAGCCGTCGCCAAGCGCGAGGCTGACGTTGGCCGCCGCCACCCGTACCAGGGCCGCACCGCTTGAGCCGGTGGTCTTCTCCAGCGCGAAGTCGCCCTGGAGATGCTGGCCAAGGATGTCGAGCGTTGTGCCGGCGGCCTCAACCCGCAGGTAGGGACCCGCGGGCAGGTTGAGCACGATCGACTGGCCGTCGACGACGAAGGTCTCCGCCACGGCCGCCGTCGTAGTGTTGACGGCCACCGTGAAGCCCGAGCCGAAGGCGACGCCGGTCACGTTCACGGCGATCTGGCCGGTCAACCGGCCGGCCAGCCCGGCGGCGGTCAGCAGGAAACTGCCCTCCCCGCCGACGAGGGTAACGATGCCGCCGCCCAGGTTCATGGTCACGCCCGTGGCGGCCAGGCGTGTCAGCCGCGCGCCGCCGGCGGTCGTGACCTGTTCGAAGAAGAAGTTGCCGGAAAGCGTCTGGCCGGCGACCGTGAGGCTGACGGCCTGCCCGGTGACGCGCAGGTAAGGCCCGGCAGGCAGGTTCAGCGGAATCGTCGTGCCGCTCACCGTCACCGAGGTGCTGACCGGTGCGCCGGTCGAGTTGACCGCCAGGCTGAAGTTGCCGGTGAAGCCGACGCCCGGCAGGCTCATCTCGATCGGCGCCGCCACCTGGCCGGCGAGGCCCTGGGCCGACAGCAGCAGCGCACCGCTGCCGTTGCGGAGCCTCACCTGGTCGCCCAGAGACAACGAAACGTTGGCCGCGCCCACCAGGATGGCGGGCTGGCCGTTGACGGTGGTCTTCTCGAAGGCGAAGTCGCCGCGCAGGCCCTGGCCCAGCAGCGAGATCCGGAGGTCGATCGCCTGGAAGGTGGCGACGTCGGCCGTGGTGTCGAAGCGGACGACCACGTCGCGGTCGGACCCGGCGATCGTCAGGGTCTTGTCGATGGCCTGGCCGGTGTTGTTGAACCGCACGAGGGCCGTGCCCACCACCGTCACGCCCTCGATGCCGATCAACTGGAGCGTGCCCGAGGCCACCACCGCGTACTTGGCGGGGGTGCCGGTCCTGATGAGGCCGATGGTGGCGTTAGTCAGCAGCACGCCGGTGGCCAGCGGATTGATGTCGCCGCCGGCCAAGCGGGCCGGGCCCTGGCCCAGGAAGATCTCCAGTTCGTTGCCGGCGAACACCTGGAGGCCGCCGCTCGAGGAGAAACTGACGTTGCCCTCGATCGTGACGAAGTCGCCGATCGAGAGCGACAGGTCGGAGACGGAGCTCGAGAAGACTTCGCCTTCCTCGGCGCCGAACCGCAGGACGACGGGCCGGCCGGCCACGGTAATGGTCTCGTCGACCGCCCCGCCGGTGGTGTTGACCCGCAAGGCAACCTGGCCGCCGCCCGAGACCGGGCCGACGCCCACGGAGGCGGCGCCGGAGACGACGCCAGCCACGCCGGCGCTCGAGATGATGAACGCGCCCTCGCCGCCCGAGAGCGTGTTGCCGGCCACGTTCACCGTGAAGGCGGTGACCCCCAACCGCGTGACGCGGCGCCCGTCGGCCTCGGTGCGCTGGTCGAACAGGAAGTTGCCGTGGGCACTGTATGACGACCCGCCGGCCGTGAAGGTCACGTCGGCGTTGGTAAGCACCACCCGGACGAACGGTCCGGCCGGGACGTTCAGGGTCACCGTGCTGCCCGATCCGAAGTCGAACGCCTGGTTGACCTCGGTGGGCATCGTGTTCAACTCGACGCTGATCGGCAGGGCGGCCGTCAGCACGTCGGGCACGGCAAAGGCCGCCGTGGCCGTCAGCGTGCCGGCCAGGCCCGCGGGCTTGATCACAAAGGCGCCGGAGCCGCCGGTCACCTGTACATACGTGCCAAGGTTCAGGCTGACCTCGGCGGCGCCGACCTTGACCAGCCTGGCGCCGCCGGCCTCGGTTAGGACCTCGAACAGGAAGACGCCCTGGAGGGCCTGCCCCGCGACGGCCAGGCTGGCCGGGGCGCCGCTCTGGCCGACCCGCACGCGCAGGTACTTGCCCGCCTGCGGCAGGTCGATCGTCTCGGCCACGCCGCCGACAAGGAACTCGCGGTGCACGGGGCCCGTCGTCTGGTTGATCTCAACGTAGACGCTGCCGGAACCCGTGATGCCGGGCACGTTGATCTTGACGCTGCCCGAGAACACGCCGGCCAGGTTGCCGCCGGTCATCACGAGGGCGCCGTGGCCCTGCGTGATCTCGAAGAAGTTCGTGCTCCCGTCGCTCAGGGCGAAGGTGATGTTGTTCAGCGCCACGCCGACAACCGTCGCGGGCGGGACGGCAGAGGTATCGGTCGTCTGCTCGACGGTGAAATTGCCGCGCAGCGTCTGGCCGGCCACCGTCAACTCGACGTTGTCGCCGCCGAAGCGGGAGGTGCCGTGCGCGACGTTCAGCACCCGCGTGACCTGGCCGACGGAGACCTCCCGGACCACGTCGGCGGCCAGGGTGTTTTTCTGGAGGCCGAAATCGCCGTGGAGCACGAGGCCGGTCACGCCCACGACCTCGGCCGCGCCGCTGGCCTGGAGGGCATAGCCCGCGTCGGTCACCAGGGCCGCGAGTTCCGCGCCCGAGACGCGGAAGCCGACGTTGGCGACCGCGTCGCCCACGAAGATCTGCACGCCGGTTGCGCCGATGAGCAGTTCCGTGGCGTCGTCGGCCGAGCCGGGTATGCCGTCCGGGCCGGCCGTGGTCCTGCGGATGGAGAAACTGCCGGTCAGGCTGCCCAGCGGGGTCACCAGGGTCACGTTGTCGGCGCCGAAGCGGCTGACACCGGCCGCGACGTTGAGCGTGACGGTCGTGCCGCCGGCGTCGAACGAGCGGTTGACGTTTACGCCGGTGGTGTTCTGCTCGGCGCTGAGGCGGCCGCTGAAGGTCAGGTCCGGAATGCCGACGAACGCGGCCTCGCCGCCGGCCTTGAAGGCGTACGTGCCGTCCGGCTCGACCAGCAGTGCCATCTCGGCCCCCGTCACAGACAGGCCCAGCGTCCTCGCGGGGTTGCCGATGAAGAAGCCGATGTTCGTGCCGCCGACGAAGATCTCGTTGGTCGTGCCGTCCTTGGTGAAGAAGACGTCGCCCTTGAACTCGCCGATGGGCGTCGTCAGCACGAGGCTGCGGCCGACGAAATAGCGGAGCCCCTTTTCGCCGGCGGCGAAGGTCATCGTGACCGGGCCGATGGTCTCGGTGAAGTTGTCGCGGGTGCTGGTGTTGATCCGCAGGAAGACATCGCCGCTGAGCGCGAGGGCGCCGCCGACGCCGGCCAACTGGGCGGTTCCCTTGGCCTCGGCCGCGAACGTGCCGTCCGGGAAAACGATCAGCCCGAGGTTGGCGTTGGTGAACGACAGCCCCACCGCGCCGGGCACGCCGAGGAAGGCGCTCAGGTTGGCCGCCCCGACCTTCAAGACCGTGTCGGCGCCGGAGGTGGCCCGCTCGAAAGCGAAGTCGCCGCCGAGATCAACGAAGCCGGCAATGCCCAACCGGGCCGAGCCGGAGATCCGCAGGACGTTATCGGCCGGAAGGGTCAGTCTCACCGTGCCGATGGTCTCATCCACCGCCACGCCGCGGTTGTTGAACTCGAGGGCCAGCGACCCGGCCAGCGTCACGTCGGCAACGCCGGTGAGGGCGACGATGCCGCCCGCCCTGCCCGCGATGCCGCTTGAGTCGATGATGAAGGCGCCGCTGCCGCTGCGTATCTTCAGATCGGCCGAGCCCGCCTTCAGGGTGACCGAGACGTTGCCGGCGGCCGCCTTGACGATCACCTGATTGGGGTCGCCGGCGCTCGTGCCGCGCTCAAAGAGGAAGTCGCCCTTGACCGCCAGACCCAGGACCGTGATCACGAGGTCGGTCGCGCGGATGCGGAGGAACGGCCCGGCCGGCAGGCTCACCACCACGGGCTGGCCGGCAACGTCGAACATCCCGGTGACCGCGGCAGCGGTGTTGTTGATCTCGATGGAGATGCTGCCGCTGGCGCCGAAGTCGGCCTTGGACAGGGCGGCGTCGAACTGGCCGCTCAGCCGGCCGGCCAGCCCCGCCCCGGAGATGATCAACAGGCCGGTACCGTTGGTCAGCGTCACGAGCGGCTGGGCGCCGTCGCTGATTGCGAGGACTACCTTCCGTGCGCCGATCGTCAGCCGGCGGCTGCCGTCGGTGGCGGTCCTCGACTCGAAGGCGAAGATGCCGCTGAGGCCCTGGCCCAGGACCTGGAGGCTGGCCGGCGTGGTGTCGTTGCCGAGGACGATCCGCACAAAGGGGCCGGCTTCCAGGTTCAAAGAGGCGGTCACGGCGCCGGTCAGGTCGACCGCGACGGCCTCGGCCGAGGTGTTGATCTCGACCTGGACGGGGTTGAGCGACACGTGGATTTCCGGGGCCCCGTCGGGCATGGTCAACTCGACCGTGCCCGAGAACTGGCCCGCGAACTCGGTGCCGCCTGCGCCTGTGCGGATCACGAATGCCCCGGCACCGCCCGTGACCGAGAGGATCGTCGTGGCGCCGTCGCCCAGAGCGATCGAGGCGTTGGCCACGGCCACGGCGACCATCGTGCCCGTCTTCTCAAAACTGAAGTCGCCGCGGATCGTCTGGCCCGCCAGCGCCAGGGAAACGCCGGTTCCCTCCACCCGCAGCCGGTTGCCCGCCGGGATCACCAGTTGCACCGTGCGGGTGCCGACGGTGAACGTCTCGTTGATGCCGCGGGTCGCGGACGTGTTGACGGCAACCGAGAACCGGCCGGAGAGGCTGAGGCCCGTCACGTTCACCGCGGCGCCGGCGTCGAGCCGGCCGGCCAGGCCTTCGCTGTCAATGACGAAGAAGCCTTCCCCGCCCGTGACGGTAACGAAGGCGCTCGCGCCGTCGCCCAGGACCAACCCGACGCCGGTGGCGGCCACCTTGACGATCTTGCGGTCGGTGACCGTCGGCGGGGTCGTCGACGTATCGGTAAATCTAGACGTGATCTGCTCGACCGCGAAGTTCCCGGTGAGTTGCTGGCTGCCGATGGTCAGGGTGACGCCCGTGCCCTCGACCTTCACGTACGGGCCGGCGGGCAGCACGATGGTGTACGAGTCGCCCACGCTCGGCGTGACCGTCTGGGAGAAGGGCACGCTGGTCGTGTTGATCGCCACGTGGAAGCCGGCGCCGAAGTGGACGTCGCCCGGCACGTTGACGGCGACCGTGCCCGCCATCGTCCCGACCATGCCCTGGCCGCTCAGGACAAAGGTGCCCTCGCCGCCGGTCAACTGGGCCACGCCGCCGCCCAGGTTCAGGCCCACCTGGTGGAAATCGACCTGGAGCACCTTGCCGCCATCGGCCAGCGCGGCCTGCGAGAAGGCGAAGATGCCCGTCAGCGCCTGGTCGAAGAGGGTCAGCGAAGCCAGGTTGCCCGCCGCGCCGACCTGGAAACTCTTGAGGTTCTTCTCGGCATCGCTGAACACCACGTGCACGTCGGTGGAGAGCGGCACGCCGACGATCTGGTCCACCGCCCTGCCTGAGGTGTTCACCCGCACCGTCACCGGCCCACTCAGGTTCACGTTCGGGATGCCGATGACGGAGGCATTGCCCGTGGCCTGAAGGGCAAAGGTGCCGTCGGCGAACTGGATCAGGCCGACCGTGCCGCCGGTCAGCAGGACGCCCTGGGCCGCCGGATTGAGCGTGGAAGCATCGAGCCGGTAGGGCCCCTGGCCCAGGAAGATCGTCACGTTGGCCGCGCCGACGGACGAGCCGGGCGTGATCGAGAGGTCGCCTTCGATCGTGACGAAGTCGCCGATAGAGAGGCTCAGCCCCGAGCCGAACAGTTGGATGAACGGCGTGCTGCCATTGGCAACCTCGGTGGCGCTGAATCTCAGGGCGATGGTCCGCCCGCCGATCGGGATCGCTTCGTCGACCGCCGCGGTCGTCGTGTTGATGCGCAGGCCGATGCTGCCGCCCGCCTTGAACGAACCGGCCGCCACGTCCACCACGCCGGTCAGCATGCCGGCCACGCCCGCGCTGGTCACCAGGAAGGCACCCTCGCCGTTCTTGATGCCGTTGCCGTTATAGGTGAGCGACACCTTGCTGGCGGCGATGTGCGTCTTGGGATCGGCCCCGCTGGAGCGGTCGAAACCGAAGTCGCCCGTCAGCGTGATCCCCGCCAACTTGACCGTTGCGCCGAGAGCGGTAACACGGATATACGGCCCGGCCGGCAGCGCCAGCCGGATCTCGTCGCCCACGAGCGTCATCGACTCGGAGACGCCGACGGTCCTGGTGTTCAACTGGATCTCGACAGCGGTGGCCGTGACCTCGACGCCGGGGACCTCGAAGTCGGCCGACGCGCTGAAGGTTCCGGCCAGGCCCAGGCTGCTGAAGAGGAACAGCCCATGTCCGTTGGTCACCTGGACCATCGGCACGGCCGGGGCCGGGGCGCCCAGCGACAGCGAGGCGCCCGTCACCACGACGCGGACGATCTGCCGGCCGTCCTCGGCCGTGACCTGCTCGACCAGGAAGTTGCCGCCTACGCTCTGGCCGACGACGTTGAGTTTGATGCCCGTGCCGGTGAGGCGGACGAACCGCGTGGCCGGGTTGCGGGTGTCGATGGCGAGGTTGAAGGTGCCGTCGAAGGCGACGCCCGGCACGTTGATGGTGGCCGTAACGTTCGCCAGTTCGCCGGCGATTCCGGTCGAGTCGATCGTCAGGCTGCCCGAGGGCACCAGCACGCTGACGAAATCGGTCGTGCCGTCGCCCATGGCCAGGCGGACGTTGGCGCCCTGAAGGCGGACGACCTGCTCGCCGCCACCGTTGACAGAGCGCTCGAGGGTCAGGGTGTCGGCCGTCAGCGACACGCCCACGATGCGGAGGGTCGCCGGGGCCAGCGTGACCCGCACGAAGGACCCGCCCGCCGTTGCGGCCGGAACGCTGATCGTCCGCGTACCGAGGGTGAACGTGTCGGCCGAGGTTGTCGTGTTCACGATCAGCGAAGCGGTGCCGCTGAGTTGTATGGCGTCGCCGAAGTCGGGCCCGATGACCGTCGCATTGGCCACGGCCCCGATGATGCCGGCGTCGCTGAAACGGAAAAGGAAGCCGGCATTGTGAAGTTCGAGGACCCTGCGCAAACCGGCCTTCAGCGAGAAGTCCAGGTTCTCGCCGGAGATCTCGACCGTGGCGCCGGACTTCTGGAACGAGAAGCGGTCGGCCTTCAGTTCGTTCGAGAGGACGGTCAGGATCCCGCCGGTCACGTCAACGCGGACGAACGGGTCGGGACTGGCGGCCGCGATGGCGACCGACTTGCCGGCGACCGTCAGATCGACCTTCCGGCTGGTCGTGTTCACCAGGACCGCAACGGTCCCGCTGATGGCGAAATCGCCGCCGAAGTCCGGCCCGGTGACGGCGGCGTTGAGGGCAGCCCCGGCCACGCCATCGGCGGTGAAGCGGAGGGCGAAGTCGGCGTGCTCGAGTTTGAGGATGCGCTTGCCGGCGGCCTCCAGCACGAGGCCCAGGTTCTCGCCCCAGGCGTCGACGACGTCGCCCCGCTTCTCGAGGACCAGCCGGTCGGCCGTCAGGGAGTTGCCCAGGACCGTCAGCGCGGCGCCCGTCACCTCGACCCGCACGTACGATCCGGCCGCGCCGGCGCCCGGCACCGTCACGTCGGTGCCGCCGACCGTGAGGGTCGCGGCGTCGGGCGTCATGTTCACCAACACCGCCACCGTGCCCGTGAGGGTCACGCCCGCCAAGGCGGGGCCGGTCAGCGTAGCGTTCTTCACAACGCCCGCCACGCCCTTGCTCGTGAAGAGGAAGGCAAAGTCGGCGTCGGCGACCTCGACGATCCGCGTGGCGCCGGCCTGGAGGAGGAAATGGACGCCGCTGCCGCTCAGGGCGACGTTGGCGCCGTCGCGCTCGAAGACCAGCGTGTCGGCCTCGAACCCGTTGCCAAGGACGGTCAGGACGGCCGAGGTCACCTCGACGCGGATGTAGTAGCCGCCGGCGGAGGCGCCGGGCATCGTTTTGGCGGCGGCGCCCACGTGCAGCACCTGCGCCGTCGGGGTGGTGTTGACGAAAAGGGAGATCGTCCCGCCCAGGTTGACGTCGGCCAGTTCGGGGCCCCGCAGGGTGGTGTTGACGACCGCCCCCACCACGCCGGCGTCGGTGAAGCGGAACGCGAAGTCGCCGCCGGTGAGGCCGACGATCCGCTTGCCGCCCGCCGCCAGGTTGAAGGAGAAGTTGGCGCCTTCGACCTCAACTTTGGACCCGCTCTTGCGGAACAGGAGCGTGTCGGCCGACAAGCCGTTGTCGAAGACCTCCAGCACCGCGCCCTGGACCACGACCTCCAGGAACGAGCCTGCGGCGGTGGCCGCAGGAACGTTGATCGGGCTGCCGGAGAGGGTGAACGTCTGGACCGTGGCGGTCGTGTTGAACTTGAGGGAGACGGTGCCGCTGAGGGTGATGTCCCCGCCGAACTCCGGCCCGAGGACCTGGCCGTTGATCGCTGCCCCGGCCAGGCCGGCCTGGGTCAGCGTCAGCACAAAGGTTGCATTACGCAGGCCGACGATCCGCCGCGTCCCGGCCCGCAGGACAAAGCCCAAGTTCGTGCCCGAGACGGTGATCGCCGAGGCGCCCTTCTCGAACGCGAACCGGTCGGCCGTCAGTTCCAGCCCGCCGACAACCAGCCGGGCCCCGCTGGCGACCACCTGCAAGAAGGTTCCGCCCGGAGGGGCGCGCGCCACGTTGATGGTGACCAGTTTGCCCCGCACCCAGATCGTGGCGCTTCGGTCGGTGGTGCAGGTGTTGACGAGGACCGAGAAGCCGCCCGAGACGCTGACGCCCGTGGTCGGGTCGATCGACACGGCCGCACTGGCCTGGCCGACCAGGCCGCTGGAGTCCAGCACGAACACGCCCTGGCCCTGGGTCACGGTCACCAGTTCCTTGGCGCCATCGGTGATGCCCAGTCTGAGGTTGGCCGCGGCCACGATGACACACGTGCTGCCATCGGTCGCCGTGGTCTGCTCGAAGGCGAAATCGCCGCGGAGCGTCTGCCCGCCCGCGGTCAGGTCCACATCGGTGGCCTCGATCCGCACGAACTTCCCGGCCGCGAGTTGCAGGCGCTGCTTCGTGCCGCCGAGGGTGACCTCTTCGTCCACGGCGGTGGTCCGCGTGTTGATCGCCAGGCCGACGGTGCCCGCCAGCGACACGCCGGGAACCGTCAGCGATACCGTGCCCTGGGCCAGCCCCGCCAGGCCCGCGGAAGTCAGGACGAAGGTGCCCTTGCCGCCGCTGACCGTCACGCGCGGACCGGACCCGTCAGAGAGCGCCAACTGCACGTTCGCGAAGGTGACGGTGACGATGGAGGTCCCGTCGGCCAGTCTGCCGCACTCAAACGCGAAGTCGCCATGCAGCGTCTGGCCGGCCACTCTCAGGTCGAACTCATCGCCCGCCACCGAGGCGTCGCCCGCGATCACGCGGACGAACGGGCCGGCCGGCAGGGCGATCGAGACCGGCGTGGCGCCGACCGTGAAAGACCGGCTCACGGCCACGCCCGTGCTGTTGATCGCCAGGGCCACGGTGCCGCTCAGGGAGACGCCCGAGCCGGAACTGATCGAGACGGTGCCGCTCGCGGTGCCCGCCAGCCCGGCGCGGGTCAGCACGAACGTGCCCGCGCCCTCGCTGACGGTCACCAGGCCGCTGCCCAGCACCACCTGCACCTTGCTGAACGCCACGACGAGGACTCCCTCGCCGCCGACTGTCATCTTGGAGAACGCGAAGTCGCCGCCGAGGCTCTGGCCCGCCACCGTCAACTGGAGGGCCGTGCCTTCGACCACCTGGACCGCCGACGTATCGGCAAAACTGACAACCGCCGTCTCGGTGCCGCCGCTCGCCGTGGTGAAGGAGATCGTCCGGCTGACGGCGATGCCGGTGTTGTTGAACCGGACGCGGGCCTTTCCGCTGAGGCCGACGCCCGCGATGCCCACCACCTCGATGTCGCCCTCGGCCACCATGGCGAACGTGCCGGCGGCGGCGTTCCTGACCACGCCGACCCGGGCGTTCTTGATCAGCAGGCCGCTGGCGCTCGGGTTGATCTCGTCGCGCCCCTCGTACAGCCGCAGCGGGCCCTGGCCGACAAACAGCAGCGCCTTGTTGGCGCCGAAGACCTGCCAGCCGTTGCCGGCGTCGGAAAACACAATGTCACCCTCGAGGGTGACGAAGTTGCCGATGTTGAGGCTCAGGCCTGCGCCGAAGAACTCGAAGAGATTCGTCTCGCCCGGGCCGAACTGGATTCGCATCGTCTGGCCGGCGAGCGTCACGGTCTCGTCGATCTCCTGGCCGGTCTTGTTGACCCGCAGGCCGATATTGCCCCCGGCCGAGAACCCGCCGGCGGCGACCGTCGCGGTGCCCGTGGCGGACCCCGCCACGCCGTCCTCGGTGATCACGAAGAAGCCCCGCCCGTTGTCGAGCGTCTGGCCGCTGATCGTCACGTTCAGGTTGGCGAGGGCCACGCTGGTCACGGCGGTCGTGCCGCCTTCGCCGTTGTCCCGTTGTTCCTGCTGAAAGGAGAAATCGCCGGTGACGTGGATGGTGCCGATGACAATTTCCGCGCCGGTGGCCTCGACGAGCAGGAACGGGCCGGCCGGCACGTCCAGCGACACCGTGCTCCCGCCGACGGCAAACTTGTCACTAACGGCCGCCCGGCTGGTGTTGACCTTGATGGCCACGGCCAGGTTGGCCCCGACCGTCGCCACGCCCGTGATGCCGAGCGTCGCGGTGCCGCTCAACTGTCCGGCCAGGCCTTCCGCGCTCAACCGCACGGCGCCCGTGACGTTCTGGACATCGACATATCGCTTGCTGCCATCATCGTTCTGGATGACCAGGCCGACCGAGGCCAGCGCTATCGCCACCACCACCCGGTCGTCGGCGGTGCCCAGGATACCGTCGTCGCCGGCCTCCTTGGTCTGCCGGATCGTGAAGTTCCCGCTGAGCGTCTGGCCAGCGACGGTCAGCGAGACGTTGGTCCCGGAGGCCGAGAAGACGTCGGGATCCGCGGTGGTGTCGATAACCAGGTCCGCCTGGCCCGAGAGCGACAGGCCGGGGAAGTCCGCCGCCAGGGCCGCATGCGTCACGGTGGCCGCCACGCCATCCTTCGTGACGGTTATCGTGGCGCTGGCAATCGTGGCGGTCACATAATCCTCTGTGCCGTCGCCGAAGCCGAATCTGGCGTTGGTGGCAGTGACCGTGACGACCCGGCTGCCGGCGGCGCCGGTTTCCTCGAACTTGAAGTCGCCGCTCAGGGTCTGCCCGGCCACCGTCAGCCTGGCGTCGGTGGCGCCGGCCCGGATATATCGCTTCAGGGGATCGGCATCCCGCGTGTCGACGGCCACGCCGAAATTGGCCTCGAACGAAAGCCCCGGCACAAGGGTGGCGACCGCACCGGTGATCGACCCCGTGACGCCGGTGCCGTCGATCGTGAACTCGCCCTGGGCCTGCCTGACCGTGACCAGGGCGCCCGCGCCGCTGCCGAAGGCCAGCGCGGCGCCGCGCACCTCGACCCTCACAACCTGGCCGCCGCCCTCGGCCGTCGTCTCCTCGAAAACGAAGTCGCCCGACAACTCCTGGCCGAGGATCGTGAGTTTACAGTTCGTCAGTTCAACTCGCAGGAACGGCCCGGCGGGTACATCTATATTAATAGTAGTCGCGCCGACCGCGACCGACTGCTCGACCGCCACGCCCATGTTGTTGAAGTCGACGCTGCCGGTCAGCCCGACGGCGAAGTCGTTGGTCCCGTCGGTGACGCCGACGGTCGCCGCCAACGTGCCGGCGACACCGTCGCCGGTCAGAACGATCGCACCCTCACCGTCTGTAACGTTCACGAACGACGTGGTGCCGTCGCCCAGAGACAGGCTCACGCCGCTGAAACTGGCGGCGACGGCCGAGCCGCCGCTCGCCGTTTCTGCCCGGTCGAAGGCGAACGCGCCCTCGAGCGTTTGGTCGAAGACGGCCAGATCGATGTCGCCCTGGAAGTTCCGCAGGTTCTTCTCGGCGTCGGTGAAGCCCAGCACCAGGTCGTCCGAGGTATCGGGGGTGCCGAAATCGAAGGTGCGGTCGGCCAGGGCGGCCCCGGTGTCGTTGTACCGCACGGTGGCCGTGCCGCTCGCCGTCACGCCCGCCACGCCCTTGAGTTCGACCTGGCCTGCCGCGATCAGAGCGAGGGTGTTGCCGGGGCCTTGGACGACCGCCACTCTGGCGCTGCGAAGGACCACGCCCACCGCGGCCGGGTTCTCGGTACCGGCGTCGAGGCGGAACGGCCCCTGGCCCAGGAAGAGCGTCAGGCCGGTGCCGGCAAACTCCCCTGCCGCCAGCGCGACCGTTCCCTCGACCGTTATGAAGTCCCCGACGTTGAAACTCAGGCCGGCCCCGAAGAACTCCAGGAGGTCCTTGGCCAGGACGATGTGGATCGGCCGACCGGGCAACTCGATCGTCTGGTCGACGTCGGCGCCCGTCGTGTTGACGCGGAAGCCCAGTGTCCCGCCGACGGTGACCCCGGCCGTATCGATTGAGGCTTGGCCGGTCAGGATGCCGGCGACGCCGCCCGGCATGATAATGAATGCGCCCTGGCCGTTCTGGAGACCCTGGCCGCCCAGGGTCACCGCCACGTTGGCCATCGCGAACTGGGTCGTCAGGACCACGCCATCGGCCTGGCGGATGGTCTGGCTGAAGGTGAAGTCGCCGGAAATCCGGGCCTGCTTCAGCGCAGCCTGCCCGCCAGAGACGGCGACACGCACGAACGGCCCGGAGGCGACCTTCACCTGGACCGAGTCGCTGCCGACGGCGATGGTCTCATCGACGGGGGCGCCCGCGGTGTTGATCTCGATGCGACCTTTGGACGCCGTCAGCGTGAAGTCCCCGACCTGGCTGGCCACCGCGCCCTCAATAACCGCGGCCAGCCCCGACCCGGTCACCACCATCGCCCCGCGGGCGGCCGAGACCGAAAGGAACTTGCTCGTGTCGGCGGCGAGGTCCAGGCCGGCGTTCGCGACCGCCGCCCGAACCACACCCTTGCCATCGCTGTCGGTGGCGCCCTCGAAGACGAAGTCGCCGCTGACCACCTGGCGAGCGACAGTCAGCCTGGCCCCGGTGCCGCTAAGGCGGACATAGGGCTGGGCCTGGGTCGTATCCAACTGGAACGCGAAACTGCCGTCAAGACTGACGCCGGTCACCGCCACAGTGACGGTCCCGGTCAGCGAGGCGGTCACGCCCTTGTTCGTGAGGATGACGCTGCCGTTGGCCAGAGCCGCCTGGACCAGACCGGTGCCGGCCCCGAACCGGGCCGTGGCCTGGGATACTCTCAACTCAACAGTGTTGCCCGCAACCGTCCGGCTCTCCCGGAAGATAAAACTGCCGGTCACCTTCTGGCCCAGCACCTCCAGGGTGGCGTTCGCGGCCGTCATGCTGACGAGCGGGGCGGCTGGGCCGAACATCACGGCCCCGTCGGTGCCCAGATCGACAACAACATCGTCGGGGGCGCCCGCGGCCTTGCTGGCCAGGGCCACGGTGGTGCCCTTTGACGACAGCGGCGGGAACAGAAGCAACTCGGGCCACGCGGTCCGCGGGACGATTCCGACGGCGTCCAGTTCGAACCCGCCGTCAGGAATCCCCTTGATGCGGATGAACCGTGCGGCCGCCAGACCGGTCCCGTTGAGGTCATATCCCCGCCGCAGCGCCTCGCTGTCGTGCTTGTCGTCTCCCGGCACGCGCACCGAGGTGCTGACGGGGGCGACGGTCTTCCAGACGCTTCCGTCTTCGCTGACCTCGACGGTAATCTTGTCGAACTTGGCGGCCGCGGCGGTGTCCTTCTGATAGATGATGAAGTCAACGCCGTCGCCGTCATGGACGATGTAAGGCCCTGCGGTATCCGGCCTGGTGTCCAAGTTGATCGTGTAGGTTCCCAGCACCGAGACGCCAGGGAGGCTGACCCTCGCACTGCCGGTCAGTTGCCCGGTGAGGCACGGCCCGAAAACGCTGTCGGTCTTCAGGGTAAGGCTGGCCGTCACGCCCTCCAGCAGGACGAGTTCCTTCACGCCATCGCTGAAGGCCAGGACCGCCTGCGACACATCCACGCGAATCCCGGCGCCGTCTTTCTGGAAGAGGAAATTGCCGCTGAGTCTCTGACCCAGCACCGTCAGGGCGACGCCGGTGCCCTTGACGCGGACGAAGTCGCCGGCCGGCAGGTCAACGGTGACCACCGTGCCGCCGACGTTGACCGTCTCGGAAACCGCCGAGGCAATGTCATTGAACTCTAGTCGGAAGGTGCCGCCGGTCCCGGCGCCCAGCGTCTTGTCGGACAGTTGGATGTTGGCGGTCACCGACCCGGCCAGGCCCTGGGTGGTCAGCAGCAGGAGGCCCGAGCCGCCGGTGACGCTGACCAGGTCGCTGGCGCCGTCACCCAGCGACACGCTCAAACCCGTGACCGCCACCACGACCACGGGCTGCAAGTCAGCCGTGAGCGCCGGCCGGAGGGTGTACGAGCCGCCGAAGAGGCTGCTGGCCGCCTTCAGGCGTGTCGCGACCACGTCCGGCACGGTCACGCGGACCAGCGGCCCGGCCGAAACGTTGAGCGTGACCGAAAGCGGGGGGGTGATATTGCCGACGGCTACCGGGCCCTGGACGGCCACACTGCCCGCATTGACCTCGAAACCAAACGTGCCCGCCAAGGTAAACTCACCGGCCGAGACCGACACGTCGATGGTCCCCGCGCCGGCAAAGGAGGCCGGTTTCAGGAGGAAGGCCACCGCCCCGTTGGTCAGCGTGGCGATGGCGCCGAAGTTGGTCGAGAGGTTCCGGGACCCGATCTCAAAGTCGCCCGCGGCGTTCTTCTCCACCACGAAATCGCCGCTGAGCACCTGCCCCGCCACCGTGAGGCTGCCCGCAAAGCCGAGGAAGGCGCCGGGTCGCTTGCCGGTGAGGAACTCAAAGAAGTCGTCGGCGGTGAGGGGAGCACTGACCGCGACCTCTACACCGCCGGGCAGTTGGGCGACCGTCAGGGAATACTGGTGGTTGGCCTGGTCGAGGACGGGGACGAAGTACAGGCCGTCCGTCCCGGCGATGCTCAAGCCCTTGAAGTCGGCAAAGTCGCCGGTGACCGACCCGAACGTCATGAAGACGAAGGTGTCGCCGACTTTCGGGACAAACCCGTCGAGCAGGCTGATCTCCAGCGTGCCGTCCAGCGTAGCGGACCCGCTGACCCGCACCTGGTCATGGCCGCCGGGATTGACCCCGGCGCCCTTCCGCCCGCCGATCTCGATCAGCAGCCGGGCCGGGTTGCCGTCGCCGTCGGGGTCGGCCGCCTGGGTGAAACTCGCTACGGTGATGATCCCCGGGGAGTTCCCCGGGCTGACCAGCCCGTAGTTGACCAGCGCGCCCTCGACGCTCCCGCTTCCGCTAAGGTCGGAGGCCGGAGAGACCACCAGGGCCGTTCCCGGATCGGGGATCAGGGGCTCGTCGGGGTTCAGATGAACATGCTGCGCCGAGAGAGCCGGGGGTGGCCGCGCCGCCAGCAGCGATTCAACCAAGACGGAGCATGCGTCGGATGGCGCACCATCCTCGGCGACCGCCGAGGACTTCTGCCCCGTGGCGCCGTCGTCGTTCAAAGCCGGCGAAGGAAACGCAGCGGCTTCTGCCGCGATGGCGGATCCGAGCGTGATAGTGTTAGAAGTAGTCTTACTTGAACCGTCGGGGCGAGGTCCGGCGGAGGCCTGGTCGGCGAGCGGCGCTGGCAGACCTTGGCGGGGGCCAACCAGGCCGTCGACCGAAAACGCAGGGGCGCGGGCGACCCAATCGATGGCCGCCGACTGCCGGCCCTGTGCCCCCTCCTCCGGGTTAGGGCCCTCCATCCCGCGGCGGTCGTGTGCGACCTCCGACGACACGGGCAGCAGACCGTGGGGCCGGTCGGGCTTGAACGCGGCCGGAAGGCCGTGCGGGGCAACGTCGAGCATCAGCCGAGGCTCAAGCGGCTCCAGTTCAGGAACCCGGCGCGCAGGCTCGGCGGCAGCAAGGGCATCCTCCCCACCCTTTCCGGCTGCCGACAGGATGTGTCGCCAGAATGTCCTGAGAAGCGCCAACTCTTGATGCCCCTCACCTGGCTGGCGTCGTACACGATGCCGCAGCAAAGGCCCGACCGGCACCTCCGGAAGAGGAGGAACCCAGCGGCGTTAGAGTCTCCCGGCCCTGCCCGCAGACAGATTCTCCGGCCTCCGTTGCTCGCAGAGGCGATACACTCTCGGCTAGCGAGGCTCAAGCGGTTCCGGCAGCGAACGGATCGAACGCGTAGGCAGGACTGCAACGATCAGGTTCTTCCCCCTTGCCTGGACAGCAAATGGCGCTCACGGCCTTGGACGGACCGCTTGGCCGCCATTTCCTGCCCCCCAAGACGCTCTTGCCGGCAGAAGAATAGCACGCTTTTGGCCGTTGGACAAACACAATTCGGAAAAAAGTGCGTTGTTCTTCTGCCGCAGGCCGCTTGGGTGTCCCTACCGGGAACCCCGTACTGCGCCAAATCCGGCGGGCCATCGATGCCTGCGGCTTCAGCCGCGCTCGCATTTGTCGGCAGATCGCACTTGACCAGGCCGCGATGTGCCGATCCATGCAGGACAAGAGCGGGCTATCGACGTTCGACGTGCCCACATGGTAGAATCTGTCGATGATGCTGCCGAAGAACCTGGCTGCGGCCGGGACCGCGGACCGCGACGAATCGGGCTATGTCGTAGACTTCCACCCCGTGCAGCACACGTATATCAGCCGCCTGGCGGCCAGCGGAGCGAACATCAAGGTGGCCCAGGAACTTGCACGGCCTTCGACGCCGACCTTGACGTTCGGGCGGTACGCCCACGTCCAACTGGTGGACCAGACGCGGGCCCTGGCCGCCCTGCCCGCCATCGAGGCCCCACGGGCCAACGTCGCGGCACTGGCGTCGTCCGCACCTACGCCAGCAGAATGCTCCGCCTGACTGGTCATGGGGCGTCAGAGCCTCCCATCCGGATTGGCGCCGATTCGATCATCTGACTTGGTGCTCCCAAGCGTCTAGAATCTGGTCCATTCGTCGCCAAAGGCCACTGCCGACCTTCCCATCATTGAGAGCAAGGCGCACCAGCCCCTGTTCTGGATCGCCATCAGTTCGTGGCAGGCGGATGATCTGGTACTGGGTGATGGATGTCTCCGGAGTCCGCGCCAGCCTCGCCAGACGTTGCTCAAAGAGCTTGCGCAGGTCCACGTCCTTGATGGTCGCCGGATCAAATGTGCGGACTGTATCGCTCGGCGGTTGCAGAACACCGTGCACTGCCGGTATGACGTACCGGGCGAGATTGTCCAAGTCCACATACTGCTGCTTTCCCTGTGACAGTTGCTTCTTGGGCGGCACGCAGAAGATGGTGACTCCCATCGTTGTAAGCAACGGGAAAAGTACGCGGTGCCGGCTCCTGAAATCTTCGAGTCCTGCTGACACGGCACTCTTGAAAACGACCTTGTCTCCTTCTTCCGCCGGAGCGTGGGTCAAGTCCAGCATGAATGGCGGCGTAATCACCATGTTGCGCAGTTGGTCTGTCACCGCCGAAAGAGCCGATGGGCCTCCGGCGCAAAAATGGGGAGCGAGAAGTATGAGCAGATCTTGAACCCTTGGCTGCCGCGTCTCAAGGTACAGTTCTTGTACTCGCGTGCGCTGCATACGGTGCATCGCAGCATAGGCATCTGCACCCAACGTCGCCTCCACAGATGTTCGGCCTTCCTCCCATTTCCTCAGGTCCAAGAATGCCTCGCTCAGTCGGTCTTCAAGGCGGCTGTGGCTTTCCTCATCCCACACCCCATCGGAACGGATCACGCGGCTCTCCCGGAAATCATTGCGACGCACCCGGTCAACCAACTGTAGGTCTTCAACGAAGTGGTTCAGGGTATCAACATGAATGTCTATCCCTGGCCCGCCCCCCACAGAACGAAGATGATAATTGGCAATGAGCACGTCGATAAATCGGTCATTATTCAATAGCACTCGTGACCGCTCAATTCCAGAACCCTCGACCGGTTGCTGGAGCAGATCAATGTAGTTCTTCGCCAACGTATATATGGCCGGCGGGTTGTTTTGGTGGGAGTAGAAGTCAATCTCCATCACAACCTTGGAGCGGTACGCACGCCGATCAAGAAGTTCCATCTGAGCCAGAATCTGCTGCTGGAAGTCCACCTTCTCCTGCTGTGAGATGGCCTTCTTGCTCTTGGGCTCATGCTTGGCCACTCGGAACCACTGCCGTGCCATACGCCGTGATCGGCGACGGTGATACTGGCCTTCCTGGGTTTCCAGGTACTCGGACCGATTCATCGCTCGCTCCGGTCTCGATGCCAGCCTCGCTCGGACCCGAGCCCTGCCCAATGCCGGGCTCGCCGGTGTGGCCATCTGCACCCACACCAGGTACCGCCGACGCTATCGCGGAGGCCAAGAAAGTGCCGGATTCTTTCAGCGCCCTTTCAGCGCGCCCACGCCCCCGTACGCCATTACTTGTCATCACTTGGCAGGAACGGCCATTAGGCTACTACGGTGGCAGACTTGCGAAAACCGCCGAGAGTGTCGCCACTTGTCGCCAATTGTCAGAACTTGTCGTTACCTAACACTGGTGCGCCCGGCCAGACTCGAACTGGCAACCTTCGGATTCGAAGTCCGCGACTCTATCCATTGAGCTACGGGCGCAACCGCTTTAATTACAATGCTTTACGAGGCACGGCAAGCCGCCGGAAAAGTCGACGACAACCTTGACGACAACCGCAGCATGGGTTATACTATCCCTGCCAAACGACAACTCGTTGGCCACGGTAAAGGACATCACCATGCTTGCACCTCAATCAAGGCCCAGACGGCGGCGAAAACCGGCGAAACCGTACTCCTCTTTTCCGCTGACAGCGCACAACAACGGCCAGTGGTGCAAGAAAATCCGCGGCAGGGTTCACTTCTTCGGTGTCTGGTCAGACCCCGAGGCCGCGCTTCAGCGTTACCTAGAGGTTGCCGCCGACCTTCATGCAGGCCGAACGCCCAACCAGACTGTATCGGCCGACGGTTGCACCGTCAAGGACGTGTGCAATCACTACCTGACCTTCCAGGTGCAGAGACTTGAAGCAGGCGAGATCACCGCCCGCTCGTTCGAAGATTACCGCAACGCGGTTGAGAGCTTCGCTCGATTCGTCGGCCACAACCGTGCTGTTCGCGATTTGTCGCCGGGCGACTTCCAACAGTACCGCCAGAAACTCATACGCTCTGGCGTGCCCGCGAGGGGCCGCGGCCTCGGCGTGTATGCCCTCACCAGGACCATCACCATCATCAGGAGCCTGTTCAAATACGCTTACGAAATGGACATCCTGGACAAACCCTTCAAGTTCGGCAAGGCATTCGAGAGACCCTCCGCAAAACTCAGGCGCAAGAGTCGCAACTTCGCTGACCTGGCGAACGGTAAGCGTCTGTTCGACGCCAGTGCCATCCGCGCCATGCTCGAAGCCGCAGACGTTCCTCTGCGAGCCATGATTCTACTCGGAATCAACGGCGGCTTCGGCAACGCCGACTGCGCCAAACTGCCCATCAAGACAATAGACTTCGAGCGGGCCGTCATTGAGTTCAATCGCCCCAAGACCGGTATCGAGCGCGTCGTTCCTCTGTGGCCAGAAACACTGGACGCCCTGCGCAAGTCCATAGCCAAGAGACCTCAGCAAGTGGACGAGGAAGCCAGAGACCTGGTGTTCGTCACCACGTTCGGTCGTCCCTGGGTCCGCGATAACATCCATCGGAGAGCCGACAATCGCATCAGGAAAGTCGTTCCTGTAGACGGCATCAACCAGGAGTTCGACAAACTCCTCAAGAAACTCGACCTCAGGCGCAAAGGCATCGGCTTCTACGCTCTGCGACACACCTTCCGCACCTGGGCTGACGAAGTGCGGGACCAGCACGCCATCCACCGCATCATGGGCCACACAATCCCTGGCATGTCGGGCATCTACGTGGAGGAGATTTCGTTGGACCGGCTCCGGGCGGTCGTGAATCACCTGCGGTCCAAACTCTTCGGAACCGCCGAGACCTCCCAACCGGCAGCCCCAACCCCAGCAACTGCTACTTGATGAACTCGATGACACCGGAAGAACGGATGCGGTGAGTTTTCGGCGTAGGCATGGGCGGATGGTTCGCCCGTCCCTCAAGGGAGGTTTCTAGGCTCTCGGCGCTGATTCGCCACGAGGAGCGGCATGGACTCTTCCCCCGCCTCCCGCTCACGTCAACTGCGCGGATCTCGCCTGTGTTGATCCACCGTTCCACAGTGTCCCGGGAAACATGCAGGCGCAGCGCCACCTCCTGGATCGTGAGCCATCGTGAGTCTTGGCTGTGGTTGTCGATGGCTTGAATGGGTTGCATCTTTTCTTGGCTCTTGTGCGAATTTTGTACCGACGTTTCACCCTTCGAACTCGGGCGGCAGGGGCAGCGCGCCGCAGTTGTGGTAGATCGCCTCGATGTAGCGGTCGTCGTTGCGGAAGCCGTAACTGCGATGGCTCACCAGTTTCACCTTGTTGTTCATCCCTTCCAACGCCCCGTTCGTGATCCGCAGCCGCGTCCAGGCCAAGATGCCGTCCAAGTGCTCCCGGACGAGCCGCGCCAGCCCTTTGAACGGCTCCAGACGCGAGTGGCTCGCCCACCACAGCCAGTGCCTTATGTGCCGCGCCGCACACGCCTCCTGGCGATAGTCCCAGAACTTCTGGAAGTCCTCCTTCAGATACCACGCCCGCGACAGCGGGTTGTTGCTCCGGACCAGCCTGCTGAGGGCCTGCTTCTGCTTAGGCGTCTGGTTCCACGGGTTCTTCAGCAAGACGAACCGCAGCCCCTTCACCAACGCCCTGGTCGGTCCCGACAGCGTCCGCACCAGCGACCGCGTCACCCGCGACCACCGCGCGGCCCACGGAATCCGTTCAACGCGGACCCCGCACCGCGGGCACACCACCCGGCGTGGCGTGTGGGCGATCACCAACGCCAGGTGCCGCATCTTCAAGTCCCGCCACTCCCGGGGCGGGGTGTGACCCTTGGTCCGGCGAACCCGCAGGCCGCAACACCCGCACCGCGGCAACCGGCCTCCCCGCGGCTCCACCTCGGCGACCAGACGCTCGCCTTCCTGCCGCACCTGCCGCACCCGATGGGCTTTCAGCCCAAGCCATTTCCCGATACGCTTCTCCAGACGCATCGGCCTTGCTCCTTTCCTTCGTGCGTCACCAAACACACAAAGGAAACGCAAGTCGCCGATGCGTCAAGTACTTACATCCACGGCTACAGCCGGTACAATCTTGGGCGAAGAGGAGACTGTAGCACTGTTACAGATGATTTTCTCGCCTTGGGGCCCGGGGTTGGCCGATATCTCCGCGAGAAGGATTTCACGGAGGCACGGTCATGGATGGCCCTGGAAGCTATGTTGCCGACCCCACCGAAGGCATCACTCGCGTCGAAGATCTTCCCCCGCCCCAGATTGTTAAACGGTCGCGGATTTACCGGCGACGCCCCTGTCCCCGGTGCGGAGGCCGGGCCTATCGGCTTCGGACGGCCCGTCGGACGCTGCACGATCTGGGCGATCCGATGTCCGGGCGACCGCGAAAGATTGACGTGACCTACTCGCAACATCGCTGTCCCGCCTGCGGGTGCTATTTCAACGCCGACATGCTTGATCTGGCCTTGCCCAACGCCCATTACACGCTCCGCGTGATGCTCACGGCGGTGCGGCTGGTGGTCGAAGACGGCCTGCCCTATCGGACCGCCAGTTGGCACCTGTGGCGCGACCACCGCGTCTTCGTCCCGTTTGCCACCCTCCAGAACTGGGTGGAGGCGGGGGGAAAAAAGGGCCGAAGAACACATCGTCACTGACTACCTGGACTCCTGCCTGGCCGACTTTTCCGGCTACATCGCCGCCGACGAACTGTACGACGGACCCTATTGCATCCTGTCGATTGTCGACAACCATCGGTTCAAGCGCCTGATCTACGAGGTCCTCGACCACAACCCGACGACCGAGGACATCACCGCGTTCTTCCAGCGGTTCCAGGAGGCGTTGAAGGCCCGGGGCCTGAAGCTCCAGGGCATTACCACCGACGGCTCGCCGCTGTACCCGCCCGCCATTGTCGAGGTTTTCGGCCCGGTCCCTCACCAGGTCTGCCAGTTCCACATCCTCGCGGAACTGACCAAGGCCGTTCTGCACGCCGTGGCCAGGGTTCGCCGACAACGGAAGGCCACCTTGCCGAAGAGCGGCCGGGGCCGGCCCTCGCGGGCCAACCGCAAGGCGGCCGCCCGCAAGAAACGGATCGAACGTAAAATCACCGACCTGTTCGACCATCGCCATCTCTTTGTCCAACGCCACCTGACCGCCACCGAACACAAGACCCTCCGGCGGATCACCCGCGGCCTGCCTGCCCTGCGGACCCTGCGGCCGATCATGGATCAAGCCTATCGCCTCTTTGACCGTCGCTGCCGCACCGAGACTGCCCTGGCCAAGCTGGCCCGACTCAGGCGGCGCGTGGCTCGATTCAAGGGCCTGCGCCAGACGCTCAACAAACTCTTCTCCCCCACCCTGGAGAAGGCCCTGACGTTCCTAAACGATTCGCTGTTGCCGGCCACTTCAAACGCCGTAGAACGCGGCAACCGCCGACATCGCAAAATGCAGAAGACCGTCTATCGGGTCTGCACCCGTCTTTCGATCAGCCGCCGCATCACCCTGGACATGCAACGCGACCTGCAAGCTCCCACCCGCCACCAGACCACCGCCGCCCTCCACCAACTACGCCGCGAAACAGGATAGAATCACTCTGTAACGTCGCTACAGTCTCTGTCTTGGCGCGAAAAAGCGTGTATGGTCGAATCAAAGCGGGGTTCAAAATGCCGTCGGGTTCACCCCCGGTCGTGGTTCGACTCCCCCTTCGGCACCAATCCAACACGCCTTGGTATAG
>Ga0315280_10003453_pt1 | contig 24295 bp, 20 predicted proteins | sample YL17G06_40_MG_FD_203697 | JGI IMG/M metagenome (GOLD analysis project Ga0315280, IMG submission 203697) | Sediment microbial communities from Yellowstone Lake, YNP, Wyoming, USA - YL17G06_40 | ecosystem: Environmental > Aquatic > Freshwater > Lake > Sediment | place: USA: Wyoming | collected... | reverse complement strand
TTAAATCCCCATATACGATCCCCGGTCTTGGTGCTGTCGACGAATATGTTTATGAATATACAGCTACGGTTTCGGCTAGCGGTTATACGACTCTGACCGAAACTGGGTTAAGCTGGCCTGGTGTGTCCAATGGGGGCAGCTCCACCAAAAACTTCCAATTGGTGAAAGGCGGGGGTACTCCGGTAACTGGCAATAATTTTATTGGATATCTTTGGGTGGTTATCAACGGGGTTTCAACCAAGGCTTGCATGGGTCCAGTTCTCGGTCCTCCCGAAAACCGCACCGGCGGCTGCACCGTCAATCTCACGATGACGCCATCAGGTTCAAAAACCTGGGAGCATGTCGGAGGAGCTCAAGGAGGAATAGCGTCAGTTGGCGAATATTTAACTCCTGGATCATATCAAATCACCGGTGGTAATATTCTTTCTGCTGACCAACAACATAACTATAATCTGGCCAATGTTAACGGCTCACCGTTACCCTATACTTTCAAAACCGGAGCGAATATGCCCCTCCAGTTGAATTTTCGGTAAGAAGCTGGTTTTAAGATAAAAAACGCTCGAACTTCTTTAGAAGTGAGCGTTTTTTCGGTATACCCTTGACCCCAGCATAACTCCTTACTGCAAAACCTACTACGTAGTGTTATTGCAGTGCGTCGTCTGCGGGGTCGGCGCCCCGTTAGATGAGAATCTATCTAACGGGGCTTGACAGGGAAGGGAAATTATGGTATACTACGAGGTTGAATAATCTGATATGGAGGTGATTCCCGATGAAGAGGAAGATGGCGGTGGTGATGCTCGTACTGATGTTGGCGCTAGCGCTGGTATCTCTGGCCGCCGCGGCCAACGCCAAGGCGGGTGTGGCCACGCCCCACCCCTGCGCTCCGAAGGTGAAGCAGTTCACCGCGGAAGCACACTACATGTCGCTCGCCGGTGACCTCCGGCTGCGAGTCCACCAGAACACCGGTCGGTGGATGACCCCCATGGACGCGAAGGATTGCTACGCCCTCAAGAGCATGTATCCGGTCTATGGCTGGAGGCCAACTGACCTCGGACCCGGGATGGTCGCGCTCGAAGAGCTGAAGCCGTTCACTAGGGGCACCAACTATATGTCCGTGCACGGGTATCTCCGGTGGCTGGCGATGAAGACCAGCGCCGCCAGCGCGTGATCAAGACCTGCCGCCCAGCACCATTATGGTGCTGGGCGGTTCCTATTTTATTGACAAATTTGCTCAACTGTGGTATAATATAGTCAAGACTAAAAACTGATCTCTTTTCTAGAAAATTAATTTAAATATGCCTACACTTCTCTCAATTGCTCGCGATATCCGTTCTTGTACTGAATGTCCTTTGCATCGGAGCCGTAAAAATGCGGTCCCGGGCGAAGGCAATGCTGGTGCCGAAATCCTTATTATTGGCGAAGGCCCAGGTGAGAGCGAAGATCAAACCGGTCGGCCTTTTGTCGGGGACGCGGGAAAATTCTTAGATGAGTTATTGGCCTCGATCAAAATCAAACGCGAGGACGTCTTTATCACTAACATCGTTAAATGTCGTCCTTTAAATAATCGCGACCCTTTGGATGAGGAAGTGCGGATTTGTACGACGGCCTATTTGTATGATCAAATTCGCCTGATTAAGCCAAAATTGATAATTACCTTAGGCCGACACTCGATGCATCAGTTTTTCCCTCAAATCCGGTCAATTTCCGCGGTTCACGGCAAGGCCTACAAAAAAGCCGGTCAGGTCTATATGCTGATGTACCACCCGGCCGCGGCTTTGTATCAAGTGAATTTAAAAACCACGATTAAAGAAGATTTTAAAAAAATAATAGAAATACTAAAGCAAATATAAGATACGAAATACGAAATTTATACGAAAATACGAAAAAAAAGATTTAGTATTTTAGTACATTTTCGTAGTTCGTATCTAAGCGACGTTAGGAGCGTTTATGAATAACATTGCGACTTTGCCTCAACAAGGCAGTCAAAGTAAACCCTTAAAAATTTTTCGCGCCTTTACGCCCCGCCTCAGAGTTATCCCTTTAGGCGGCAACGGCGAAATCGGCAAAAACATGACCGTTTACGAATATGGTGACGATATTATTATTGTTGACTGCGGAATCATGTTTCCTCGTGGAGAAATGTTGGGGATTGATTATATTATTCCCAATATTGCCTATTTAGAAGAGCGCAAAGACAAAATCCGGGGCATTATTTTTACCCATGGTCATGAAGATCACATTGGCGGCATTCCTTATATTTGGCCGAAAATCCAAGCGCCGATTTACGCCACCAAACTCACTGCCGGCTACATTGAAGCCAAAATGAAAGAGTTTGAACAGAATCCGAAAATCCGCGTGGTCAAAGCTGGCGACCATTTACAATTGGGCGTTTTCAAAATTGAATTTATGCCTTTTTCTCATACTTTTTTGGATGACGTCGGTTTAATCATTGACACTCCAGAAGGGAAAGTCGTCCATATTTCTGACTTTAGACTTGATCCCAACAAAATCGAATCGCAAAAAGTGATTGTCAGACTTAAGGAGTTGGGGAGCCAAAATGTTAAATTACTCCTTTTGGAATCAACTAACGTTGAATATAAGACGAGCCACATTTCCGAAAGTGTTGTCCACGATACGATTACTTCGATTTTTAGGAAGGTCAAAGGACGGATTATTGTGACCTCGTTTGCTTCGAGCTTGGATCGTATCCAAGGGGTGCTTAACGCGGCGGCTCACTCCAATCGGAAGGTGGCGGTTTTTGGCCGCTCCATGGATAAGGCAATTAACATTGCCATGAATTTGGGCTATTTGAAAGTACCTCGAAACATCATTGTTGATAACCGCCGGATTAATAATATTCCTGATAGTCAATTAGTCCTGCTTTGCACCGGTTCCCAAGGCGAGGAATATTCGGCCTTAACCAGAATGGCTAGCGGCGAACATAAGCAGGTCCATATTAAAAAGGGTGACACCGTGGTTATTTCGGCTTCGGCGATTCCTGGCAACGAAAGAACCGTTCAGGACAATTTGAACAATCTTTTTCGGCTCGGCGCCTATGTTTATTACGGTGCCGAGACGCAGAGAGTCCATTCTTCGGGGCACGCTAAGCGGGACGAACTAAAATTAGTGATTGAATCAGTCAGACCAGAATATTTTAAGCCGATTCACGGCGAATTTCGCCACTTGGTTTTGCACGGCCGGTTGGCGCAGGAATTGGGAATTCCGGAAGACCACACTTTTGTGATGGAAGATGGCCAGATTCTGGAAATTTATCAAGGCAAAGCGCGGCTCTCTCAAGAAAAAGCTGATGCTTCCTATGTTTTGGTGGACGGTTTAGGCGTTGGCGATGTCGGCAATATTGTTTTGCGCGACCGCCAGGCCATGGCCAAAGACGGCATTTTTGTAGTGATTTTGACGGTTGATCACGAAACCGGAAAAATTGTCACCTCGCCGGACATTATTTCCCGCGGCTTTATTTACATGCGCCAGCGGGAAGACCTGGTTTACAAAGCCCGTCAAGAGGTCAAAAAAATGTTTACTCGTCACAATGAAAAATATCCGGCGAATTGGGATTTTATTAAAAAGGCGCTACGCCAGGAGATGGGGGAGTTCTTATTCGCGGAGACTGAAAGACGTCCTATGGTCATACCAGTCATAATCGAAGTCTGATGACAAAATTCTAAATCCTAAATCCTAATTTCTAAACAAATTCTAAATCACAAATTCAAAAAGTTTAAAACATTAGATATTTGAACATTAGAATTTAGAGTTTAGGGCTTAGGATTTTATCTCAGAATTCTATAGTAGGTAGATAGCAGAAGGCTCCGGATTTTGGGCCAGCAGGGCCAACCGGGGCTTTTTGTATTGACCCCCACATCAAAGCTGACGAAAAAATTCTAGGACATATTAATCATTAAACGTCTGCGATGCTTATGAGTTTTTGAAGAAAATACACTTTGGTGTGGGGGTTGACTTGAGTATTTTCAAATTATATAATCGGGCTGCCGCAAGATGCGGTAGATCCAGGCCCAGTCTCCGAAAATGTAGGAGCGAGAGGCAAAGGAGAAACGCGGTGGAGATGAATGCTGGTCAAGCTGTAGGAGAAGGTCGAGCTGGTTGGCTGCCGTTTAGGGCAGTAGTCGATCCGGACAAGTGGCCTCCTGGCCTTCATCAAACCCCAGAGGAGCAAATCCGGGAGCTGATGGCCGGGGAAGCTGTTTCCGAAAGACAGCTCACCCAGCTGATCCAAGAGCTGCGTGTCAGTCCTGCCAGCGGCCCCGGAGGTCAAGAGCTGCTTTCAGAGCTCTTGGTTCATGAAGGAAGCTCGGGGAATACCAAGCGAGTCGCTCTCGCGGCATGTCTGCCGTTGCTGGACGATGGTCTGCTTGACTGGTGGTCGCTCGAGTACCGATTCAAGGACGATCGGTATCAGACTGACAAAGGTATCTACGGTCTCGATGGGATTAAGCGGCTGGTGACGCTCTATGGCCGGATGATTCTGGTCATCAGCGATGGCTGTGTCGTCGGAGTCAGCAAGGACCTTCGCTCTTTCCTCGGCAAGCTCCTGGAGATCTACAAGGAGCAAAGGGAGTCTTATCTCCGGAGAGCATACGAGCACAAGGAGATCGAAGAGTGGCCCTTCCCTGCGATCACCGTTATGCGGGCCGTCGTCGGGCTTCGGGAGTACTCGGCCCTCGAAGGCACGATTCCTTTCTATCCTGGTGAGGGCGAGCTGTACAAGTCAAGTGGCGTCCTCTGTGCCATTCCGTTCCTCTGGTGGGTCGTCACCGAGGGCCTGAAGAAATCCCCGAATGAGTCAATCAAGCGGGGACCGAATCTTCACGCCATGTCTATCTTCCAGCGCATGTATGCCAACACTTCGCAGGCGGAAAAGCCGGGGTCGACATGGCTTGAGCTTCTCGCCAGGGGCGAGCGAGACGCCAAGGCGGTCTATGACCAGTTAGTCGAATGGTTCCATAAGCCGTGGACCAAGGCGGATGGTTCACCGCGATAGAATAGAACACGATAGAACCTCGCCCAGAGGGCAATTGACTCCCTCTGGGCTTTTTGAATAGTAATATGGTCAAATGGCGTATTGTAATATATAGTTTTAAAATGTCAAGACCCCCGCGATATGGTTAAGAATTGACAAGCGGAAAAATCCGTGCTATGATAGAAATAACAAAAGCACTTTAGCAAAATGGCCAGAAGAAAATGTAGGAGGGGTTTTTCATATCTTTCCTTCTTGCCGTTTTTTAAAATCCAGAAATTCGCCGACTGTAAAAGTGGAAATTCGTCCCGCGCCGTTGCTCTGCCCACCAATAAAGCCGTGTTTCGCGATTCTTAACAACATACCCTTCTGTTTCTGTTTCCGAAGTTTCGGATTTCGTCATTCGGATTTCGGATTTGTTATGGATGGCTGTTGTATGGCTATCCAATCCGCAGGATTTGGAGCCGTTTTCAATCCCGGCCAAGCGGGATTAGGCGGAGGTAGCACCTTTTTTTAGGCCAGCGAGCGTAAACTTCGAAGAGCGTCGCGGGCCAAAAAACCCGGCAAGATCGGCAGACACAATTCTTATGGTCGCCGCATTGGCGACTATAGGATGCACTCGTTTGCCAAATGAAATTCTATTCGAGGGGCATGGCTTCTCGGGTAGCTAAACGCAAAAAGCGCGACGGACGGTCAACAATTTAAAGTAATATTGGGCCGATTCTCGATCGCGCTTTTTGTTGTGCTTTTAAAATAGCCAATTACTTTGATATAAGTTAAGATTAAAGAAATTATGAAAATTGTGATTGGAACGGAATCATTCGCTCCCAGTATTTCTGGCGTCGCCATAACAACCGAGGTTATGGCATCGGGGTTATCGAAACTCGGATATCAAGTCTATGTTTTTGCGCCTGATCATCCGCAAGCGGATGATCGAAATTACAATTTTAAAGTCATTCGCTTTCGCTCGAAACCAAACCCTTTTCGTCAGGGTTTTATGGTTGCCAAGAGCCCCTCAAAAGAGGTTTTAAAGCACGTTTTAAAAATCAAGCCGAATCTTATTCATCTTCAGGACCCGACCAATATTGGCACCGGGCTTTTGAAAGCCAGTCAGAAATATAAAATACCGATCGTGATTTCTAATCATTTCAGCTTGGACTACATTGTCTCATATGTGAACTGGCTAAAACCCTTGCATTCATTAATGAAATTTGGTCTTCGAAAATACTTGGCCCGCTATTATAATTTGTGTGATTGGGTGATTTGCCCGACGGAGACCGTTAAAAAAGATTTGGTATCATGGGGTGTCAAGAAACCAGTGGAAGCTATTTCTAACGGGGTCGATTTAGAAAGATTTTATTCCTGGAGCGATCTTAAAGATCTCTATCTAAAATATCACCTGCCCCAAAATCCGATTGTTCTCTACGTCGGTCGGATCGACCAGGATAAAAATTTGGAAGTGTTAATTCGAGCGATTCCCGAAGTTTTGAAAAAAATAAATGCCCATTTTGTGGTTGCTGGATCCGGAAAAGATTTAGTTAAGATTAAAAAATTAACCCAAGATTTAAAAATCGACCAGCAGATTAGTTTTTTAGGCTTGGTTGACCACCACTCTGAAGATTTGCCTCAGCTTTATCAGGTCTCCGAAGTCTTTGTTATCCCTTCACCCCACGAAACCCAAAGTATGGTGGTGATGGAGGCGATGGCGTCCGGTTTGCCGATTATTGGCCCAGATTCCGGCGCTCTGCCGGAATTAATCAAAAATGGTCAAAATGGGTTTCTATTTGAGCCGGCTGATAGCGTTGATTTGGCGACCAAAATCATCAAAATTCTTCAAGATAAAGATTTAAGAAATAAAATGAAAATAAATTCTTTAAAGATGATATCAAGCCACCAATATCAGGAAAGCATCAAAAAAATAAAACGAATCTATGAAAAAGTATTGGCCTCTCATCAGGCGAAATAAAATAATTTTGACGGCCTTAATCATTGTTTTAGGCAGCTTAGCCGTTTATCTTATTTATACACGCGAACATCAGGTCTTGCCGCAAGCGGCGATTTATTTTCTGGATGATATCAAATTGCCGAATAAAGGCGAGAAGGTTTTGGTTTTTTCGCCGCATCCAGACGATGAAACAATCGCTGCCGCCGGTTTTATTTATGATTCTATTCAACGAGGCGCCGAAATTAAAATTGTCCTCGTCACTGACGGCAACAAGCATCATCTCAAAGACCGTCGTTACGAAGAATTTCGTCAAGCCACCAGCATTTTGGGCGTAAGCCCTGAAAATTTACTTTTTTTGAATTATCCCGATGGCCAATTAAAAGAAGAAAACCAGGCCGATTTAACCGCCAAATTACAGGAGATTATTGATCAATACGAGCCGCAATATATTATCTATCCTTCTTCAAGGGATAGCCATCCCGATCACGCGACAACCGGTAGGCTGGTGGAAAATATCCTAAAGAATAATCAAAAAACGACAGCCTACGCTTATTTGGTCCACTGTCGTCACTGGCCCCAGCCTAAAAAAAGAGCCTATAACCTTTATCTTTTGCCACCGATAAAATTTATTAGCTTCGATGACAATTGGCAAAAGTTGATACTCGATAATTCTGCTCTGGTCAAAAAGAGGGAGGCGGTCATGGCCTATCAAAGCCAGATTAGAGAGCCAATACTTCGAAGCTTAATGCTCTCGTCAATCAGGCAAAATGAGCTTTTTGCCGTAGAAAAAATCAATGATTGAGCATTTATTATTGACAATTTTTCACTTTTTCCGCCTTCTCGGCGCTGGCGGCGTTTTTTTGAGCATGTTTACGGAAAATGTCGGGATACCCTTACCGACGGAACTTGGCTATTTAATCGGCCAAGAATTAGTTAACACGGGCAAATATCATTACTGGCTGATTTTGGCGATTACAACCGGCGGCCATTGTTTTGGTTCAATCGTTTCTTATAGTTTAGGACGCTGGGGCGATTCCACGGTCAGCCGAAGAATTCGTCAGAGCAGCAAAATCATTCAAGTTCATAACAGGTTATCCAAATGGTATAAAAAATATGGCAATTTGACAATTTTTTTGGCCCGGTTCGTGGGCTATGTGCGGCCGTGGAGTTCATACATCGCCGGCTTTGCCGGCGTTCGTTTTTGGCCATTTTTTATTTATACTTTGATTGGTTCATTAATTTTCAATATCTTCAATCTTTATTTTGCGAATGTCTTTATTGTGATTTGGCGTCGGTTCGCCCCGTATCATTTTGGTTTTATAATACTCGTCGGCCTGACTTTTTTTGGCTTTTTTATCTATAGTTTGATTAAGTTTCTGATCGGAAAAAGAGAAAAGATTTAATAATTAAGATTGGACTGTTGCACTATTTTTAAACCGAGCACGAACCGTGCTTTTTGTTGTATATTATTCAAACTTACGAAGAAGGGCCCCCGTCGATGACGGAGACCCCACAGGTTCTTGTGCTCGCCGGCGTTAGCCGGCAGCAATTGCCGGCTGTGACTGGCCGATGTTGGTCCAGAGGCTCGCTTCGGAGTCGACGCGGACTTCGCCATCTCGATGGAGAGCGATGAGGGCGCGATTGACCTCGCCGATGCTTAAGCCGGTACGACGGGCGATGTCGTGAGCGCTCATGAGAATACTGCCGTTGCGCTCAAAGAAGGCGTTGACTTCTGCGACTGGATCGACTTTTGCTTTCTTCTTCACGGGCAATTCTCCTTGGTATGGTGTGCTGGAAACAAAAATCCGGCCTTCGAGGGGGTCAGATTTTCGTTTGCCAACTTTGATATCTTACCAAAATAAAGTACAAATGTCAAGAACTTAGAATTTTTCTGGTAGGTAGGTTCTTGACCCCAGCATAATCGCTTCCTTAAAAAAGGGACTACGTCCTCTACTTTAAGGAGCGCGATATGCGGGGTCTGCGCTTAGCTTGACTTTAGGCAAATTTTGTGTTACAATAATTTAATCATCAAAAAAACTAAAGGAGAGGGAATGAGATCAAAAGAAGGTCGAGTAATGAGTTTAGAGGAAGAAAGAGCGGCCGGGATTGAGCCGGAATATACTGAAGAAGAATTGGAGACACCGCACGGCAGGATTAGGGTCGTGAGACAAATCCCAGAAAGTGATGAAGGCGAGTATGATCCAGAGACCAAGAAATTTATTCCTTTTCATCGCGGTGAAGAAGAAAGAAAAGCCGCTTAAATATCCGTAAAAAACAAATACAAAAGGAGAGGAAATGACTGAGACAATTCAAGAAATTTCGCAAGAGATTGACACCGGCAAAATTCCAGAGCAAATCGAAATTCAAATTGATCCGGAATCCGGCAAATTTGTGGAGTTTCATCGAGAGACGGAAGAAAAAATCGCCTAAGAAAAAGGCGATTTTTTCGTAAATCCTAAATTCTAAATTCGAAATCCTAAACAAATCACAAATCATAAATTCCAAAGTTTTAAACATTTAATAATTAGAATTTAAAAAATTGTTTAGGATTTAGTGCTTAGAGTTTCGAATTTTGCTACGTCCACTAGGGTTGCGCTTTTGTTCTTCAAAAATGATATAATCAAATTAACTTAGCGTAAAGGCCCGCCTGCGTTCAATCTTATCGAGAAATAGATGATTATTTCTCTTCTCGATATAGATTTCACTACGGCGGACTTCCTGAGCTTTCTTCCTGTTTGGGAGCGAAACTCAGGAGCGGAGGAAAAAAGATGGCCAGACGATATCGTCGGAAGGGCCAAAAACTTTCGATATGGGAAAACTTGGATTGGACGATGAACCCCGACACGGCCCGGGAAATCGTCGCCGTAATTTTGTTAATCCTGGGTTTAATTATCTTTTTGGGCTGGTTTAATTTAGCCGGTTCATTTGGCCGGTTTTTTTATCAGAGTTCTATTTCTCTTTGGGGAATCATCGGTTATCTTGTGCCTTTTATTTTCGGCGGTTTTGGGGTGGTCTTGCTCTGGCCCTCGCGTTTTCAAGTTAAACCGATTTCGGTTGTTGGCACCATCCTCTCCTTGATTTTTGTGCCGGCCCTGCTCCATCCCTTAGGCGGCTGGATTGGCTCGGGTGTGCGCGGCCTGTTCCAGAGTTTTTTGGGGGTTTATGCCGCCTTAATTTTAGTTTTTGCTTTGGCCATCGTCTCCTTGTTGGTGGCATTTAATACCTCAATTAAAGCTTTGTGGGCCAAACTCGGTCCTGGTGCGCTTGAGGGAGGCGTTAAAGTCAATGAGCCCAAAGCCTCGGTTTTTGCGACCTTGGGCCGGCGGGGGGTGCCGCCATATCAAGACCAGTTGCCGCGAATGGGCGAGCGGGTTTGGGAATATCCGCCAGTTGATTTATTAGAGCAAAGTACTTCTAAAGCCACTTCGGGCAACATTGCCAAAAATGTGGAAATCGTTCAGAAAACTCTCAAAGATTTCGGCATGGAAGTGACCATGGGCGATGTTAATATCGGGCCGACAGTCACCCAATATACCCTTAAGCCGGCGCCGGCGGTTAAACTCAATCAAATTACGGCGCGGGCCAATGACTTGGCTCTGGCACTGGCCGCTCACCCCATCCGCATTGAGGCGCCGATTCCTGGTAAAGCCGCGGTCGGGATTGAGATTCCCAATAAAGTAGGGGCAATTGTTACCTTGCGCGAGGTTTTAGAATCGGATCTTTTTAAAAATTCCAAATCCAATCTTACGGCGGCTTTGGGTCGGGACGTGGCTGGCTCGCCGTTTGTGGCTGATCTCAAAAATATGCCTCATCTTTTGATTGCCGGCGCCACCGGCTCAGGCAAATCAGTGGCGATTAATGCGATGATTTTGTCGTTTTTATATCAGAATTCACCTCAAGATTTGCGTTTAATTTTAGTTGATCCCAAAAGAGTGGAATTTACGCCCTATAACGGCGTCCCCCATTTACTGGCGCCGGTGATTCACGACGTTGACCAAACCATTTCCGCGTTAAAGTGGACGGTGGCGGAAATGGACCGGCGTTTTCGTTTATTTCAGGAAACCAATCGCCGCCACATTGAGGCCTATAACGCCAATCCGCCCAATGGCAAATTGCCTTACATCGTTATTTTTATTGATGAGTTGGCGGATTTGATGGCCCAGGCCGCCAATGAAGTTGAGGCGGCGATTGTCCGCTTGGCCCAGATGGCGCGGGCCACCGGCATTCATTTGGTTGTCGCCACCCAGCGGCCGTCGGTGGATGTGATTACTGGCTTAATTAAAGCCAACATTACCAACCGGATTGCCTTTGCCGTGGCCTCTCAGGTTGATTCGCGCACAATTCTCGATTTGGCCGGCGCCGAGCGATTGCTCGGCAATGGTGATATGCTTTATGTGGGCAATGAGCTCGGCAAGCCCAAGCGTTTACAAGGCGTTTTGGTGACGGATAAAGAAATTAATCGGGTGACCGATTTTCTCAAAAGAGAAAGCATGGCCAATTACGACGAGACGGTTTTGACCTATCGGACCGGTTCGGAGCGTGGTTTGAGCGGCGAACTGATGGCTGAAGATGAGCTTTATCAAGATGCCAAAGAGACGGTAGTCATGGCGGGCAAGGCCTCTGCTTCTTTGCTCCAGCGGCGCTTGCGGGTCGGCTATGCCCGGGCGGCGCGGCTCTTGGATATGCTCGAGCAAGAAGGGGTGATTGGTCCGCCGGATGGGGCCAAACCGCGAGACGTGATGATTGACCCGATTGCCCTGGATCGCGAGCGCGAGATGGCCAGAACTCCAATGAATCCGCCAGTCGGCCCGCTTCGCCGCGAGGCGAGCGGACAGGGTGAGGATTTTGGGCGTCAACATCGCAGCCAGCGACCGCCGTATGGCCAGCCATCTTCATATGGTCCTTCGCGGTCTTATGGACCGCCGCAATATCCTCCCGCCAATTATCCGCCTCGCAATGAACCGCCACCGGCGAATTATCCACCAACGGAAGAAGACAGAGATAAAGAAATTAGTTGAAGGAAAACAGAAATTGGTATAGAAATTAGAAATTGGAAATTAGATCAAAATTTTTTAACTATTTTCTGATTTCCATTAACGGTTTTCGAATTTCAATTATGCCTAACCAAGATATCGAAAATCTAAGAAATTTATTAGAAGCCCAAAAGCAGGAATTTTTGAGCGTGATGAGTCATGAACTGCGCACACCCATGACGGGCGTCAAAGGATATCTTTCGATGATTTTGGAGGGCGACGCCGGGACAATCTCTGATGATGTCAAGGAATTTGTCGCCCAGGCCTATGTGGCCAATGATCGCTTGATTCGTCTCGTCGAACACATGATGAAAGTGGCCCGGATTCAGGAAGGGAAAATTTCCTTAAAAATTGGCCAAGTCAATATCTCGCGGGAGGCGAAAATGATTGTTTCGGATTTTCAATTGCCGGCCAAAGAAAAGCAGCTGACTTTAGAGTACGAACCGGCTGATCAAGATTTATTTGTGCGCGCTGACCCTGATCGGACCCGCGAAGTCTTGATGAATTTAGTTTCCAATGCGGTCAAATTTACGGACGAAGGTGGTCAAATTAAAGTTTCCCATCGTTTGGATAATAATTGGGTCATTACTGACGTGACTGATTCTGGGATCGGCATCAAGCGTGAAGACCAAGATCGGTTGTTTGAGATTTTTTCCAAAGGGAATTTGAGCTTGGCGAGTCAAGAAAAAGGCACTGGCTTAGGCCTTTATTTAGCCAAAAGATTAGCCGAAGCCCAAGGCGGAAAGTTATGGCTGGAACATTCGGAGCCGGGCAAGGGTTCAACCTTTAGTTTGGCACTTCAAAAATACTAAAAATAAATCCTAAATCCGAAATCCTAATTTCTAAACAAATCACAAATTACAAATAACAAAGTTTAAAATTTAGAATTTAGAATTTGTTTAGGATTTAGAAATTAGAGTTTAGAATTTAATTGTGAAGGAGTTTTATGGAACAAAAAACAATTCTTTTGGTCGAAGATGACCAGATTTTAATTCGGATGTACACCCGGAAATTTGAAAAAGAGGGCTTTAAGGTTTTGTCGGCTTTTGACGGCCAAGCCGGCTTGGATGAACTGGGTAAAGCAACTCCGAAACCGAACATTATTCTCTTAGACGTGATGTTGCCTAAATTGGATGGTTTTCAGGTTTTGGAGAAAGTCAAAGCTGATCCCGCCTTCAAAGATATTCCGGTCATTCTTCTCACCAATCTTGGTGGAGCAGTCGAAGATAGAGAAAAGGGCCAAAAAATGGGAGCCGCGGATTATTTGGTGAAATCGGACATGACGCCGGCCCAGGTGGTGGAGAAGATAAAAACCATCACGGAAAATGAGGAATAGGCCTAACACTAATTTATCCACGAATTAAGCACGAATGAATAAATCTATTAGTGTTAGATTAGTGAGTAAATGCATGCGTAGCGTGTTAGGAGAATTCAATAATATGAAAAAGATATTAATTATCGAGGACGACGTTGTCTTGGTGCGGATGTACACCAAGAAATTTGAACACGATGGCTTCCAAGTCGTGGCCGCTTATTCGGGTGGTGAGGGGCTGGTGGCTGCGCCCCGGGAAAAACCTGATTGTATTTTACTCGATATTATGATGCCGGGCGTGGATGGTTTTGCCGTGATCAGAAAACTTAAGCAAGATGAAACCACCCACAACATCCCGATCGTGATTTTAACCAACTTGGGCACATCAGAAATTTTTATTGAAGAAGCCAAACGTCTCGGAGTTAAAGATTATTTGGTGAAATACAAAACCGGCTCTAAAGACGTGGTCCAAGTAGTTGAGCAGGCATTGTCACAAAAAAGCCAATAAGGAGGGTGGGAAAATGCCAAGTGAAGAATCAGGGAATGATTTAAAAATTGTTTTAGATACCTGGTATCGGATCTCAAAAATCATTGTCGAGGCCAAAGATCTGCCGAGTCTTTGGGAGCCATTACTGGAAGTCGTCCTTAAGGCCCTCCGGGTTGATGCCGGAACTTTGATGACTTTAGAAGGGGATTTTTTAGTTAGGCGCGTGGCCATTGGCATGGGCGAAGAGATTATGAAAGAGCCGCCGATCCACATGAGTAAAGGCGGTGTCTCTTGGGGGGTGGTTAAGTCGCGCCAGCCAAAAATAATCACCGATCTTACAAAAGAAAAAATTGCCTCAAAAGTTTTGGCCGAGACAATGCATTCGTTGGTGACGGTGCCGATGATGGTCAGGGAACAAACTATCGGTGTGATGAGTGTTTTTACGCGTAAAGAAAGAAATTTTGCCCAAAAAGACATTAACCTTTTTGTTTCGATTGCTAATCAAGTGGCCGTGGCGATTGCCAGCATCCGTTCAGCCGACCTCTTGGCGGAAAACCAAAAACGCTTGGCCGAGCTCGAGGCCTTAAATGAGCTCTCCCGGAGCATTTCAACCTTGTTTAATTTTGAAGAAACCTTGTTTTCAATCGTGGGGCTAATTACTCGCACCTTGAGGGCGGACATGGGCACTTTGGTCTTGTATGATAGTCAAGAGAAATTACTTCGTGCCGTCAAACCGGCTTTTGGTCTGGATGAAAATCAGGTACGAGATTTTCGAACTCGGCCTGACGAAGGCGTCACTGGCCAAGCCTTTTGCAAAGGGATACCGCTCTTGGTCAATAAAATTGACGAAGAGACGAGAGAGACGCTTAATCGGGCCGGCATGACGGATGTTAAAAGTCTTTTGGCGGCCCCGCTCAAGGTAAAATCTCAGACCCTGGGGGTGATTCATATTTTCTCAAAAAATGAAAACAACTTCCAGGAAGAGGATTTGCGGCTCTTTACGATTTTATCTTCTCAGGCCGCGATTGTGGTCAATTCTTCAAAAATGCTCAGAGAAGTAGAAGAGGAGCGTAAAAAAGATTCGGCTCTTTTATCCTCAATTGGCGAGGGGGTTTTGGCGGTTGATAAAGAAGAAAAAATCATTTTACTTAACCCTTCGGGCGAGCAAATCACGGGATTTTTGCAGGAAGAATTATTGGGCAAAACCATTACTGAGACTCTTGGGCTGTGGGATAAAGAAAAAAAACAGATTATCGAAAAAGATTCGCCCATTCCCAAGGTTCTCGCTGAGGGCAAAACCCTGGCTCTGGCTGAGGTTTATCTTAAAAAACGGGATGCGACTCTTTTTCCGGCCAAGGCAAGCGTGGCCGCTACTCGGGACGCTGATGAGAAAATTATGGGGGCAATCGTGGTTTTCCGCGACATCACTCATGAATTGGAAGTCGAGCAAATGAAACAGGAGCTTATTTCGATTGCCACTCATGAACTCCGGACGCCGATCACCGGTATTAAAGGTTATTTGGACATGATTTTGGAAGGCGATGCGGGACCGATAACGGGCGATGCCAAAGAAATGATTGAAGAAATTACCAAGATTAACCAGCGTTTGGCGGATTTGGTTGACGATTTGTTAAATGTCGGTCGAATCGAACAGGGAAGAATTGAATTCAGGCCGGTGGCGATGGATATTGCCAAATTGATTGAGGAAGTGGTCAAAGAGCTGCAAATCCAAGCCAAAGAAAAAAACCTCGAACTCCGCTTTGAAAAACATGAAATGGAACAAGTCAAAGCCGATCCGGAAAGAACTCGTCAGATTTTGATTAACTTGATTGGCAATGCAATTAAATATACCGTCCACGGCAGCGTCACGGTTCATCTGGGCAAAAATGAACATCAGGTAATCGTGGCGGTTGAAGACACGGGCATGGGGATTTCAAAAGAAGATCGGCAGAAATTATTTGAGAAGTTTTATCGGGTAAAAAACGAAAAAACCCGGCAAATCACCGGCACGGGTTTGGGGCTTTGGATTACCAAGCAATTAGTCGAAAAACAAGGGGGGAAAATTTGGGTGGAATCAGCCGAAGGCAAAGGTTCGACCTTCCATTTTAGTTTACCCCGCAGATGACGCACTGCAATAACAGGACGTAGTCCGTTTTGCAGTAAGGAATTGTGCTGGGGTTTACCAATGGCGTAGAATTTGGTGGAAATATGAAAAAAATAGTCAACATTATTCTACTTTTGGTAATTGTGTCGCTTTTAGTCTTTCCATATCAGTCAGCTCAGGCGGTCTCTTATACCCATATTAACTACCTTACCTTTGCCACAAAACTTGAGGATTTTCTCTGGGCTTGGCGGAACAAGACTGGGATATGTGAACGAATTCCGGTCCAAGGTGGCTGCCTCCAGGGTTCAACAATTAATGAGGTATTAGACTTTTTGACAGATCCTAATCAAGACGGTAATTTCGCAGATTCATATTTTAAAATTTCTGATCCAAACATACGGGTTAATTTTTTGCAAAACGCTAAATCGCACCCAGATATCTCATATATAATGAGATTGCAGGTGTTGAACTTTGAGCGCTCGATGGAAATGCCAATTTGGATCAACATACCAGATGTTGACGGCACCGATCCTAATCATCAGATCGACGAGGTGTTTAAAGAATTAATTAAAGATTGGGGAATTCAAGCTGACACGGACTACAAAAATGGTGACGCTTTTCTTATGCCAGAAGTTTTTGAAATAATTGAGGGAGTTTCAAAAATTATTCTTCGAAACAAAATCTTTTCCGAAACTTTGTACAAAATTTACCAAACCGAGAGGATGTCGCCCTTTCTTGGTAATTGTAAAGTATTAAACGATGGAATAAGTTGCGATAGCTCCGATCCTGCATCTTGGTCAAGCGGCGAGCTAGACGAATTTAATAAACTCTCAAGCTTGTTAGCTGCAGTGGAGACGAAACTAAAATCGAAAATGACGCCGACAGAGGCAGAGAAAGTTCAAAAAGCTATGGAATTAGTGGAAATTTCGGAGAGTAGTAAATACGGTTTAACTATTTATAAAAACAGTCAACCGTCTGGTTATTCATTTAATCTTGGGGGCCGGACAGTCAATTTGACCTCCAGTCAAATTGTCAAAATGTTTTCAGGATCCTCTATTCCTTCAATCGCGGTCAGGTATCAAAGAGTTCTGCAAAATATCGCCGATAGCGCGAATATGATTTATAAGACCAACCGCACCCAAGTCTCGTCATCAGAGCTGATGCCGGGGCTTAATGATATGTTGGTATTCGATATCAGGAAGATGAATGTAATGTCTCGGGAAAATTTGCCGATTTATTGCAACGCTGACTTTTCTATAAATGGTTGTTTTAAATCTTCGAACGGAGAAATATATTATGCCGATGATGCAGTGGTTTCACCAGAATTTGCTTACAGCGTCATCATTCATGAGTTGTTTCATTCTATAAGATTGGGAACAGGGTTTTCAGAAGGTGGGCCATCGCTCTTTGAGGAAAGCTATACTGATTGGATGACGATGTACACCCTGCATCAAAATGGCCACTTATATTCAGCTATCTCCGATCCAGAACGAATGGGGGGATACCTTCCCAGATATTATTTTTATAATATCGAACAGCGGTTGATGAAACAGAAAAATTGGAATTTGAGCCAAGCGCAAAAATTTCTTCAATCAACCTATTTTCATCAACCTTATAGCGCCATAGATGGTGCTGTTGGGAAGGCCGGATTTTATCAGAATCTTAATAAACTATTTACCCAATACCGAGATGCCTGCCAGCAGGCGCTAGGGGCAAGCACTCCTGGTGAAAGAAAATTAGCTTTCGATCAAGAGATTAATCTTAAGAAAGCAATAATCGCTTACATCCTTAATTAGCTCATATGACCAAAAGAAAAATTTTACAACTTTTGATCTGCTTTTTACTCGGCGTTTTTATAATCGTGCCTTTTGCCCAACCGGCCCAAGCGGCGAGTTACACCAAAATCAACTGGCTGACTTTTGCCACAAAACTTGAGGATTTTCTCTGGGCTTGGCGGGGGTCTCAAGGGGTTTGCACGAGCCGAGCGCCGCTCGAAGGGAGCTGTCTTTCAGCCACTTGGATAGACAAAATCATGGATCAACTGGCTGATCCGAATAGCGACGGTGATTTGAGCGACATGTATTTTAAAATGCAAGATCCGAATGCTCGGCTAAATTATTTACAAAATGCCAGTCGAAACAGAGCTTATCTTGGAGATATTGTTTATGCCTTTGAAAAAAATCAAAATCCCCCTTATTGGATTGATCTTCCGGATATTGATAGTCGCCAGATTAACGCCTATTCGGATTCTTTTTTGGGGGCGCTCGCTGTCTCAAAGGGCGAGGTGAAGGAAGGCGATAGCCTTATCCGGACTTTGGCTTTTTACGAAACCTATAATGAACTTGACCAACAGGTGTTTGCCTTAAAAGCCAAAGCGCAAATTTCAGAATTTGATCTAGAGCAAATTTATCAAACAGCCAGAATGATACCATACGCAGCCAATCTCGATTATAAAGAATGGCAGCCGGATGAGGTGGCAGAACTGGCGAAAGTCATCAGCGTTCAAAACAAAGCCATGGCTTATCTCCGCTATGACCCTAAAACGTTTCTTACGTCGCCATCGAAGGCTTGGGATATCTCCCGGGCGTTAGTGAACTCCAGCTCCTTTACTCAAGCCAAAGGAAGCAAGGGCGGGATTGCCCTTTTAAAAGGCAACGCGCCTTCAGCTTATACTTTAACCGTTGGCAATCAAACCGAGATTCTTAGCCCGTCAGATATTATGCGTCTATTTCAGTTTTCCAGTGCTCCTTCAACAGCGGTGCGATATCAGGGAATAATTAAAAAAATTGTTGCTGGCGCCCAGATGATTAGTAAAACAAACCAAAGACAGAGTCCAAATCTCGACGGTTATTTAGTTAATGTAGTCAAAAACCATGTTTATTATGCTTCACCGGAATATTTTTTCAATCTCTGCGGCCTTCTTGCGCCAATTGCCGCTGCTTGTTTTGATGATAAGAAAACCAAGAATATTTATTATAGCGATAATCTTAACTCTAAGAATTCCAATCCAGAAGCTGTGGTCGTGCATGAAATGTTTCATTCGATTAGGGACAATGCGAGAACAGCTGGTGGTTTCACCGATCAGCCCGGCAATTTTGACGAGGCTTTTACCGATTGGATGACTTTGACAACGCTTAATCGAAACAACAATCTTTATTTTGGCGACTATGGCTATATGTCAAGGGAATATATTAAACTTATTCAATCTAGGCTAGCGAGGAAAAATAATTGGACCCCTCCTCAAGCCGAGAACTATCTGATGAAGCTTTATTTTAACAATTCTTATGCTTCGCTTGATCAACCGATGGGAAAAACCAACTTTTATGGCACTTTAAATGAAAAATTATCCGTGGTCCAGTTTCTTAAGCTTATGGCGATCATGGCTGAAGGAACTGAAAAAATAAAAATGCTCAATGAAGTGCAACAAAGATATGCGGAAATTTTAAAATACATTACAACTTAATGAAGAAGAAATGAGAAAATTTATTAATTTGCTTTTAATCCTGATTATTGTTATCACATCTACTCTTATCGTGCCCTCCAAGGTCCAAGCGGCCAACAAATCGCAAATGTATTGGAAGGTTTATCGCAACCGTCTTTGGGGATTTTTGAAAAATTGGCGAACCAATGCGCCGGGAACCTGTATCCGGATCCCCAAGGTCAAGCCCGACGGGGTGACTACCGATTGTTTAAGCGAGAAAAGAATCCATGATATCTTGGCCCAGCTTGATCAGGATGGTTATTTTAGAACCCAACAACCCGTCGCTCGACAGAATTATCTTCGGCAGGCCCAACGATACTCGGTAGAAATGAGAAAAATTGTGATGTGGTTTGAGAAGAACCCAACCGCGGAAAACCCGGGTGCTCCCTACACCATTGTTTATGGAGCCAGCGACGATCCCCAGTATTATTATGATGTTGGTGATATGATGCTTGACGGTCTGCACGCGGTAGCCGGTTTTGCCGCTCCCAGTCGCGGGGACAATCTCCTGCTGACTTTGGCAACCGACAGAACGCGAGTTCGTGACATTGACTACTTCGTTCTTAGAGACAAACAATATATTAAACGCACAAACCTGGAACAAATCTATTACAAAACCAGTCGCATGGCTCCATTTTCCAAATATATCAATCTTTTAAATTGGACGGAAGCAGAAAAGGCAGCCCTGGCGCCAGTGGTAGACATTGGCAACAAAGCCTTCAAGTATATGGTTGAGAATCAAACCAGCCCAACTTATGCCAGAGACAGGGTCTATGGCATTCAGGGCGCCTGGCAGGCAGTGGGAGCGGCGGGGGCAGTAGCTATAGGCGGGATAAATTTTCCCCGAGGGACATTAGTAGCAGTCGATTTGCCGCTGGTTGGCCAAACCTTAACCATTGGATCTGTTGGAATTACTCTTGAAGAGGCAATGCTTCGAGATACTTTTCAGGCTTCACAAATGGCATCAAAGCCAGCTACAATGATGAAGGCATTGACCAATATTAAGACTTCGGCGGACTATTTGATTGCTGATTTAAGAGGAAGATACCCCGAAGTAGATAATTTAATCCCGCAATTTATTCAAGAAGGCAAAATAAGATTTGTATCAGGGACAAAAATGCCTGCTGATACGAGATTTGGACATTGGCGTATAGATGGCCAATATATTCACGGATCAGAAAGAGATTTTAGTGGTAGCAGGATTGAGATTGCTGATAATTTATCTCCCGAAGAAATGCAAGAGGTGATTTATCATGAACTTTTGCATTACCTTAGAGATTATCGAACCTTAGCCTATTATTATGGAGAAAATTTCCCCTATTTGGATGAAAGCGTTGCGGATTTTATTACCCGTAAGGGGTTTAGAAGTTATGGGATAGAATATCAACCAGGTTATCCAACCCAAAATTGGATATATGGCGTAGCAGGTAGAATCAGTCGTAAGCAGGGGATATCTTTTGTGGCAGGGCAGAGAGAGATAGAAGAAATTTATACTTCGAAAGGGTATGCTTGGTTAGATGATCTTGTTGGGTATCGAACTAATTTTGCCACAGATCTAGACACAATTATGGGTGAATGGTATAGTTTGCGCAGGCAGTATCTGGCTGGTTCGAAAAACTTAGAAATTATTAAAGCTATGGATGCAAAGTCCAAGCAAGCGATGAAATTAATAAGCGGGGATTAAATAACCAAACGAAGATAAGGACAGCTTAAGGGAATCATCACCAATGATTAGTGCGCATCTTAAAATATAAAAGAGGGGGGCTGCCCGAAGGCAGCCCCCACAAGAGGCGGGGACGGATCAGCTGGTCGGGGTGACGACCGCGAAGTAGCACTTGGGTCCCAGCGCGCTCATCTCCTCGGGCCCGTTCTCCCAGAACAGTCCCAGGATCCGCCGGCCCTCGATAACCGAGTACCTGACCACGTACCTATCGCCCTCCACAGTCTGCCAGACCTGGCCGAGAGCGAAGAGGGGGTCAGGAACCTGCCCCCTCCGGGCGACGATGTAGCTTGACATCTCAAGTGGCGTTGCCAGGTGGAGTTCCATGCGCAGCTGGGCGCGACGAAGCTCGGCATCAGCCAGGTCGTCGAATTGCCGCCAGTCGAGCTCCAGCTCGATTTGGCCATTTCCTTCGACCGGGAAATGCCTTTCGATCTCCGGAGAGGTCTGAATCTGATCGAAGCATCCGGAGTCGAAGAGGGGACCATAGCCCCTACCGTAATCCACGATTATTCTCATATCTATCACTCCCTGTGAGACTGATTTACAGCTTAATGATAAATATACCATAAAAAATGGCTTTTGTCAAGCCCCATTAGATAGCTTCGCATCTAACGGGGCAAGCATTTGACAGATTTAGAACAGAAGTATTAAAATAAAATTAAGTTATTGATTACTTCATTAGGAGGGAAAAATGTTTTTAACAGCCAGAAAAAGGGCAATGTTCTTAATTGTTGGGCTCGCTTTAATCATTGGTCTTGGGGCTTTGGGCTGGCAGATCAAGGGCGGTAAGCTCTTTTCAAAGGCCGCAACCGTGGCTGGTCAGACTTTTTCTGATGTGCCGCCTGACCATCCCTATTATTTGACGATTGAGGCCGCTTTTCGGGCCGGGGTGGTCCAGGGTTATTCTGACGGCACTTTCAGGCCAAATGGGACGATTACTCAAGATAGTTTAGCGGCTTTTTTGGCGCGGGCAATGGCTGGGGGTGATTTAATTGTGGTGCCCAATCCCAGTTTTGAAACCAACACGGGCTGGAATTTTTGTCCCTGGAAACATTGTGTAAACCTTATTGGTTATTATGGTTATTCGAAAGATATGGCGCTTGACGGGGCTCAATCCGCCAAGATGACTTTTCAGGGCAATGGTTCGGATCTGGTTTATGCTGATGTGACCGGTTTAAATCCCGGCACCACCTATACGGTCAGCGCCAATGTTTATCGAAAACCGGGCTTTTCCGGCAATACCCGAATCTGGCTGCATGACACCAATAGCCCGGGCGGCAACAGCACCAACTCAACCAATGCCACCACTACCGGTCAATGGGAGAGATTAACAGTCAATTATAAAGCCAACGACACGGGAAAGGTCCGCATCCACCTTTTGACCGAAAATCCAACCTACGGCAGCACTTTGTACTGGGATTTAGTGAAGGTGGAACCGGCTGGTTCCGCGACTTTTTCGGACATTCCCAAAGATAACCAATTTAATAAATATGTTGAATATTTGGTGGCGAAAAAAGTTCTTTTTTGTACCACACCTGGCAAGTGCCGCTTTAATCCCAGTATTCAAGTGAGCCGCGCCTTGGCAACGACTTATATCGGTCGGGCGCTTTCGGCTGATTTAGTCAAGCAGCCGACTTTTAATTTTGAAGACAAAAGCGGCTGGCATTTTTGTCAGTGGGGAAAATGCGCCAGCTCCGGCTATTCAGGCGAGAAAGTGATTGATGGGACAAACTCGGCTAAAGTTGTTTTTAACGGCACTGGTTCGGATGTGGTCTGGCGCGATGTTACCGGCTTAATTCCCGGAATGACTTATACGGTCAAGGCCATGGTTTATCAAAAAAGCGGCTTTTCCGGCAAAGCCAGAATTTGGCTTCATGATGGCGGCATCTTAGGTAGCAACAGTATGAACTCGGCCAATGCTCCGGCCGCCTTTAATCAATGGTCAATCCTCCAAGTGACCTACACCGCTGATTCAACCGGTAAAGTCAGGATTCATCTTTTGGGCGATAACCCGGGAAATGGCAGCACTTTGTACTGGGATAGGGTTTCGGTGGAACTGGGAGTGACAACCTCGGCTCTTTCCAGCATGCCAGTTGTCCCGATCCCGGCCGAGGCGCCGAAAGCGACCTTTGCCGATGTGCCGGTTGATTATCAAGCTTTCAAATATATTGAATATTTGGCCGGTCAAGGGATTATTCAGGGCGAAGTGAGCAATGATAAGCTGGTTTTCAAGCCGGACGATCCGGCGACCCGCGGGTGGACAGCTGATCTTATCAGCAGGGCTTTTGATCTAGTCTCAACTGCTTTGGTGGCTAATGTTTCGGGAAAGGTAACGGACAGCACCGGGGCCGTGCTTCCCAATGCCTATTTGATTTTTAATGAAGGAGATGATATTGTCCAGGCCGACGCTAACGGCAATTATAGTTTATCCGATCTTTATCCGACGACTTATGAAGTCGAAATTTTTGACCAAAACGGCAATCTCTACGAATCACCGAATTTAGACACGCATCTAATTTCACCCAATTACGGCAACAACACCATTAACTTTTCAGGATTGGTAAAAAAGTAAGTGAAAAAAATTGTTAATTTAATTTTGATGCTGGTGATGGTCTCGATGATGTTTTGGCCGTGGCAACAGACCCAAGCGGCGCCGGTTTTTAGTACTTTTCGCTATTGGCGCGCTTTTCGAAAAGAGCTCGACGATTATCTTTATAATTATCGCGCGCCGGTGGGCAGCGGTAATACTTGTATCCGAACCAAAGACCGGCCGGACGGAACGCCAGATTGCCTTAGGGAAGAGACGATCCTCGAAATTGAAATGCAGTTTAACGATCCGAATAATGACGGCAAGGATGATGATAGCTATTATAAAATCCGTGATCCCTACGCCAGACGAGTCCATTTGCAGGAGGTGGATTTAGCTGATCCTTCAAAAAATTTTTTCAAAAATCAAAAGCAGCATCCTTATATTATGAAAAAGGTGGTGATGGCTTTTGAAGAGAAAACTGTCTATGAGGTTTATACCGATAACGGCAGCGCCAAGAATAACTGGACAGTGGCAGCTGCGGTTGTGGGGGCGATTAGCAAGACCTTGGGTTTTGTTGGGGAAAATCCCCAAGATCACTGGTGTCTGCCACGGGTTACGAACCGAGTGCTTGTTTCGGGCGATCCATACACCGGAGCTTACCTGTATTCACTCAAGCCAAAACGGGAAATC
>Ga0315280_10003452_pt1 | contig 24295 bp, 20 predicted proteins | sample YL17G06_40_MG_FD_203697 | JGI IMG/M metagenome (GOLD analysis project Ga0315280, IMG submission 203697) | Sediment microbial communities from Yellowstone Lake, YNP, Wyoming, USA - YL17G06_40 | ecosystem: Environmental > Aquatic > Freshwater > Lake > Sediment | place: USA: Wyoming | collected... | reverse complement strand
CATGTTAATGTGCTTAGCAACAGCGGTCTATTCCCCTATGGCGCATTCCTCTTCTATGTATTTTTAGAAGATAGATACTTTGGCTCGCCTAACTGGTATGCCACTGCCTATATGAACTCTACCAACGACACTTTTACCAACGAGCCGGACATCTTTGACAGCCTCACCACTCAGTTGCAAAGCCAAGGTGCTACCTTCCAGGAGATGTTGCATGAATTCAGCATCTGGCGGTTGTTCACCGGTATCTACGCCGATTCCTACCACTTTAACGAGACTTATCCCGCCACGCCCGGATTTGTGGGCAACTATGTCCCATCGCAATTACCGGCTGTGAATTTCCACCCGCCCGGGACCTGGAAACCCCAGAAAGGTGGCACCAGCTTTATCCGCTTTGACACTGATGCCACAACTTCGCCCTTTACCGTCTGCTTTTCGGGCGATCCAACCGTAAGCTGGGCGGCTAGTCTGGTAGGCAAGAAGACCGCGGGGGCTCCCGATGTCATACCCTTCACACTTACCGATGCAGTGGGTTCGGTCACCATTCCCAACTGGAGCATCTATCAGTATGTTTTCCTGGTGATAACCAACCTGAGCAATGGCGATTACGACACCGAAAGCGACTGGAGCCAGAGCAACGACTGGCACATTAATGCTGACAAAGGTGATGGTGTAGGTGTGGGTGTCTATAACTTCGCTGCCGTAGGAACCAACAGCGGTATCCGACTTAGCTGGCAGAACCTGGAATCACTGCCGGTTGCCGGATTCAACCTCTATCGTGCAGCTGGCAACGCCACCCTGCCCAAATCCAAAGCCGGGATGGCAGCGTTTGAGCGCTTAAATGCCACACCCATCACCGGGCATTCACCCTACCATTTTCTGGATGAGGCGGTAAAGCCACGCCATAGCTATACTTATGTCCTCACTGCCACCGACGCCGACGGCAGGGAAGTCAGCTGCGGGAATGTCAATGGCGATACCATGCACAGTCCTATCACTCTTAGCTTGGGGCTTCCTTCGCCCAACCCCACTTCTACCACTGCCACGATTCGCTATACCCTTTCCGCCCCCGGTCGCCTGAGCCTGGATATCTACGACCTGAGCGGGCGCCTGGTGCGCAACCTGGCAAGCGGTGATACCAATGCCGGTGAAAATCAGGTGGTGTGGGACGGCAAGGATAGTTCGGGGCACATAGCCGCAAACGGCGTTTACACCATCACACTAAGTGCGCAAGACAGGATAGAAACACGTAGGCTAGTGGTCGCACACTGACACATTTTTTGCAAAGCATCAAAATCGGGGAGTCAATTTGACTCCCTTTTTTGTTGACAAAGATATAGTTGACAAAGAAAAGTTTTCCAATGAATTCAGAACAGAAAAGTATATAATTGACCCATCATAAAAATCCATTAACCAGGGAGGAGTTATGAAGGAAAGGTCACCATGGATAGTTGCAGTGATTGCTATATCCGTGATAGGTTTATGTGCAGGAGCAATGGTTGGGTGCGGAGGTCAAGCGGGACCCAAAGTTCTGGATCCTCCCCGAATCTCGGAATACAACAAACCGGGCACGGTGCTCATCCAGACGGTTTGGGCGGCGCAAATCGGTGTGCCCAACCTGGCGGTTAACGAACAGGCTCTGGCGATGCGCATCGCCCAACTGGTTAATGCACGGCAGATAGCGCAAACACAGGAAGCAATCAGCCAGGCAGCCTTGGCTGAGTTTCTCACCAATCCGCAATACTATATTGTTCCTACCTCGGGGCAGCGCAACCTGCCGGTGCAGATCGGTGGCATGGGCACCGGCTTCATCATCACCACCGATGGCTATATTGTCACCAACGCCCATGTGGTCAAAATGCTGGATCAGGAGCTTAAATACGAAATCGCCAGCAAGGGATTAACCGAACTGGTGAGTGGTGATGTGGCGGATGTGGAGAAGGCGATCGGCTTCAAGCTATCAGCTGAATATGAAAACCGCCTTGCCAATGCGATATTCCCCATTTACGCCCAATACATGACCATGGGACAGCCGGTCATCAACTCCGAGGTCTATATGGGCGTGGCAGTCCCCGGTGTGGGCACGGTGCAAAGGGGCATCCCCTGCGAGATAAAGAGGGTAGGGGAACCTTCGCCCGGCAAGGATGTAGCCATCCTCAGGGTCAACGCCAACAACCTGCCCACCCTAACCCTCGGCGATGACAAGATGGTTCGCGACGGAGATCAGGCTGTGGCACTGGGTTACCCGGGTGTGGCTACCTTTAATGCCATGCTGGCACAGACCGAGAGCAACATCAAACCATCACTAACGGTGGGCAGCATCAGCGCCCGCAAGACCATGCCCGGCGGCTGGGATGTGCTGCAGACCGATACCGCCATCACACATGGCAACAGTGGCGGACCGCTTTTCAACAACAAGGGTGAAGTCATCGCCATCAACACCTTTGGCAGCGGGCAGCTTAACGCCACCACCGGTGCCTGGGAGGAGACACAGGGCTTTAACTTCGCCGTCCCCTCCAGCATCGTCAAGGAATTCCTGCAGGAAAGCAACATCCAGCCCAAGGAAGGGGTTCTTACCACAACCTACCACGAGGGCATAGACCTCTATTTTGAGGAGCACTACAGCGCCGCCAAAGAAAAATTCCGCCAGGTTTACGAGGCGAATCAGGCGTATCCCTATGTGCAGGATTACCTTTCCACCTGCACTGCCATGATCAATGAGGGCAAGGATAAACCAGTCTTCCCCATGATGCTGGTGCTGATCATTGGCGGCGGAGTTGTAGTGGTGGGCTTCCTTCTGATCCTGTTCCTCGTTATTTTGCGCAAAAAGCCCAAGCCGGCGCCGCAGTATGTGCAGGCACAGGTAGTATCACAGCCACAGGTGCCGCAGCAACCCGCGGCGCCGCAACCAATCCCGCAGCAGGCGCCACCCCCGGCGCCCACACCCGAACCACCGTCTCCGCAGGCTGCGCCGCCTATGCCTCCCGAGGCAAAATTCTGCGCCAATTGCGGAGCCGGCATAGACCCCAACTCCGATTTTTGCCACAACTGCGGGCAGCCCATCAAACGCTAAAGGTTATAAATGATGTAGGGGCGCAATATATTGCGCCCCTACATCGTTTTTATCTAATAAAACTACAAATCCTGTTCTTCCATTACGATGGCACCGGCAGGGCAATCCTCGACGCAGGCTTCGCAGCTGGTGCAATCGGCGGGGCGCGCTAGAATCGCACAATCCTCCGGCAGCTCCAGACATGTAACGGGACACACATCCACGCATACGCCACAGGCGGTGCACAGGTCGCAGTCAATCTTGGGCATGTTCTTTTTAGCCATTTTCTCCCCCTTCGCTGCTTCTTACTTCTTCTTTTCCGATTTGCGGGTGACGATAATCTCATCAATTAGACCATACTTTTTCGCATCTTCCGAACTCATAAAGTTATCCCTATCGGTGTCCTCTTTTATGCGGTCTATTGATTGCCCCGTATGTTTAGCCAGCACTTCATTCAGCCGCTGCTTAAGCCGGAGGATGTGCTGGGCATGTATCTCTATATCGGATGCCTGCCCCTGGAATCCTCCCGATGGCTGGTGGATGAGGATTTGACTATTGGGCAACGCAAACCGCTTGCCTTTGGTTCCCCCCGCCAACAGCACCGCCCCCATGCTGGCTGCCTCGCCCACGCAGTAGGTAGCCACATCGCAGCTGATGAACTGCATGGTGTCATAGATCGCCAGACCAGAGGAGACAATGCCACCCGGGCTATTGATGTAGAGCAGGAGGTCCTTTTCGGGGTCTTCCTTCTCGCAGAACAATAGCTGGGCAATGATGGTGTTGGCTACCTGATCATCAATGGGAGTGCCCAGGAAGATTATGCGGTCTTTGAGCAGGCGGCTATATATGTCGTAAGACCGTTCGCCGCGGCTGGTTTGCTCAATGACGAAGGGAATCAATTGGTTGTATGTCATGCTATCTTCACCCTTTCTTTGACTCGTTCGCGTGCTTTGCGGCGCAACATCCGCATCTCCAGTTCCTCATCGTTGGGGACTTCGTCGGAGGATATCTGTTTGTGCTTGACCATATCCAAAAGATAGTTCCGTTCCTTCTTCAGCTCTTCCGGCTCCACCTTGATTGCTTCGTTGGCGATCACCGCATCGGTAAGGAAGAAATCCTTAAGCCGTATTAAAGTGTAATCGTGGAATTCCTTGAAGGCGGGGCTGCCGTCGGCGGGCATCTGTGCGCCTTCCGCCAGCGAATTCCCCATGAATCTTTTAATCATGCTCTCGGAGATGTTTATGGTTGAAGAGAGCATAACCGAACGCCACGCCTGCTCCAGCAGGTTCTCCTCCACTTGCGCTTCCTTTTGCACGGTTATCTCCTGCTTGATCTTTGCGCGCAGGTCGTCCAGATTCTCTGCCCCCAGGTCAGTTGCGAACTGGTCATCCAACTCGGGCAGGATGCGCTGGCGGATCTCCTCTATCTTTACCGGATAGGCGATAGTCTTGCCGGCAAGTGCAGTGGCGGGATAGTCCTCGGGGTATGTGATGGTGACATCCGCCTCGTCACCTGGAAGGTGCCCCGCCAGTTGCTTGGTATTGAAGCGTTCACCGGCTTCGGGCTTGAAGATGAACATTTGCGCCCTTCGCTCCTTGACCACCGGGGGGCGTTCCTTGTGGAAGAGGACGGTGACGACATCACCCAGTTCGCTTGCCCGCTCCAGTGGGGGCGAAAGCTCGGCGTTGTCCTCACGCAGGTGCTCTATAAAGGATGAGACTTCCTCTGCGGTCGTTTTGATCTCAGGTCGGCTAAGCTTTATCTCACGGTAGTCGGCGATGACGACACTGGGGCGCAGCGAAAGGGTGATGGTGAGCGTCATGGGGAGGTTCAGATCGGGATAGTCAATATTGAACAGGGGGTCGCCGACAACTTTTACATTCTCCCGTTTAAGCACCTCGCGGTAGATATCCGGCACCACGGCGTTTATCACATCGGAGCGGATATCATCGGCGAAACGCCCGATCACTACATCGGGCGGAACAAAGCCGGGGCGGAACCCGGGCAGCTTGGCGTTCGCCTGATAATAGGCAATTGCACGCTGCACATATTCCTTCAGAATCCCCTCCGGCACCTTCACCTTGGCAATCACAGTGCTGGGGTCGGGGCGCTCATAGTCAATCGGCACAAGATCGTAATTGCCCACCATTACTCCCCTTAAATGGATTTGCGAACGGAGGGATTTGAACCCTCAAGGGTTCCCCCACTGGATCCTAAGTCCAGCGCGTCTGCCAGTTCCGCCACGCTCGCGAAATAAGGTTTGGATTATAACACATGGTAAGGCTGGATAAATCCGCAGGAATTGTTTTAAAGAGGATGCTTATGGGGTAATTAGATTGGGCTTGAGTATATTTTCCCGCTCGGATTCAAAGCCCAGGGCGGAAACCGCCGCCTGCACTGCATAAACCAGTCCCGCACCGCCAATGGCGCCCATCGCAATGCCTAAATATTCGCCGGCGGTAAGGTTGCTGCTGGTAATGCTGCCGGGGATAGCCCCCTCGTTGAGCTTGTTCATCCGCGCCTGATAGTTCTGATACCAGATAACCACACCGGCAGTGGTGATGGGCAGCCCCAGCCCTCCAATGATCAGCGCCTGTGACTGGTTGACCGCTATCTTTTCCTCCAAATACCGTAACCGTGCGTTAACGCTTGGTTCCTCGCTCTCACCGATGAACCTGCCACTCCACAGCGGGTTGCCCGCGGCGTCTGTAAGGTTGAGTGTGAGCGCTATCTCGTTGCAGCGCCGTTGGGGTTTGTTGATGTTCTTGAATATGCAAGTTACATCACCGTTTAGCCGGGCGCTCTCCGCCTGATCGGAGAGGACGAAGGGGAGCGAACGGGAGATGTCAGCAGCCAGCACCGAGCTGTAATATCCGGCTGAATCAGTCATACCCTCCTGCGCACTGTTTATTTGAGGGTAGGTTATGCCTGCAGTCTCGGATATGGAAAGGGCATGCCAGCTCTTAACCAGCGCCAGGGCGCTTTTCATGGATACATCGTTGATGGCGGATGGTTCAAACCGTTCTTCGTCAATAGGGAACATTGCTATGTAGTAACCCTTCTCCCCGGCATACGAAATCTTGATCCTTAAGCCAAGCGATCGGCTCCAGGTTTCCTGTAGAAATGAACAGGTAAGCATGGTATTGGCAGGATTCTTCTGTTCCGCAACAGGGATCGTTTGCATACCCCTGAGTGCCAGATTTTCATCAAAGGTTGATTTGATAAGCATGAGTTCATCAGCGGAATAGAGGTCGGTTTGTTCCCAATTTACCTCTACTGGAGGACGAATCATATGGTAGATTGATGCCAACGAGCTTTGCGCCAGTTCCTCCGCCCAACTGCGAAATGATGCCTTTAGAGCAAAAGGGTCATCCTGCACATTGACCGCCACCCCCAGGCTGGCACAAAACACGATGAATGGGAGACAAAACATGGTGGAAACTAACACAGCGTCTATTTTAAATCAATGATTATTGGTGATATACTCAATAAAGTTACAGGGAGGTTGCCATGCAAAATTGGCGTTTCAAAAAGGGTCGCATATTTCTTTTAAGGCTGCCCAAAGGTTCGGATCTTTTACAGGAAGTACAGGATTTCATCACCGAAAAGGACATTCAATGCGGGGAACTCTATGGCATTGGCGCTTTGACCACGGCGCATTTTGGATTCTATGACCACGAGTCACGCACCTACAAAGACATCGCCATAAATGAGACCGTGGAAATCGCGAGCCTGGTGGGGAACATCTCACAGCGCGACCAAAAGAACTTCATTCACGCTCATATCGTCGTCTCAGATAAGACGGGGGCGGCATTCGGGGGGCACCTGATGCCGGGATGCAAGGTATTTGCATGTGAAGTAACGCTCAAGGAGTTTGATGGTGACTCCCCGCAACGAATGTTGGATAGCGAAACGGGACTCTTCCTATGGCAGGATGGCGAGCCGCGGGAATGAGATGGCTTTGTTATCTTAGCGCGCTGATAACGGTTGGCTGTAGTCTTATCCCAACAGGTGCATCTGCTGCTGGCGAAGGGGGCACGGCGTTAGTCACTGCTCCTGTAGTGGAGGTGCTGGAGCTAAGCGGCAGGGTGGATTCCGCCAAGGTAGACCGTTTGGAGATCGCTATACAATATGCACAGAATGAAAAAGCCCAATTGCTTTTGCTGCGCTTAGATGTCTGGAATGGTTCTGTGCAGGATGCACGGAGGGGAATGGAAGCCATTGCCCGCAGCAAGGTGCCGGTGGCATGCTGGATGTATAAGCCAGATGTGCAGATGGGTGGCAGCGGGGCATGGTGGCTGCTGGCGGCGCACTGGGCAGCGATGGCACCCGGCGGGTCGCTGCATCTTGCTCCGCCGCAGGCGCTGATGGACGGCAGGCAGCTAAATCCCGACGAAAAAAGCGCGCAGATGGTTGATCTGATGAGCTTTGTGCAACGCCGGGGGCAGAATGCAGTCAATTTAGTGGATAGCGCGCTGAGCGAAGGGAAAGGCATCGCTGCTGCCTTGGCGCTTAATAGTAATCTTATTGAGGGCATCTTTTCCGACCAACAATCCCTGCTTGATTATTTGAATGGCAAAGAAACGGTTTTGGCTGATGGCGAAAGGATAAAACTGTTTCTGGGGGAAGCCAATGTTAAGGAGATCGGTGTAAATACCATGGACTCAATAACTAGTTTTGTCACCAACCCGAACATAGCTTATCTTATGCTGATTAGTGGTCTCCTACTCCTGCTCTTTGAAATCTTCCACCCCGGCGGGATTTTGCCAGGGGTGCTGGGTTTCATTTTCGCGGCGGCAGGGCTTATCGGGCTGGGCACGCTGCCCCTGAACTTTTGGGGGCTGGCACTTATTATCCTTGCGATGGTGCTTTTCTTCCTGGAGATCAAATTAACCAGTTGGGGCACACTGGCGGTTGGGGGGTTGATTAGCATGATATTCGGTTCATTCCTATTAATTGAGCATGGTGGAGAAGAGTTTCCTTCCATCAGCCCGGTTCTTATCATAGGCGCAAGTGCAATCATGCTGGCATTTTTTGTATTCGTGTTAAGCAAGGGATTGCAGATACAACTCCGCAAGCCCGTAACCGGTATGGATGGGATGTTAGGCGAAGAGGGGCATACCACCACCGAAACGGATGCCGAGGGTGGCAAAGTCATGGTGCGCGGCGAATATTGGGATGCCGTGGCAGAGCGGGGAACGATCACCGCCGGCGAACCGATAGTGGTGGTGGGGCACGACCGCTTTCGGTTGACAGTGAAAAAGAAACGGGATTGAGATCAAATGCCATAACCATTTATGTTTCAATGGCTTATCATTGCTTGACATGGAATGGTGAAGGTGCTATATATTCATAATCATCAAACGATTGTAAAATGATTTCTGTTTACCTCCTCTCATGATACACTGGCTTTATCTTTTAAAGCGGACCATTTAAAAGGAGAGTGAAAGTGGCGACCAAGGGGAAAAAAGTCAATCTGGTCATCTGGCTTGCAGTATTTTTTGGGATTGGATTGATGATCACGCTTTACTTGGTGAACGGGCTGGGCTCCTTTGCGGGACCGGCTTTTTTGCCCACCGATGCTCCCGCGTTAACAGTTGCTGCTAAAGCGGAACCTGATCCTGCGGGTTATGTCCTGGTGACCTGGATACCCGATAATAAGGATATTCGCGGCGGGTTTGATGTGTTGGAATACGCCATCTGCCGTAAAAATGCCAAGGAGACGGGTAATTATACCGTTGTGGGCTTTGTTCCCGCCGGCACCGACATGTTTGTGGACAGCAACAACGCATTTGCAAATGTAATTATGCCACCCGGCACAATGCTGGTTGATGGCGCTGATTATTTGTATCAGGTCCGCACAATCATGGGGCAAAAGCCGGTGATGTTGGGCGAAGTCAAGAACCGCTATCCTGATCCTAAAAAAGGCATATTTTTCCTTGCCTGGGATGACATCACCCAGGCATACGATATGAATGCATATTATGCTATCAAGCTGGAATGGTTTGACAAAGCCAATCCTGACCCGCAAAACGCCTGGACACCTGTTCCCGATGTGCAACTCTCCAATCTGGCTACCGGCGCAGCAGTTAATCTGGGTGAAGCGGGAGTTGATCAGGCGCCAATAACATTCCGGGTAATAGGGATCATGCCGAGCAACGCCCCCAACTTTTCCAAGGACATGGCGGAACCGGTGAAAGCGATTATTCCCGGTGAGCTAAGCTGCATGGCGGCTAACCTTACCGATTCGGATGGCGGGAAGATAGATGTGAATTGGGTGCCAAGTTCCGAAGATTCCACTGGCGGCGGTGATGTTTGGGAATATGCCGTTTTTCGCGCCAAAGCCGATGCCAAAGGCTCTCCTACTGGTGGCTTTGAATTCCTGGATTATGTCCCTGCAGGTAATACCGTCTTTAACGACTATTCAGATGCTTCAAGCGGTATTGTAGTGCCAGATTACACCAGGTTCACCTACAAAGTTCGCAGCCTTGACTTCTCCAGCACAGCAACCGTTGTAGCAACACCTCCCCTGGTTCAAGCAACTGAGAATAAGGTCATGCTCAAGCTGGAGGGATTACCCGGCTATGTGGAAGCCTCCGAAAAGGATCAATTCCTCTGTTACTTACTGGAAAGATCGGATGAAGGTATGACTTGGGGCAGGGTAACAACCATGCTTTCGCCCATCTCCAATTACATTGATGTGAAGGTGCAAAAGGGCAAGACCTACTATTACCGGGTAAGAGCATTAAACAAACTATTGGGTGATACCGAGGTAGTTGCCATGCTCAAGGAACTTCCGGTGCAGCTCTTGCCCAAGGATAAGTGGGGAATACCGCTTGATTGGAGCAAGACAGCGGAGTTTGCGAGCATTGCCAATGCCGATAACCTGTTCAAAATAAAGGTTGAGCGTGCCGAGTGGGCGGAGAATGCCCCCTGGCATACGGTCACCCTGTTGCCACCGGGAACGCCGCAGTGGGTTGATACCAGCGATGAGTTGGACAAGGACAAGAAGTATCAATATCGCATTTCGGCGCTCCTGCTGCCCCCGGTGGCGGTGGTTGCCGAGACGGCACCATCGGTTGCTGCACCCGAGGGCATCAACATGAGCTGGATGCCGCTCCCCGGCGATAACCGCCGCTTGATGGTGGAACGCAAGCTGGTGGGCGGAAATGCAGACTGGCAAATGGTTGGCATCCTGGAAGAAGGTTCTTCCTCTTTCACTGATACATTGGAAAATGGTTTGATAGTTGGTAACAGCTATCAATACAAAATAAGCACCGTCCCAATCTACACTGATGGACTGGCAAGTCCACCGGTTGAGGCAAGCCCCACCTGGTTCAAGATGAGCACCATGTCCGTCCTGGTTGGATTGGTAATCATCTCCATCCTGGTTCTTTATTACATCTCGCGTGCCCGCAAAGGTGAGGATCTGTTCATCCGCCGCATCAGCGGTTTGGAAGCAGTGCAGGAAGCCGTGGGTCGTGCCACCGAGATGGGCAAGTCCATCCTCTATGTGCCGGGAATCGGCGGCATCGGCGATTTGCAAACCATCGCCAGCCTGGTCATTCTGGGCAGGGTAGCAAGGATGGTCGCCGACTACGAGACATCCATATTGGTTCCCTGCAACGATCCCATCGTCATGTCGGTGGCGCAGGAGACCATCAAGGAGGCATTCAGCGAGGCGGGCAGACCCGACAGTTTCCGACCCGATAATGTCCGCTTCATCACCACCGAGCAATTTGCCTATGTTGCCGGTGTGGATGGCATCATGCTGCGTGATCGCCCGGCGGCAACCTTCTTCCTGGGCGTATTCTATGCCGAGTCGCTGATCCTTGCCGAGACGGGGCACTCCATCAATGCCATCCAAATCGCGGGGACGGCAATGCCCTCGCAGATACCGTTCTTTGTGGTGGCATGCGATTACACGCTGATAGGTGAGGAGCTTTACGCTGCCAGCGCTTACTTGAGCCGTGAGCCGCGACTTTTAGGTAGCCTCTTAGGTCAGGACTGGGGAAAGGTGATCGCCATCCTTCTTATCCTGATTATGAGCTTGATTGTATCTGTCAGTCAGGTTATGGGAGTCCCCTCACCGCCGCCCAATGTAAAGATGCAGGATTTCCAGCGTTCATTCACGCCTTCACAGAAGTGGGCATCCACCATGAATAAAATCAGTGATCTGATTCGTCCCGAGTAGGAGGCTGGGTATGCAGAGAAACTTTTTGGTTGCGTTCACCTTTATTTGCGGCTTGGCGATGATAGCCTCGTTTTTCATGCCCATTCTGCAGGGTTTGCAGGACATGCTCAGCAAGTTCGGCATCATCGTCATCAGTTTCTCGCTGCTTTTGGGCATGGGTTCCATTCTGGTGGTGAATGTGCAAAAGATTCAAAGGCGCCACGCCGACACGCCCTATTCTATCGTGCTTTTAATAGCCATGTTTGTGATGCTGGTAAGCGGCATCGTGTTTGGCATCAAGCCAGTGGAAAGCCGCATAGAGTCGGTTACGCTGGAGACGCTCTTTGACTATCTGTTCCAAACTATCATGGTGCCCATGTCTTCCACCATGTTCAGCCTGCTGGCGTTCTTCATCGCCTCGGCAGCCTACCGTGCCTTCCGCGCCCGCACCCCCGAGGCGACCATGCTGCTGGTGGCAGCATTCCTCGTCATGCTGGGGCAGGTGCCTATCGGGAATTTTTGGGTCATCCCGCAAATCAAGGATTTCATCATGGAAGTCATCAATACCGCCGGGCAGCGTGCCATCATGATTGGCGCCGCGTTGGGGCTGGTATCGGTGTCGCTGCGTATCCTCCTGGGCATAGAACGCCCGTATGAACAGTAAAGGGGGCATGATAAATGCTGGATAAACTCGTTAATCTTGACCGCCGCATCATCTTTGTGATGGTGGCGCTGGCGGTGTTGATCCCCCTCCTGTTCCCGCTCCATATGCCAATTGCCCCTTTACCAGGCGGACCGGTGGATAGAGCCTATCAATACCTGGATAAAAGAGTCCCCGAGGGCGGCACGGTGCTCATGTCGTTTGACTACGACCCCGCCACCTTTGTTGAGCTTGATCCCATGGCGGTGGCGATGGTCAAGCACTGCTTCCAGCGCAACATCAAGGTCGTGGCGATGGCGCTTTGGCCGCAGGGTGCCACCATGGCGGAAAATGTGTTCAAGATGGTCAAGGATACCAGCAAGTTTGAACTGGTGCCTGTGGATCGCAACGGCGTCACCCGCTCGGTGGTCATCCCCGCGGGCAAGACGGCAAAATACTATGGCAAGGATTATGTGAACCTCGGGTATAAAGCCGGTCAGATTCTGGTCATCCAGTCCATGGCAAAGGACTTGCAGAATACCTTCCCGCTGGATTCCCAGGGCGTGAGCATCAAGCAATTTAATCTCACCAAGAACATCCGCGGATTTGACGGATTTGACCTTTTAATAGATTTATCCGCCGGCGATCCCGGCATACCCATCTGGGTGCAGGTAGCGGCAACGCAATTCAACAAACCGCTGATTGGCGGCTGCACCGCGGTTTCGGCGCCCGGCTTCACTCCATATTTGCAGGCGGGTCAGCTCAAGGGTTTGATGGGTGGTATGCGCGGCGCCGCCGACTATGAGGTGCTGCTCAAAGCGCCCGGAACCGCCAGCAGGGGGATGGATGCACAGTCCATCGCGCACCTGCTCATCATATTCTTTATCGTGGTCTCCAACATCTTCTATTTCTCCACGCGCCGAAGGGAGGGTAAGTAATGCCCACGCCAGCGGAATTCGTCCTGTTATGGGTATCATCGCTGCTCACGCTTTTTGTGTTCAGCTTCCTCTACAAGGATAATCCCTTCTATAAATTTGCCGAATACCTTTATGTAGGCATATCGGCGGGTTACTATGTGGCGTTTGACTACCAGAATAACCTGGTGCCCAACCTGTGGGTGCCTTTGGTGCAGCAGGGGAAATTGGAATACATTATCGCCTTTGTGTTGGGTATCCTCATCATCACCCGCTTCTTCCCCAAAATCGCTCATCTGAGCCGCTGGAGCCTCAGCTTTATGATAGGCACGGTAACCGGGCTTGCCATGGTTGTGGTGCTGCAGGGGGATTTGATCATGCAGGTGGGGCGCACCATATTGCCGGTTGTGGGCATCCCGGACGACCCGGTGGCAGGGCCCGGTTGGTGGCAGGGGTTCCAAAACCTGGTTATCATCATAGGTGTGTGTGCCTCGCTCATCTACTTCTATTTCAGCAAGGAGCAAAGGGGCTTTCTCGGCGGCACCGCCAAGCTGGGCATCTGGTTCCTGATGATAAGCTTTGGCGCCGGCTTCGGCTTCACAGTCATGGCGCGCTTAAGCCTCCTCATCGGCAGGATGGACCACCTCATTAATTGGGTGCAAAAAACCATCATGGTTCTGGGATGGGGTTAATTTCACCCGTGAATTCTGTATAGTCGGATTTAAAAATGGAGTATATTGAACTAAACGAGGAGCAACGAAATTCCATAGCACAGACATTGGCGCAGGAAATAGTTGACAGGGATTTAACGGCGGCGGCGATATTCCTGCTGGAAGCGGGGCGACCGTTTAGTTTTTTAGGAAGCCAGTTGATGGTATTCGCCGAGCCGCTGATACACTCGGTGTTTAAATTCCGCTCCTACAATGATCTGGCGATGTTCTTTGAAAATCGCAGCAATGTGGAGCTCTTGATTCAAACCATAGAGAAGCTGGATGTAGAAGCCCGAGCCAAACGCGCTGAGGAGAAGCGCAGATGGAAGGCGGAGGCGAAGGCGGGCAAGCTGAGCTTTTGGGAGCGGTTGTGGGGCAAACGCCGCTACGAAAGGCGCCCTAGCCAGTCGCTTCTGGATATTCTAAATCGCCTGGAGGAAGATACACGGGAAAGAGAACGACCCCCTGTTCCGCCGGAGGGTGGCAGCTCAGAGCAAAAGCCCGATAATAAAGTCTAAGCAACTATTACGGTAAGTTAATATAACCTGATAAGAGGGAACACAAGGCATGACCGATTACAGTAAGATCAGATACATTTTGGCAACCGACTGCGGCTCTACCACGACCAAAGCCATCTACATTGAGAAACAGGGCGATGTTTACCGTCTGGTGAACAGGGGTGAAGCGCCCACCACGGTGGAAGCGCCGGCGGAGGATGTCACCCGCGGAGTGCTGAATGCCGTCTCGGAGCTGGAGGAGCTGATAGGCAGGAAACTCCTGAAGGATAACGAGATTTTAATAAGCTCTTCCGACAAAGAAGGCGTGGAGGTCTATCTGTCCACCTCCAGCGCCGGTGGCGGACTGCAGATGATGGTGGCGGGCGTGGTCAAGTCCATGACCGGTGAATCGGCGCAGCGCGCAGCATTGGGCGCGGGCGCCATCGTGATGGATGTCATCGCCAGCAACGACGGTCGTCTGCCCCACGAGAAGATTGAAGCCATCCGTCGCCTCCGCCCCGACATGATCCTCTTGTCCGGCGGCATAGACGGCGGCACCATCTCCCATGTGGTGGAACTGGCGGAGCTTATCGCCGCCGCTGACCCTAAGCCGCGCTTTGGCGCCGGCTTTGCGCTGCCGGTCATCTATGCCGGCAACATCAACGCCCGTGCCGAAGTGGAAAAAACGCTGGGTGGTAAAACTGCTCTGGAATCTGTTGCTAACATCCGCCCGGTGCTGGAGAAGGAGAATTTGGGTCCGGCGCGCCAAAAAATCCACGACCTGTTCATGGAGCATGTCATGGCACAGGCGCCTGGTTACAAGAAGCTGATGAGTTGGACTCTCGTGCCCATCATGCCCACACCGGGCGCGGTGGGTGCCATCATCCAGACCATCGCAAAGAAATATGATATATCGGTCATCGGCGTGGATATTGGCGGAGCGACCACTGATGTCTTCTCGGTATTCAAGGATCCCGACAGCGAAGAGATAGTATTCAACCGCACCGTCAGCGCCAACCTCGGTCTATCTTATTCCATCAGCAATGTCGTTGCCGAGACAGGGTTGCCCAACATCATGCGCTGGGTGCCCGTGCACATGGACGAGACCGAGCTGCGCAACGCCATCCGCAACAAGATGATCCGCCCCACCACCATCCCCTCCACTTTGCTGGAACTGATAGTGGAGCAGGCAATAAGCCGAGAGGCGCTGCGCCTGGCATTTGAACAGCACAAGAGCCTGGCGGTCGGACTTAAGGGTGTGCAAAAGCAGCGCACCATCAGCGATGCCTTTGACCAGACCAGCACCGGTGAATCATTGGTGGACTTGATGGCGCTGGAGATACTGGTCGGCTCGGGCGGCGTGCTAAGCCATGCCCCGCGCCGGGCGCAGGCTGCCATCATGCTGGTGGATGCCTTCCAGCCGCAGGGCATCACCATGCTCGCGGTGGATAGCATCTTCATGATGCCCCAGTTGGGCGTGCTTGCCACTATCAACGAAAAAGCCGCCACCGATGTGTTTGAGAAGGACTGCCTGATTTATCTCGGCTCCTGCGTGGCGGTAACCGGCTTGGTCAAGCCTGGCACCGCGGTGATGAAATACAAGATCAGCCTGCCCAGCGGACCTGTAGAGGGTGAACTGATGGCGGGTCAGATCAAGTTATTGCCGCTGGGATTGGATGAGACCGCCGAGGGCGAACTCACTCCGTTAAGAGGGCTTGACCTGGGCGAGGGTCCAGGCAAGCCGAAGCTCGCCACCCTGCGCGGTGGTGTGGTGGGCTTGATGCTGGATGGACGAGGTCGTCCCTTCAGCCTGCCCGATGACGACAAAGAGCGTGTGAAGAAACTCGTGGAATGGTTCACCGAACTTAAGCTCTACGAACATATTCCCGGCGAGTGAGCGAGTCTCTCATAACCATACATATTAGGTATTAGGAGGATATAGTGGCAACAGCATATACACCAGGCTTAAAGGTTCTTACCGAGGCGGTCATCCGCAAGGATCGGTTATTGCCGCTGGATGGCGAAGTGCTGGTGAAAAAGGGTGACAAGGTAAAAGCGACCGATATTGTGGCGGAAACCTATCTGCCGGGCAATGTCGTCACCGTGAACATAGCGAATAAACTGGGCATCAGCCCCGAGGATGTCCCCGGCGCCATGAAGGTCGCCATCGGCGAAAAGGTGACCGAGGGGCAAGCCATCGCCGAGATGAAATCATTCTTCGGTTTGCTATCCAACAAATGTGAATCGTCCACCGATGGCACCGTGGAAAACATCTCCAGCGTAACCGGTCAGGTGATACTGCGTGAGGCGCCTCTGCCGGTTCAAGTTACATCCTATCTGGATGGTTTGGTTAGCGAGGTGTATCCTCGGAAGGGCATTCAGGTGGAGACCACCGCCACTTTCGTGCAGGGCATCTTCGGCATCGGGCGCGAGGCGCACGGCGAACTGGTGTTGCGTGCCGAGGATCCCAATACCATCCTGGAGGCTTCCACCATCAAGCCGGAGGACAAGGGGAAGATTCTGCTGGGTGGAAGCATAGTAACCGCCGAGGCGCTCAAGAAAGCTATGGAAGTGGGAGTTGTGGGCATCGTGGTGGGCGGGTTCAACGACAAGGACCTGCGCGACTTTTTGGGCTATGACCTGGGCGTGGCAATCACCGGCAACGAGGAAGGCATCACGCTCATCGTCACCGAGGGCTTTGGCAAGATGCGCATGGCGCAGGCGACCTTTGATCTTTTGAAGAGCCGCTGCGGCATGATGGCATCCATCAACGGCGCCACCCAAATTCGTGCAGGCGTCATCCGCCCCGAGATCATCATCCCGCTCACCGGAGTCAAAACGCAGCGCGATGTGGATAAGGAGAAGGAAAAAAGCCCCGGGCTGGCAATCGGCAGCCGCATCCGCGCCATCCGTGAGCCCTATTTTGGCAGACTGGGTGAAGTGATAAGTATGCCCGCCGAATTGCGCAAGCTGGAAACCGAAGCCATGGTGCGGGTGCTGGAAGCCAAGTTTGATGATGGAACCATTGCTGTCATTCCGCGCGCCAATGTGGAATTGATAGAAACCTGATAATTATTGGAGAGAATAATAGGAATAGCAAAGCTCCACGCCGTCAAGGAGGTTTTATGAAGAGTGCCCTTTGGGTCAGCTTACTTTGCCTTTTGATTTTGCCCAATGCCTTCTGCCTGGAACCTCTGCCCGGCGGTTTTGCCGTCCACGATAACCCCAACGATGCCGGTGGCGCCATAGAGGTGGAGTTCAATCGCTCCTCGCTGGAAGGCATTTATCTGATGGTGCTCTCCGGCGCCGATCCCAAAATCCTGGGCGACCGCTTTACCCAGCCGTTGGAGAAAGCCTATCTGCACGCTCTTGCCGGCGAGGATCCTGCCAAGCTCGTCGCTGAGAACTCCGGCGATCCCATTGCTATAGCGTGCCTACATAGCGATGCCGCCAAGCAGTATTACGAAGCTTATGCTGCGGCAGGAGAGGGGAAGGAAAAGCCCCCTGCCTATCCATTCTTTAGCGGCTATCGTTTGACCTGGGTCAACTGGTTCAAGGATGCGCTAACCAAGGATGTCAATCGCACCCAGATGAACTACGAAAAGGCGCAGAAGACCTACAATATTTTGGATCAACTGACGAAGACCACGCCCAGTGAAGCAATGGCAGCAGAGAAAGCAAAAGCGCAGAAGAATTTGGACACGACGAAGGAAATTGCGCAGTGGTTCACTGATATGCTCATCCGTCAGCAGGGGGGGCAATCCGAACCTAATGAAGACGACTACAAGCATCTGATTGGCGATCCCCAATATGCCCGCTCCCACAGTAACACTGTGCCTATCCTCTCCGCCTCCGAAGTGAGCCGTGAAGGTCTTTTAAGCAAGCTGGATAATGACCTGGGCGCCGAACCCAGCGTCCTAGACCCGAAACGCTGGAAGGAAGAGCAGACTCACATCAAAATGCCCATCCCCCTGGGCAGGGGCGGCGCCGGCATGACCGCATTCGTGCGCCTGGAAGTGCTCGGTCCCGATGGCGGTCCCCTGACGGATGACAAGGGCAATCCTGTGGGCTACATTGTGGGCGGACCCAACAAGGGCGAAAAGGCGCAGGCTTACGGCAACTGGTTCAACTGGGACCGCTTCAATGTCTTCATCGCGGTGGTCATCTTCTCCGGTCTCGTGCTCTTCTTCATCTATACCGCCCGCAAAGGCAAGACGCTGTTCCTGCGCCGCATTGCCGGCATGGATCATGTGGAGGAAGCCATCGGGCGTGCCACCGAAATGGGCAAGCCGATTCTCTACATCACCGGGCTATCCGACTCCAGTGACATCAGCACCATCGCCGCCATGACCATTCTGGGGCGCGTGGCGCGCAAAGCCGCCGAATATGATACTCCTCTTATCGTCCCCTGCTACGATCCCATCGTGATGATGGTCAACCAGGAGATCGTGAAGGAAGCATACAGCGAGGCGGGCAGACCAGAGCAATACAAAGAGGACAACATCTTCTTTGTCACGCAAAGCCAGTTTGGATATGTGGCAGCGGTGGACGGCATCATGATGCGGGAGAAGCCGGCAACCAACTTCTACATGGGCTATTACTTCGCCGAATCGCTGATTCTGGCGGAAACCGGCGCTATGAGCGGTGCCATCCAAATCGCCGGCACTGATGCCGTAACCCAGCTCCCCTTCTTCATCACCAGTTGCGACTACTGCCTGATGGGTGAGGAGCTTTATGCTGCCAGTGCCTACCTTAGCCGCGAGCCCAAACTATTGGGCAGCATCAAGGGGCAGGACTGGTCCAAGTTCATAGCTGGAGTATTCATCTTATTGGGAACGCTATTAGCCGCGGCGGGCATCAACTTTATCGCCGATTTATTTCTCTCAAAATAGTTTTAGGACATAGACGGAGGTGATGGGATGACAAGAACGGTGCCACTGGTTATCGCCTTTCTGGCGGGAATAACCATGATCATACAATTTTTCATCCCCCATCAATTCTCGGTGGACTTTCTAGCCTGGATGAACCGGTGGGCGCTTATCATCCTCGGGTTTGCCACGCTCATCGGTCTCATCAGCCTCATCAAAATAAACTGGTCCAAAGTGATGAAGAAATCCAGCAACTGGGGTTTTTCCATAGTCACGCTCATTGCCATCTTTACCACGCTGTTCATCGGCTTTGTGTGGGGTAAGGAGGACGGTTCACCCATCCAGTTTGAGTATGACTATGTGATGATGCCAATGCAGGCAACCATGTTCAGCCTGCTGGCATTTTATATAGTATCGGCAAGCTTCCGCACCTTCCGCGCCCGCACCCCCGAAGCGACCTTGCTTCTGGCTGGAGCCATAGTGGTGATGTTCGGTATGGTGCCGATTGGCAAGTATATCTGGGGTGATATCCCCGGCTTTGCCCAGTGGATATTGGATGTCCCCAACATGGCTTCCAAGCGCGGCATTATGATAGGTGTGGCGCTGGGCAGCATATCCATGTCCCTTAAAATAATACTCGGCATCGAGCGCAACTGGCTCGGTGGCTCAGATTAGGAGGGGATAAATGAACTTCTGGGACAAATTAACCAAGATAGATCGTCGCTACATCTTCATCGTGGTAGCTATAGGGGTTCTGATGCCCTACCTCTTCCCCATGAACCTGCCGGTTGACATCACCCGTAAGGTGGCGGCAATTTACGACTATGTAGAGGCTTTGCCCGAACATGCCAAGCCGGTTCTGGTAAGCCTGGACTTTGACCCTTCCACCGCGCCGGAACTGGCGCCCATGACCACCGCTTTCGTGCAGCATTGTTTCCGGCGAAACATTCCTGTGGTCGCCATGACTTTGCATCCGCAGGGTCCGGGGCTGGCGCAAGGCATAATGGCTCGGGTTGCCGCCGATATGGGCAAGGTCTATGGTGAGGATTGGGTATTCCTTGGGTTCAAAGCCGGCGGTAGCATCGTCATCCGCACCATCGGGGAGGATATCCGGCAGGCGTTCCCGCAGGACTACTACAATAATCCCCTGGATAGCAATACCTTGATGATGAGTGTCACCAATTACAAAGATTTCTCGCTGGTGATATCGTTCTCGGGATCGCAAATCCCCATGAGTTGGATAGCATTTGCCCACGAGCAATATGGCGCCAATGTAGCCACCGGCTTGACTGCGGTCATGGCGGCAGACTTTTACCCCTATTTGCAAACGGGGCAACTGGTGGGGCTAATCGCTGGGCTTAAGGGCGCCGCTGAGTATGAATCGTTGGTGGATACACGATTGGGTCACTCCGCAGAGGTGCAAAAGCTGGCTTTGGAAGGCGACAAAACCGCGCAGAAGGAAGCCCAACTCCTGCTAAGCACGCGCAGCACCAGCGCCACCAGGGGCATGGATGCTCAATCCATCATCCACATGATCGTCATTTTCTTTATAATCGTTGCCAATATCTCCTACTTCTTCAGCCTGCGGGCGCAAAAACAGGAAGGGAGGAAGTGATAAGCCATGATGGGAATTGATCCCGTTGCCAATGCAGCCAGCCAGGGCATCATCACCAATATAATGGTGCTGGTGGCTGCACTGTTAACATTGGGTATATTCAGCTTCCTCTACAAGGATAATCCGCTCTATAAGTTTTCAGAATACCTGCTGGTGGGCGTTACCGCCGGGTATGCGCTAATCATAGACTTCTTTAACTCCATCAAGCCGAATCTGATTGAGCCGCTGTGGAGTTACCGCGTTATCGTCCCCACTTTCCTCGGCGATATGACCCTGCCCCGCTTTCTGGTTGATTTCCATCCCATTGACATCCTCTACATCATTCCGGGCATTCTGGGGCTGATGATCATGCTGCGCCTCTTCAACAAGACATCCAAATGGTCACGCTGGCCCATCGCTTTTTACATAGGCATGTTTGCCGGGCTTAATATTCCGGCTTCAATTCAAGCGCAATTGCTGGAACAGGTGCGGGGCAGCATCCTGGCGCAGGGCGCGGGCGGGAGTTCAGTTCCCATCTTCACTTATCAGGGCATAGCCGAGATCTTCACCCGCCCCAACTGGGATTTCATCCTCTTTAACCTGAACGGGGTTCTGATGTTTGTGGGGACGATGTGTGTGCTCAGCTACTTCTTCTTTAGCATGGAGCATAAAGGATGGCTGGGCGGCACCAGTCGGATTGGCATTTACTATCTTATGCTGGGGTTTGGCGCCAGCTTTGGCTATACCGTTATGGCGCGTGTTTCCATCCTGCTGGGCAGGGTGCAGTTCATGATCTTTGACGCCCGCTATCACTTTATGGCGCTATTCGGCATGCAGTGATGAATTAATGTTCATGTGGGTTTAACCGTAGGGGCGCAATATATTGCGCCCCTACGGCGTTTATATTATCCAATACCCTGACAGAAATCATGTAATAATGGCACTTAAGAGATGATAACCATTGTCTGAGATTCAACCTCTGTATACCCTGGGCGAATGGCGCTCCACCAGCCACAGCATCGCGGTGCACAGCCCGCACGATGGCGCGCTGGTGGGGGAGGTTGCTGCCGCCGATGAGTTCCTGCTACGGGAGGCGCTTGCCGGGCTTTATGCCGCCCTAGAGACGATGGCAGCTATCCCCACCTACGAGCGGGTGGCGATACTGGAGCAACTGGCGCATCTGGTGGAACTGAACCAGGAGGATCTGGCACAAACCATAGCGCTGGAAGCCGGCAAGCCCATCCGCGACGCCCGCACCGAGGCAAAGCGCGCCGTGCTCACACTGCGCACCTGTGCGTCGGTTTTGCGCAATCCCACCTGGGAGTGCTTCCCACTGGATCATGCCCCCGGCAGCGAAGGGCGCTGGGGCGTGGTGCGCCGCTTTCCCATCGGCGTGGTGCTGGGCATCTCGCCCTTCAACTATCCACTTAATCTGGTGTGCCACAAGCTGGGTCCGGCACTGGCGGCGGGCTGCCCCTTTCTGCTCAAGCCGGCATCCGCCACGCCTCTTACCGCTATCAAACTGGTCAAGCTGGCGCTGCTGGCGGGCTGGAACCCACAGGGTATAGCCATAGTGCCTTGCGCCGGGTCGGTCGCCCAAAACATAGTCCCCGACGCGCGGGTGGCGCTAATCACTTTCACCGGCAGCCATGTGGTGGGCTGGCACATCCGCGAGCTTGCCCCGCGCAAACCGGTGGTGCTGGAATTGGGCGGCAACGCTGCCACCATTGTGTGGGATGATGCCGATCTCGGTTATGCCATTCCCCGGCTGGTGATGGGAAGCTTTGTCTATGCCGGACAAGTCTGCATCAAAGTGCAACGCATCATCATCTCGCGCAATATATACGATAAGGTGAAGGAAGAGCTGGTGGAGCGAACCAAGTCTCTCAAGATCGGCGACCCGCTTTTGGAGGAAACAGATGTTGGACCGATGATCAGCACCAAGGAAGCCGACCGTGCCCAAGGGTGGCTACAGCAGGCGGTCACATCAGGTGCCAAGGTTCTATGCGGTGGTGAGCGGCATGAGAACTATCTGCTGCCCACACTGGTAGAGAATTGCCCCGCCGACCAAGCCCTCAACTGCGATGAGGTGTTTGCCCCCATCACCGTGCTCATCCCCGCCGATTCATTCAAGCAGGCGGTGGATATCGCCAACCAGAGTCGCTTCGGGCTGCAGTGCGGCGTCCTTACCCGCGATGTGGGCAGGATAGACTACGCCCATCGCCATCTGGAGGTGGGGGGCGTGATCGCGGGTGATGTCTCCACCTATCGCATAGACCCCATGCCTTATGGCGGGGAAAAAGATAGCGGCATGGGGCGCGAAGGACCGCGCTATGCCATTGACGAGATGTCGCAAAAACGCCTGCTGGTGTTCCATGCGCCATTAAAGGAATAGGGAGATAAAGAGGAATTGGCGAGAAGACTACGCGATGAAGTGACACCCGAGGAGCTAACCACTGCGGGTGAACTTTTGGCACGATTGGAGAAAGAGGGTATTGGTGCGGGAGAGTCAGTCCGTACTTCGCGTTCCGAGCTATACAATCTGCTGTTGTCCGATGGGTGGAATGCCAGCCCGGAGCGGCTGCAGGTGTTCATCAGCCATGCTGAGTTGATGCGGGCGTGGCAGGCAAACCACGGCTATCGCGAGGAAGCCCGCCGCACCTACCTGCTGCTGATGAAAGCGCGTCGTCGCTGGCTGTGGCGGGAAGGTCTGGCGCACGGTCGGCTGGGATTGGCTATGCGCAGTTGGCTCTATTACATCGCCGAGCTCTTCACCGGCTATGGCGAGGGTTTGGGGCGCTGGTTCGTTTCGTCCTTCATCCTCATCTACCTGTTCGGGTTTGTCTTCATCCTGGCGGACTATCTATCGGTGACGAACCGAAACATGCCCATCTTTGATTCGGGCGGTAGCAGCGCCGGCATGTATTTTTACCTAAGTGCCATTTCATTTTTGGGGGTTGGTTTTCGTGTCCTCCAGTTTGATGACTTTTTGGGCGTTTTTTTGGTGGATATGGAGTTCTTGATAGGCAAACTGATGTTGATAGGTTTGGCAGCAATAATTATCCGCAAATTTCTTAAACAAAACAGTAACTAAGTTGATTTAGATAAAAAGCCTCTGGCGACGAGGGGTGAAAAGCACGCATTCAGCAGTATTTAAGTCCCTTCTCTGCTTGCGGAGAAGGGACTTAGGGATGAGGTTTTGCAGATTGCTTCATGGCTGTGCTCCTTACGATGTCAGGAATTTGTGCTAATATTACTTGGTTGGCAGGTTTGCTTTCCGAGGTGAGACCAAATGAAAACAATTATATTGCTGTTCGTTGTGTTTTTTATGTTGGTGTTTGTAGCACAAGCCACCAAGGTTTGCCCGGTTTGCGGGCAGGAATGCCCCAACGACTGGAATTACTGCGATAAATGTGTTGTTAATGGTCATGGGGTGCTTTTGGTGGAAAAAGATGGTGGCGGTGGGCAGACCAAGGTAGTAGGACCCGGCATAAAGCTGGTGCGCATCTCCGGGGGCACCTTCCAGATGGGCAGCAATGAATACGTTTCGGAGAAACCAATACATTCGGTAACAGTGAATAGCTTTTGGATGGGGGAGACGGAAGTAACTATAAGTCAATATGTGGCATTCTTGAATGCGATGAAACCTAGTTCCAGCCAATTGCAGCAATGGATAAGTTTGGATCAGTATGCGCATATCACCCAAAGCGGCAATAGTTATTACGCGGATGCCGGATGGGACGATAATCCAGTTGTGAATGTAAGCTGGTATGGGGCGAGGGATTTCTGTGCCCAGTATGGACTAAGGTTGCCAACGGAAGCGGAATGGGAATATGCGGCGGGGGGAGCG